>OJDQ01000454.1_pt1 | contig 18261 bp, 17 predicted proteins | sample 1592851 | NCBI WGS metagenome assembly OJDQ01 (sample SAMN05416774, study PRJEB24817) | seawater metagenome | isolation source: Sea water | place: Canada:Atlantic | collected 2013-07 | reverse complement strand
GCTAATTTAGGAAAAGCGGCTTAACTGGGTTGTGTGAATTTGGTTGACCACGTCACAACATCAATTGCCCAATGGAAGTGGTGGGAGCACTGGATGATGGAACGCCGGTCATGGAGTTTGACTGTTCCGGCAGCCAATCTATTTACTCGCCTGAGTGGTCCTATCAATTAGGTGTAGAACACGTGGTGCCATTTAATACCATGAACCTGGTACTGGCCCTTGATACCCGTTGGCAGGATGATCAGGTGTCAGGCTTTAATAATCTGGCCCATGAAAACATCAAAGCCTACTCCACCACTAATGTGAATGTCACGCTTGAAGATACTGATGGCGACTGGACGGTAGGTTTGTTTGCTCACAACCTGGAAAACAAGCATCGACTCACTTCAACCCAGAGCCCCTTATTGGGCGTTGCAATGGGACAGTACGGCTTGGATATGACCTACGGCATTCGGGCAACGGTTAACTTCTAACCCTGAAAGTCTCCCCGTCCTATACCTGGTAAAGGATGGGGAGCGTTACTTATAACCACCTCTAACAAATTGTATTTATTAAGAAAGTTTTTCATTCGTATACACAATAAGTGCTATCGGCACAACGGATTTGTGAACTTAAGCCAAGCATTTACACTGCTATTTTATTAGATACATGTTATAGATATGAAAGTGAGACGTTAATGGGCAAATTAAAAGATGTGCGCCGTGTTGTGACCGGCCACGATGAGAACGGCAAAGCCATATTTAAAGATGATCAGAAGTTTGAAACCAAACTAGTTAACAGTGGCGACGCTGAATTTGCACTAATCTGGACAGCACCTGACCTCCCGGTAGACAATAATGACGAAACAGATGGCCGCCTTCGAGATGCCGGTCTGACGCTGCATGGTGGTTCCGTCATCAGGGTGGTTGATATGCTACCAGGCAAAGCATCACCGTTTCACCGCACTAACAGCCTGGATTACGGCATTGTGTTATGTGGGGAACTGGAGCTTGAACTGGATGATGGACAAAAAACCTTGCTCGGCGCAGGTGATATCGTAGTGCAAAGAGGCACCATTCATCTGTGGCGTAACCCCAGTGAAAGTGAAGTTTGCCGAATAGTGTTCATATTAACGGAGGCTACCGCAGCCGAAGTCAATGGCGAACCACTTCCCGAAAAACACCCTTAAGCAGTCAGGAGCGTTTTCCGATGTCGAATTATGATGTAATTGCCATGGGTGCAGGCCACAACAGCCTGACAACCTGTGCTTATTTAGCCAAAGCCGGTAAAAAAGTATTGCTGCTTGAGCGTCATGGCTACGCCGGTGGCGGTGTTGCCACCCAACAAATTTTAACACCAGGCTATCATCACGATCTGCATTCCAGTGTGCACATCATGATCCAGGCTAACCCCATGATCACCAATGATGAGCTGGATTTGTTCGCTAAATATGACATGAAGTACAAGTATTCTGATGTGCCTCATGCAACTATATTTGCTGATCAATCAGTATTAATGACTTATCAGGACCTGGATAAAACCTGCGAATGTATGGCCAGGATTTCTCCTCAGGATGCAGAAGCCTATCGCAAATTCGTTCAGCTAGGTCAAACCATGCTTCCTATGATTATGCCAGGCATGTACAAGCCACAACCTCCCCTTGGTGCGTTAATGGCGATGCTGGACAGCAGTGAAGAAGGCCGTCTGATGATGGACTTTATGCAACGTAGCAGCCTGGAGATTATCAACACCTGGTTTACTCACGACAAAGTCAAAATGCACATTGCCCGCGCGGTGTCTGAAAATCTTCAGTTACCGGATGAACTGGGAACAGGCATGGGTACCATCATGTTTACTGCCCTGATGCATACCTACGGTGTATCTCAGCCCTGGGGTGGTTCCGGTAAACTGTCAGAATCCATGGTCAAAGCCATTGATGCAACCGGCGGTGAAATTCGTTACAACAGCGAAATTAAACGCATCCTCGTATCAGGCGGAAAAGCCGTTGGCGTTGAGTTGATGGACGGCGAAAAAATCATGGCTAAAGATGCCGTCATCGGCTCCATGCATCCTCATAAAATCCGTCAGTTCGTTGATGGTGTGCAGGAACCCGTTCTTAAACGTGCAGAAAATGCCAGTCTGGCGGCGTTCAGTCTGTTTGTTTCTCATTATGATTTACGCGAACAAATCCAGTTCCACACACCAGAGAAAGATGTCGAGAAAGCCATCATGCTGACCCTCTGCCAGCACGAAAGTATGGCCGATATGCAGCGTGACTTTGATGCCTTAAAACGTGGCGAACTCACCGACATCATGTTCTCAGCCGGCAATGACGAATCGAAAACCGATCCGACCCGGGTCCCTGAAGGTGCAGGCATGTGGCACAGTACCGGCTTTGCACCTTATGAGCTTTTCGAAGGAGGCACCTCTCGCTGGGATGAGTACAAGGAAGAGTACGGTGAAATTCGCCGTCAGCAACAAAGTAAATTTGTTTCTAACTTAAACAGCGACAATATCGTTGCCCATAAATTCTATTCACCTCTGGATTTAGAACGTAACTCACCAAACTCCATGGTTCGTGGCGATGTACATGGTGTAGCGCCCTATTTCTATCAAAGTGTGGGTCACCGCCCTACTCCGGATTTAGGCCAGTTCCGCATACCCGGGCTGGACAGCCTTTATCTGGTAGGTCCTTCAATGCCTCCTGCTGGTGGTGTTGTTGGCGCAGGTCGCGCTGCAGCAATGGTCATGTTCGAAGATTTCGGAATGGACTTTGACAGTACCTTTCAGACAGGCGAAGGCAAAGAGGTAATTCGTCAGAAAGCGCGTTCAACAGCACCGAAGGACGGCGCCATGCGTTTATTTGACGAGAACGATGCGGAGTTAATGCAGGTAAACAGCATAGAGACCGAGGACGATGAGCTCGTCATTAAAGGAAAGACCTTCGGGACTATGCCTTTGGTCGCTCGTCTAGGACCCGGTGACCTGCGCAGAGCAATGAAACTGGCCATAACACCCAAAAAGCTTGTTTCCATTATCGGCATGCTGTTTGGCAAAGACTAAACAGCACCACTCCCCCTTAGCGAGTAATAATTATGACAACAAGAACAGCGGGTACCCTACAAGGCATTATTTTAATACTGCCAATCACCTTAACTGTAATGGGGGCTGTGTTACTGGCTCCTATTATGCCCAAACTAATGGAAGCTTTTGGTGATATAGAGGGAGCTAACTATCTGGTACCGATGCTGATATCAATACCCGCCTTGTGTATAGCCCTTGGCGCCCCCGTTGCCGGCTGGCTTGCTGATAATATTGGTCGGCGTCGCCTGCTTATCTGGTCGATGGGCCTTTATTCAATCTGTGGTTTACTGCCCCTGGTTATTGATAATTACTGGCCATTGTTAATTTCTCGAATTGGTGTGGGAGTTTGCGAAGCAATAGTTATTACCTGCAGTACCACTCTGATCGGAGACTTTTTTACCGGTGATCAGCGCGATAAATGGCTCGGTAGTCAGGCTGCAATGGCTTCATTATCAGCGATGTGTTTGTTCCCACTGGCAGGTTTCCTCGGCTCAGAGTACGGCTGGAGGGGTCCATTTGCAATCTATGGCGTTGCACTGATAATGATGGCCGGAGTCATCTTTTTTACCTGGGAAATTGGTAAAAAAGAAGGACATCAGCATGATCTAATTGATCACAGTGCCAAAGGCGACGGAGCAGCTATTTTTCCCTGGTCGCACATGCTAAAGGTGTGCGGTTTTACACTGGTGGGTGGCGTGATGTTTTACATTTTGCAATTCCAGTTAAGTACGGCTTTGGGTACCTTTGACATCAATGATCCGGGTAAAGCCGGACTGTTGCTCGCCATTGCCAGTATTGGTGTACCTGCAGGGGCTATTGCCTACCGCTATGCTCATCATCATCTCTCGGTCAGAAATCTGGTTATACTTGAGTTCGGTATTCTAGCACTGGGCTTTTTTGGTATGTCGCAGTCGACATCGCCGGAAATGCTGATTGTTACGGGCTTTATTAATCAGTTTGGAGCAGGGTTATTATTACCTACCATGCTGACCTGGGCGGTTTCAAAGTTAGAGTTTACCGTTAGGGGCCGCGGCACAGGCATGTGGCAATCAACTTTCGCCATCGGCCAGTTTGCTTCCACATTAAGCTTTGCGTTTGTGCTGACTCAGGTAGGTGAGGAAAACTTTTTGCAGGCTTTTCAGGCCTTCGCTGTTGTTGCTCTGGTGATGTGTTTCATCGCTGTCTTTTTCGTCCAGAACAGCCGTGTCCAACCCGCTAAAGAAGTGTCTTCTCACTAAGGCTTGTAAAGCTTTAGTGCATGCACTAGTCACAAACACTGCCCTTCAGGTTTGTACTTGAAGGACTTTATCTTTTATGACTTAGAATTTCTAAGCCGCTTTCGCGATTTAAATGCCTCCGTAATCAAAAAAATTCCCTTGCTCTAAACAGGTGCTAACTATTTCAATTACTAAAAAGCCGGGGTGCTGTTTTAAACGCCCCGGCTTATTCTTGGTAAAACGATGTTTGAGTTATCGCTTTTACGCTTTAACCATTTTGTGATCAATCATACCGAAAACAGACTGACCCTCTGCATCTTTAACATCAAATTGCAGAGTTTCACCAAACTTCAAAAAGTCGGTTTTTACTTCACCTGTCTCAAGGATATCCAGCGCACGACGTTCGGCCAGGCAGGCAGAGCCTACTTCTTTCCAGCCTTTATTAGAGACTGTACCGGAACCTAACACCATGCCAGCTTTGATGTTGCGGTTATAAGCGATATGGCCTAGGATCTGACCAAAAGTGAAGTCCATCTCTCCACCATTTGGATTACCGAACCATTCACCATTGCGGCTTACGTGCATATCAAGGTGAATACCCCCCTCTTTCCAGGCATCACCAAGTTCATCAGGCGTAACAGCAACTGGTGCAAATACAGTGGCCGGTTTAGCCAGGATAAAACCAAAGCCCATCTGCAACTCGCGGAACAAGTGCTTACGCATACTCATGTCGTTTAACATGGTTACTAATTTGATATGCGACTCAATCTTATCGGCTGGCGTGCCTAAGGGAATATCATCAGTAATGACCGCGAATTCCCCTTCAAAATCGGCGTTATCTTCTTCAGTGATAAACGCGTAGTCTTCGTGAGGGCCCTTAAAATCGTCACTCTGACGCTGAATCAGGATAGGTATATTCGGATCTTTCTTAACGTCCAGATTAAAGGCCTTTTCCATGATATTGCCATGATTTAAAAAAGCCGATGCATCAATAAACTGATGACAGCGAGGCAGAGGCGCCATGGCCTGATAAGGGTCAAAAGTAAAACTGTTATGACATTTTCCATCATTAAGCGCTTCATAAAGACTCGATAACAGCCCCTCTACTTCTGACCAGTTTTCAATGGCGTATTGCATTGTCACGGCAATGTCTGCAGCTTCAACAGCCTGGCTCAAATTCTTCGACACAACGACTAACTTTCCGTCTCTTGTACCGTTCTTAAGGGTTGCTAATTTCATAAATTACTCCGTTAAAAATTTACGCCGCCGTCACAATTAATGACTTGGCCCGTGACAAAACCACATTCTTCCGACGTCAAATACAACATAGCGCCCACTAAGTCCTGGGGCTCTTCGGTTTGTTTGATTAGCTGAAGGTTGTTTTTCACGGCATCAAAAAGTTCAGGTGGTAAATTTTTTGCTGACTCTGGTGTGCGGGTAAGCCCCGGTGACAGTGCATTGACTCTCACCCCATTACTGCTGAATTCAGCCGCCAGTGCTCGGGTTAAACCAATACCAGCCATTTTAGTGGTTACGTACGCGCTGAACCCCGGCATTGGTGTACCGGTGGTACTGGACGCTATTTGCAGAATTCGACCATAGCCACGTTCCACCATCCCGCTACCAAAACGCTTAGCCAAAATGAAAGCAGCTTCAACATTGATGGCTTCAAACTTTTTAAACTCGTTAATATCCAAATCTGCTAGGGGAACCACAGGCATGTAGGCAGCATTATTAATAAGAATATCCACTCGACCGAAACCGGTTAATACATTTGCAGCAAATTGAGCGACCTGATTATTATCAGACAAATCGACAATTTCGCTGTAAACCCGGCGACCCAGGGCTCTGATTTCGGCTTCAACCTCAGAGGCATCCTTTATATCAGCGATGGCAATGTCACAGCCTCGCTGTGCCAGAGCCAGTGCAAACTCGCGACCTAATGCACCTGCAGCACCAGTAATGACGGCAATTTTGTTGTTGTGGCCTGCCATAAGTTTTACTCCTGAATTATTTGTAAACAAAGTGTAACAGCAGTTTTTTGCTGACACTATTCAGGAATACGGAGGCCTGTTATTTGTTGAACAAATAGTGGCGCAGGATAGTTCAGGGGGAACCAGCCAGGGGTCTATCGCTGCTAACAATAATGCTCTTTTGCTGTGGCAATAATTTGCTCACGCATCCATTTCAGACCCGGATCATGGTCTCGAAACTTGTGCCATTGTATAGCCCAGGTCACCTCAGGTAATTTCACCGGGACTGGCACTATTTTGATTGGTAAGAACTGTTGCCAGTGCTCAGCAAGATGACGATATACCGTAGCAATACGTTTGGTGCCCGGCAAAAACTGCGGGATTGCATTAAACGTTGAGGTTATAATTTCTGTTCGTGGTTCCAGGCCATACTCAACTTTTAGTAACAGCTGATCCTGGCTGGCCACACGGTTGGTGCCAAACTGCACCGTCACATGGCCTAATTTCATATAGTCTTCCAACGTCATCTGCTCGGTAACCTTACTATTGTTTTCGCAACCTATACAGACAAAGCCTTCAGAAAATAAATCAGTGGATGGGTGTGTTTCGTGAATTACTGCTCTTGGCATAATCATGAAATCCACATGCCCTCTTTCCAACTCTTCGGTGGGTTTATTGGTGGGCATAAAAAATTCCATTTGTATGCCAGGCGCTATTTCAGCTATTCGTTGGGCAACGTGGGTCATAAAAACCGACGCATTATAATCACCAATGTAAAATTTGAAGTTACGCATGCAGGATGCCGGGTCAAATTCTACCCCCCGTTCAACCGTCGCCTGAATTTGCATAAGAATGTTGTGTACGGGTTCAGCAAGGCTTTCACCGAGTGGAGTTGGTTGCATTTTAGACCCAACCCGAACCAGCAACTCGTCGTCAAAGAATTCACGCAAACGCGACAATGCACCACTGGTGGCAGGCTGACTCAGGCAAATGCGCTCTGCCGCCACAGTAATGCTTCTTTCCGTTAACAGTGCGTCCAGCGCTACCAGTAAATTCAGGTCAAGTCGATTTAATCGCACAATAACTTCCAATAAGAGTTTGATATCAAAATAGTAGAATACACATCAGTAACATATAAGCAACACCATGCAGCACTTCTTTACATTTGCCGTTAGAAACCGTTTCGCCAGACTAGTTTCCGTCGGTTATCACAGTGCCGCCGTCCACAACCAGCGTTTGACCTGTGGTAAATGCACCGGCCTGGCTGGCCAGATATAAAGCAGTTGCAGCAATCTCATCGGGTTCGCCAATTCTTCTGAGTGGTGTCATTTGTAAACGACGTGTCATGAAGGCCTCATTTGCCTGTAAATGCTGTGACAATGGCGTATTGATGAGGCCCGGAGCAATGGCATTGGCCGTGATGCCGTCAGGTCCGCACTGCACCGCATAATTCCGGGCCATCGACATAAGTGCCGCTTTAGCCACACTATAAAGTCCAAGCGCCTTGTTACCTCGCAGACCTGCAATACTGGCGACATAAATAAGCCGTCCCCCGCCTTTCTTTCGCATGGTCGGGATCACTGCGGTACTGAGCTGCTGACAGGCGAGTAAATTAATCTGCATTAATTGTTGCCATTGCGCTGGCGAACAATCTTCCAATCCACCCACCTGCCCTTCAATACCGGCACAATTAACCAGAATATCAACAGGTTGTCGGTGTAATAAATGACAAAGACCATTGACGCTGTCCGGGTCGGACAAATCAGTGATACGCGAATCAATATCGGTTTGCTCAGCGAGACTGACAGACAGCTTTGATAATGTGTCATCATCGCGATCTGTCAGCAACAAGCTGGCTCCGGCATCCGCAAACAGAGTGGCAATAGCACTGCCTACTCCCCCCGCCGCACCGGTTATCAGCGCACGCTTTCCTTCCAGACTAAATAACTGGGTGACTGCCAGCATGGTTAAATTGGTGCCATCAACGCACTCATCGAGAGTGCCATAATTTGCATATGCTCTACTTTTGAGCCTCCGGTTTGCTCAATTTCTCCGAGTCGTTTTGAGTTGGCGACGATCAGACTACAGCGCGTCCATCTGCGATCTTCAAAACGCTTCAGAATCTCTTCTACCGTACCACCAGCTTTCACTTCATCGGCCAGAACCACGGCATCCTCATGGCCCATACCCGCGCCAGAAGCAAGGTGTGGTGTTGTTGCATGCACGGCATCGCCCATCAATAATACCCGGCCTTTAGACCAGGGGCGTTGCATAATCATACCTTCCAGCGGACGCGCGAGAATGCTGGAGTTTTCGTTTAACTCTGCTTTGACTTTTTCGATAACAGGGGCGGTAAATTCGGCAATTAACCCTTTTAAATGAGGTAAAAGTTGCTCATCTGGAAGACGAATTTTCTGTGGCTGCTGCTCGGTATAGTTCAGATACATATGGGTATCAGATACTGGCGTAAAACCTAATTTACCATTCGGGCCATAAAATAGTGCCGGACGTTCCAGTCCATGACGTTCCACTACCGCGCGCCAGACTACCTGGCCTGTATACTGCGGTGTCGGCGCATCCGGATATATCAGCTGACGGGTTTTTGAAAATACTCCATCTGCGGCTGCAACCATATCGTAGCTGTCTGACTCGCCATTGGTAAAGTTGACATCAACACGATCACCCTTATCTTCAAGCGTTTCATAGGTATGGCCCAGAAGTACCTTTACACCCGCTTTTTTCGTTTCTTCGGCCAGAATCCTGGCTAGTACAGGACGCATAATACCGCCCCCACCGACAATAGAACTTCCAGGTACTGCCGGTGTCGGGATTTGCCGTAAATGACTACCATCTGCAGTAAACATGTCTACGTTTTGGCAAATTGCACCGAATTGCTTGAATTGATCCAGCACACCAATCTGTTCGATGGCCCGCAAAGATGGTCCGCTAACAGTGATACCGGCACCATCGGTACGCCAGTTTTTATCCAGCTCAACCAAATGCACTTCAACGCCTTGCTGTTGAAGCAGAATAGCCGCCGACATGCCGGTAAAACCACCACCGACAATCAGGATTTTTTTCACAGAATCGCTCATAACATTACTCACTTAACTTTGTGGCCACCAAATCAGTTCACCGTTGCTATCAACCGTGACCTTCTCTGGTGTCAGAAACTGGCCTTCACAGGGCCCCTGAATGCATTCACCACTGTTGAGGGTAAATAAAGCACCATGAGAACCACATTTTATATATTGTTTACTTCCATCCAGGTATCTGTCGCGCCGCCACGCCATTGGCGCCGATTCGTAGCCCATATGCGGGCATGAATTGCGATAAGCGACAACCTTACTGGCTGTTAAGCGGACCACGAACAAATGGTCCTGCGCTTCATTTTCAGGGCGATACCCTTTGGATTCTCCCGGAGGAATCTCAGCAAGTTCGCCCAGAATAACGCCCTCACTCAATGAGGATCCCCTCCGGGCATCCAGTTAGCTGCGAGGGTAAAATTAAAGATTTGCGACGCATCGGCTTCGGCCACCGCTTCACGTGGTACCCAGCTGTCATCGTGTAGATCCATATCCGCATCGTATTCCACGTGCACGCCCATCGGACTGTTAAAATACCAGAAGTAGTTCGATCCAAAGATATGTCGGCCAGGTCCCCAAAAGCTTTCATAGCCTTTATCTTGGAATCGCTTGCCTGCCAGTAATAATTCATTAGGACCGGCCAAATGGAATGTGAAGTGCTCGCAACCCTGCATATGTGGCGGCGTCTCAATGATAAACAGGGTATGGTGATCGAGGGTTCCGGAAGGACGCAAAAATGGCCCCAGTTGAGTGAATCGATCCACCACTTTAAAGCCTAGTCTATCGATATAAAATGATTCGGCTTTTTTGCCATCCGGCACGAAGTAAACAACGTGAGACAATGAGGCTGGCACGATATCGTAAGAGGTATCAGCACCAATTTGATTGGGTCCGCGTGACGCCTCATACCCTGGCGAATTCACTTGCTCATTTTTGCCTTCAAACGGTTTACGACAAGTCACCTGAAATCCCAGAGCAAAGCCGCTGTCATCGACAGTGGTTAATTTGCCGGAAGTCGCTTTGCCTACTTCACGATCCTTGCTTAATTCGGCTTCAATAGCGTCAAGGGTGGCCTGATCGGCAACACCATATACCGTTTCACGTAACATTGAGCCCGTTGGTAACGCAGCAGGCAAACTGGCGTCATCACGGTGTTTAATAACAACTGCTGTTCCGTCCAAGCCTTCAAAACGACCACCAGAGGCGTCGACATTGACAGGAATTAAACCGTAGTCAGTCATATACTGACAGCATGCCTGAACGTCATCAACGCCAAACACTAATTCATCAGGTCCGATAATATTCATATAACACTACTCTTCTAATGATTATTTATTTAAACCCAGTCTAATCAGAGATAAACCACTCTAGAAATTGTTTGCGCAGATACACTTTATTTACATTAATGATAACGATCAAATTAAAAATCAAAACACCAAAAATCAATCACTTAACTAAACGAACTCGCCCCACCAAAAAACCTGAACAATCGTTTCAATTAACAATTTTGACACAGATCAAAGCGTACTTTGTTTTCCTTAGACTGGCACAAAAAGAGGCGCCAATGCGCCTCTTTGAATACCTGATTTACCAGTATTAAACTAACACCGCTTAGTCGCCCATCTTTGCGAACGTTTCAGCACACCAGTCGGCTATGTAATCACGCATTGCGGTACCGTTATCGGCACCACAGTGTTCGATTTCAAAGTCCTTTTTAGTAAAAACGCGCTTATGCCGGTTACTACTGTTTACAGCTTGATCATAGGATCGGTCCGCATTGCTAACGGGAATTTGGCGATCACCCTCACCATGCGTGACCAAAAATGGCATTTTCATTTTTTCGATCTGGCCATCCAGTGTGACCTTTGGCATATAAGCCATAAAATCGTCTAAATTGTCGAATCCCCATACCCACAGAACGTGATCCCAATAGTGCGGCACCGGATTTTCCCCTTCACGCTCCATCCGTTCTTTTTGACGTTGACCCCACAAGTGATTTGCCCCCATTACGGCACACAGTGCAAAACGCGGCTCATTCGCTGCGGCCCGCGGTGCATAATAGCCGCCCAGGGATAAACCAAACATACCAATTTTGTTTTCATCGACATCGGCACGCGATGCCAGGTATTCATAGGCTGGGGTCGCCCAGCGCTCTGTATCATAAACTGCAGTCAGTCCGCGCTTACGAAGCGCTTCACCCGTTCCTGGCTGGTCAACAAACAAGGTGTACATACCACGGTCCAGGTTCGACTTACCATGACCGGCCATATTGACCTGTTCTTTCATGCTGTCGAGGCCGTTACACGACACCAACGCGGGGCGTTTAATACCGCTGCCGTCATGAACGAATATCGCCGGATACGTGGTATCTTCAAACGGGATTTCAACAAAATCGACATGTAAGCCACTGCATTCTACATGTTTACGATAAAGCTCCAGGCCTTTGTCGTAAGCTTCCCAACGTGGCGCATAATCTCGCGATTGCATACGTTCCGCAGAGAGGTAATACCCGGAAGCACGGGCATATTTGGTGCCTGCGGACAGCAGATAACCTGCCTCTTCGTCCTGACGGGCGTTTTCTTCTACTTGTTTTGCCACAGCAATCCAGCTGTCAAATAACAAAGCGGTGCCAGCATCCTCGCCATTGGCTGCGGCTTCTTTAATTGGACGACAGGCTTCATCGATTTCACCATGATTACCACCACAAATCAGGGCCAGATTGACTTGCAGGTTCCACACATAATTCCCGGGAAATGGTTCGAACATTTTTTACTCCAAGCTAGTCATGCAGGCAGTTCAGCGGTTTACCATCAACCAGCCAACACCACCAAACGTATTTTTCAGATACGTCGAGGGTAGTTATTTTGTTAATGAATTGAAAATTTAAAATCCAAATAGACTCTATTTGTTATTTGTGGGCATTGCCAAGCATTCCCTCGCGACAGGTCAGCAAAAACAACGTGTTGCGACCCGAATACGGGCCGCATCACTGTGCTGGTATCAGGGAACAACCAACGTAACTTCTGTCAGTCCGTAATCGATGGGAGATTTACCATTAATTTGTCTTGGCGTGGCAGTAAATACCGAAGCTCCGCTTGCCAACGACCGGTTAAACAGGCCCGAAACCAATTTAATTTCAATGCTGTTATCCCCCTGTTGCAAAGCAGAGGTAATATCCACTACCCCAGCAATAACATTAATATCACTAAAACTAACGCCGTTTACTTTTACCTCAGTGATCTGATCCTGCAGAGAACTGAACATAAGTAGTGAATCTGGTTTCACTTCATCCAGTGTCATAGTAGTTGAATAAACACCAATTCCTGACACTTCAGACATGGCATTAACGCCCAGCAATTGTTGTTGCTCAGCTGTTAAGCTGATATCAGCCCACCTTCCCAGTTCGACTTTGCCTAAATCAATCCGGGTGACTTTGTGTTTACTGGGATCTTTTAACAACGGTTGGACCAGCGGGTAGCCTTCAACAAACGCTGACTGGCTATTCTCACTACCCTCTGCAGGGCCATAACTGTGTAGTGTCAGTGTCCACTGTGCATCTGATAAAGGTGTCTTATTGTCAAATATTTCTGAGCGTTGTTTAAACCGCCAGTCACCTTTTATGGCATTAGCAAGATCGCCAGTCTGCTCTACAGAGGGAATGTCGCCCCCGGTGAGTAAAGCAACCACAACACTTTCTCCACCAAACAGGGTGACGTCGAGTGCTACGTTTTCCTCCGCCTTGGTAAAGTCTGTAATCGGTGTAATATTTCCTGTCCACAGATCGAGGAAATACGGCAGCCCTTTCCCGGTTAATTTAATACTGGCGGTTGTTGCTTCACCTGTATGGTACTTTTTGCTCTGACCAACCTTCAACATACCCTTATTCGTGGGATGGGTATTGTTGTAGAGGTAGTAATACCGGCTGCTGGTTTCGGCATCAACATAAAGCGTGGATTCGAGTTGTTCCTCTTCATATTGGGCTTCAGGGCTCACCGATAAGTGACTCAGGACGGGCAATAGTTCAGAAGCTGTATCAATATTCACTACATTATCTAAACTAAATAATGTGTTTTTGAGTTTAACCCGTTCGTTTTCGGGTAAATCAATTTTAGCACCATCAAAGTTGATAAATACAATTGGCAAACCGTTTTTAGCCAGTGAGATTATCGATTCCAGTGATGACTGGTGTAAAGCCACCCCTTTCTTTGCATTTGCTTCAATAAACGCCAGCGTTTTGGCAACCCCTTCAGGGCCAAGAGATTTACCATCAGGTGCCAGGTGCTCGGCTTCATTGTGAATTTGATTAGTATCGACAATGAGTGCTTTATAAGCAGCCCGGTCTGGCATTAATCTGGCGTTATCTACAAATAGATTTTCCATCGACAATAAGGCTTCTGATGCCACGTGATAAGAATACCCCTTGTCCAGCAACCCCTGATAACGGTTACCTTCGCCCTGACCAACGAATATCAAATCAATCTGAGGCTTTCCGTTACGAAGAATACTCTGACTACGAGCCATATAATGACTAATGGTGGTCACATCCGGCCAGTAAATCTGGCGGTAACTGTATGTTCCCGCAAAATTATTACCAAAAGCCTGCCAGCCAGGCCAGTCTGAGGTAAACCCATTCCAGGTTTTATTATAAGGAGAGCCATGCAAGATTACGTGATTGATACCGTTAGAATAGTTTTGGGTTACTTCAGTGATCACATCGGCCCAGTTGAGCTGCATATTTCCGAACCCGGTAACGGCTTCCATTGAAACAAACGGATGTCCCTGCGCATGCGCTGCTGCGGATAAGGAGCGAATACCATCCAATCAAATGCACTTATTCCGCTGAAGCTCGCTGCAAAGCTATGCGGAATTCCCAAAGATGAAATATTGCGCCGCGTTACTTGCGGCACCTTTCCAAAGCCCAGATATCTATCACGGGCTTCTCAGCGCAATCGTGAGGCTTTTTATTTAAAAGATCTGCACGAGTGGATTAAGGAACCGCACCTTTACCACCAGCGGGGCTATGATGGATAACCAGGTGCCGTTTAGCGATTTGAAGAAAGCGTACCTTCAGGCAGCCCAAATAGTCACCAGCCATGGTGAAAAATACATTCCGATATTTGAGCGCCTTGAGATGGAATACAAAGAACGCGTTCATCAAATCGATGCGGTGAATAGGGCGAGGCAACTTTTGGAAAATGAGCTGCTTTAAGCGAATTTACAAAAATGGTTTATGTGTAAATCATTTAATAGTTAAATGGTTTATATATAAATCAAATAAAGTTTGACAATACTTTCAAGAAAAGCCTATCATGATTCATACATAAACCATTTTACTGGATTATGGGTTATATATAGGTCAAAATCATGCGCAAGTCAGTTAAACGTACATATTCAAGGTATACCGAAGAAGCCATTCGCTTGCTCGCAAACCTTATTCGCAGCGCGCGTATAGAGCAAAAGCTAACGACACAAGAAGTCGCTGATCGCGCAGGTATATCCAGAAGCATGCTCCAGCGTATTGAAAAAGCGGATTTGAGATGTGAGATAGGCGCAGTATTTGAGGTGGCCACCATTGTTGGCGTGAGTCTCTTTGATACATCGCAGTCGCTGACCACGATTAGAAGAGAGATTAACCGCAGTAATGAAAAGCTCTCACTTCTTCCCAAAGCTGTTCATAAAGCACATAAGGTGGTAGATGATGACTTCTAAGCGTGAATATACAGAAGCGTTTGTCTGGATCTGGTTGCCAGGTGAAACCGAGCCTGTTGTTGCAGGTAAGATTGAGGCAGACGGGGATCGATTGTTTTTCAACTACGGTAAAAGCTATCTTGCGCGGATAAATGATACTCCGCGCGCAATTCCAATTTATGAGCCTGAGCTGCCACTCAAATCTGGGTTTATCCCAAATCTGGAGGGGCTAATGATGCCTGGATGTATACGCGACTCCGCGCCCGATGCTTGGGGGCGGCGCGTTATCATCAATAAAAAGCACGGAACCAAAGGGCAAGATATTGATACCGCATCACTCGATGAACTTACTTATCTTCTTGAGTCAGGCTCTGATCGAATAGGGGCTTTAGACTTCCAGCTCTCCCCCACTGAATATGTTCCGCGATTTGCGAAAAATGTCAGTATGGAAGAGCTTTTGGAATCTGCTGAGCGCGTTGAGAAAGGGGTTCCATTGACACCAGAGCTCGACCAGGCGCTTTATCATGGAAGCTCAATTGGCGGCGCTCGCCCGAAGGCTTTGATTGAGGAGGGGGATAAGAAATATATCGCCAAGTTTTCTGCATCCAATGATCTATACAGCGTCGGAAAGGCTGAGTTTATCGCGATGCGTTTAGCTGAGCTGGCCGGACTGAACGTTGCGCCAGTTCTCATGAAAAAAGCGGCCGGAAAAGATGTTATCTTAATCGAGCGGTTTGACCGGATTAAAAAAGGCAAGCTTTGGGCGAGAAAGTCCATGGTCTCTGCTCTTACCTTGTTTGAGCTGGATGATATGATGGCCAGATATGCTAGTTATGAGTTGCTAGCTGAAATTATTCGCCACCGCTTTGTTGACCCAAAGGAAACGCTGAGAGAGCTGTTTTCTCGCTTGCTGTTTAATATCCTTTGCGGGAACACAGACGATCATGCAAGAAACCATGCGGCGTTCTGGGATGGTAAGCAATTAGAGCTCACACCCGCCTATGATATCTGCCCTCAAGGCAGAACAGGTAATGAGCAGGGCCAAGCCATGCTTATTCATGGCAGTCAAAATGCAAGTACGTTTAGTACTTGTTTGGCGGCAGCGCCAAACTTCTTATTGAGCCAGGAAGAAGCGACTGAGATTTTTGAGCATCAAAAAGCGACCATTGAAAAACACTGGGCGGCAGTTTGTGACGAAGCTGAACTCAGCGAAGTGGACCGTAATTTATTCTGGCACAGGCAGTTTTTAAATCCGTATTCTGTGAGGTAGAGCTTAACTCGCTAGGTTATATGCTTTGTGCTGATAAGCTTTATATTCGCGCTACTCACACCGTATTTTTTCGCTAATTCAGGCCAGAGCGTCAGGCTGGACTGTATCTTTTCTATTATCTCTAGGGCTCTTGGCTTTTTGATGTTGGCCTCTTTAGCGAGCTTTAGTAAATGCTCCACACCAGTTTTTCTACCTTCCCCCATTACCGTTGTGCTTTGCTCTCCGCCAGGACCAGAAGAAAACGTCAGATCATAGGCTGGAGAAAGTTTCCATTGCCCATCTTCATCCATCAAAAAGCTAAAGTTTTTGGAGTGATCATCACGATTATGAGTGAGCACATTAAAGGCGGCTAACCTGAACATCTTTTCAACCTCGCGCACATCGCGTGTTAACGTGCCCGTTAATGTCAGAAGGTCTTCGTAGTCCAAAGATGGCGTTCTGAAATCTGAATGCAGCAATCCGCAAGCTGTGTGCATGTGATAGCGCTTTGAGCCTATGCGATCAAAGCGCTTAATCGCAAAATATCCAGGGCCTTTTTCCGCAGGGAATAAGTGAACATCTGGCATATCAATGCCAGCATCCTTTGCGAGGAGGGCGTAAACATATTCGATGGCCCCTGCATCAATACCGTCTTGTGTATTAGAGAACTTCACCATCCATGGCTCATAGCCTTGAGGAAGTTCACTCACGCCATGAATAATATGGTCGCGCTTATCGTTAACGCCGATCAGGGCTTTGGGCCTTGCACCAGCAGAAGAACCATTCAGAGCGATGAGTTCTTGTAAAACATCACTGCTTTCCCCATCAAGCACCTCTTGCGCCTCTAGGGCCAGTTTATCCAAGCTGATCGTTTCGCTCTGTTCATCCAAGCTAAAGTCTGGTTCGTAGATCAGTGCACCAAGTCCATTGGTGCCAATATATGCGAGCCTATCCAGCGGCGTAATATCAGCGGGTAGAATGCCTTGAGTGCGCGCGAAGCGATCAAACAACAATCTCCCCCATCCATCAGGCAAGCTGTCATTGAACACACCAGGTAATCCCTCGAACAAGTTGCGGTCAAAGCGCTGTAAGCCAGGCTGAAGCGCAAGCCTGAAAGGTGATATTTCTATGTTCTTATCGAGAAAGCTGCGCTCATATTCAAAGTATACCTTGCGCTCACGCACAGCAAGGCGACCAACAGAAATGCGTTTTGTGCCAAAGTCTAAGCTAATCTTTATTTCATTAACGGCCTTAATAGTACTCATTTGCGTGTCCCTCGCTTACGTGTTGGCTTGCTGGGTGTATCTAATACTTCATCAATGGAGGAAAATGCTGATTCTTTGGGGGCAGAGGCTTCAATAATGTCATCGAGACCGCCGAGCACCAAATAAATCTTTAAGAACGATTCCAGTGAAATAGCGCCTTCTTGCTCAAACTTCCGCAACGTTCGAAGTGGCACGCCAGAACGGGTGGCTAGCCCTTCCTGGGTTAGTTCCATTTGTAGGCGTTTCGCCCTTGCATTCTCTGCAAGCTTCTTTTGTGCTTTGGACGGAGATAATAGTGACACCATTATGTTATTTATCTTTCTTTATTAACTTTTACTAACATTATAATGTCACTAATCGGACGTGTCACGATTAAAATATAATCTACGAGTCCTATTGAGGTTAATCTGGAGAGGTTGCATGTAAATAGGTATTTATTCCATTTCAATTAAGTTGTGGATAACTGCACGGGATTCGCACCATCCACTTTTTGAGTTTTGGTACACAAGCTGAGGCACATTTGGGACACAAAAATTGAAAATTAGAAAAATCTAATAAAATTTAACATACAGAAATATAATAGTTTAATTGGCCAAAAAATAATTATGTCAATCTTGCCCCCTCCACCATTTTACTTTACCAAATCTTAATAAATTCCCTGCTAAGGAAACTGCGAATAAGTCCCGCAGTTTAACGCTCAGTTAAGCCGCAGCATCACCT
>OJDQ01000453.1_pt1 | contig 18323 bp, 17 predicted proteins | sample 1592851 | NCBI WGS metagenome assembly OJDQ01 (sample SAMN05416774, study PRJEB24817) | seawater metagenome | isolation source: Sea water | place: Canada:Atlantic | collected 2013-07 | reverse complement strand
GGGCGCTATGATGCAGAGTAGGGTGTTGACGATGGTTATACAACAGTGAATAACCGCTTTGATCAATTAAAATGTAAATAACTTGTATAAAAAATGAAAGCGCTTACAATTAGGTCTGGTTATGTTATTGCTATAATTATACGAGGAGCTGTCGTACGCTGACGAAACTCAGTGCGTTAGGTGCGTAAGTGCAAAATGACTAAAAGTTTTACACTCAACAAAGTGCTCAGTGGCGCGGACTTTACTATGGGAGTGGCCACTTCTTCGTTTCAGATCGAGGGTGCCAGCGAATTGCGCGAGCCCTGTATATGGGACACATTTTGTCAGGTGCCCGGGGCAGTCAAAGATAGTTCTGATGGGCGGACAGCCTGCGATCATTATCATTTATGGCAGCAGGATATTGCTCTGATTGATGAGCTGGGGTTTGACGCCTACCGGTTTTCAGTATGCTGGCCGCGAATAATCTGCGCTGATGGCAGCGTTAATCAACAAGGCCTGTCGTTTTATCTGGCGATATTAAATGAGTTGCAAAGACGTGGAATTAAAGCCTACGTCACCCTCTATCACTGGGAGTTGCCGCAATTCCTGGAAGATGAAGGGGGCTGGCTTAACCGCGAAACAGCTTACGCATTTGCTGACTATGCCCGCGTTGTAGCCACGGCCTTTGGTGATAAAGTGAGTGCTTACACTACACTGAATGAACCGTATTGCAGCGCCTTTTTAGGTTACGAAATAGGTGTGCATGCGCCGGGTAAAGTTGGCAAGCAGTACGGCAAAAAAGCCGCCCATCACCTGCTTCTTGCTCATGGCCTTGCCATGCAGGTACTCACCGATATCTGCCCTGATATTCCCAGTGGTCTGGTGCTCAATTTTACCACCTACTATCCGGCTACCCAAAGCGACGCAGACAAGCAGGCCACGCTACTGGCAAAAGCGCACTTTAACGACTGGTATGCCAGCCCGGCACTCACCGGGCAATACCCGCCTTTGCTGGAAAGTCTGCCCGCGGCCGAAAGGCCAGTCATCGAACCGGGTGATATGGCAATAATATCCGCGCCTATGGCGTACCTCGGGGTTAACTATTACACCAGAGCTCTGGTGCAGGCCTGTCCGGGGGGGCACTTTGAAATCCTGCCGCCCGCAGACAACGTACCTGTTACGGCCATGAATTGGGAAATTTACCCGCAGGGATTGCGTGATCTATTGCTGCAACTGCATAATGAGTATGATTTACCGCCACTTTTTATCACCGAGAATGGCATGGCCGAGGATGACGTGGTACAAAATGGCCAGGTGCATGATAAGGTGCGCGTGAATTATTTGCAGCACCACATGCAGGCCGTTGCCGAAGCAATGGAGCATGGGGTGGATGTCAGAGGTTATTTTGTGTGGAGCCTGCTGGATAATTTTGAATGGGCCGAAGGGTATCTTAAGCGGTTTGGTATAGTGCATGTGGATTTCGACACACAACAGCGGCTACCCAAACAAAGCGCCCTTAAACTCAGTGAATGGCTTAAACAACGCCGCTAAACTCCATAGCTGTTTGGACATTAAATGATCAGTGTAAAAGAAAAAGTTGCATACGGGCTAGGCGATACAGCAAGCAACTTTGTCTTTCAAACGGTTATTTTATTCCTCACTTTCTACTACACCGACGTGGTTGGTTTAAACCCGGCAACGGTTGGGAGTATTTTCCTGCTGGTGCGCCTGATTGATGCGGTAACCGATCCGCTGATGGGCTCGCTGGCCGATAAAACCCGCACGCGATGGGGGGCATACCGGCCTTATCTGCTGTGGATGGCCCTGCCTTTTGCCATCATCAGTGTACTGGCCTTTACCACGCCCGATACCGACTACAACGGTAAGCTGGCTTACGCGATAGCCAGCTATGTGCTGTTAATGCTGATGTATACCGCGATTAATATTCCCTATTCTGCACTCGGCGGCGTGATTACCGCCAGTCCCCTTGAGCGGGTCTCGGTGCAATCCTATCGCTTTGTATTTGCGATGCTTGGCGGATTGATTGTGTCGTTGTGTACGTTACCCATGGTGAACTGGTTTGGCGCAGGCAATGAAGCTCGCGGTTACCAGCTCACTATGCTGACCATGGGACTGGTAGGCATGGTACTGTTTTTACTCTGCTTTGCCGGAACCAAAGAGCGTGTATTACCCGCCGAAGGACCGCCTTCACCGGTCCGGGAGCAGTTGAAAGCTGTCTGGCATAACGACCAGTGCCGCATCCTGTGTGTGGTTAGCATGGTGTTGCTAACCGGCATTGTACTGCGCAATGCACTGGCTATTTATTATGTGAAATACGTTTTACAGCGTCCCGACGATGTCACTTTGTTTGTGTCGCTGGCGATGGTGGGCGGTATTCTGGGGGCAGCCTCGGCTCACCCGGTGACAAAGTGTTGCGATAAAGTGAGGCTGTACAAAGTGCTTCAGCTTATTTGCGCCGGCCTTTGTCTGATTAACTATTTATTGCCGGCCTCCATGTGGCTCGGTGCTTTGATTGTGCATTTTCTGTGGGGATTTGTGCTGCAAATGACGTCCCCTCTGTTATGGTCGAAAATGGGCGATGTGACCGATTATGGTGAGTTGCAAACCGGTACCCGCTTAACGGCCATGACCTTTTCTACCATTGTATTCTTTATTAAGTTAGGCATTGCTCTGGGCAGTGCGCTGGCAGGTTGGGCACTGGCTTACTATGGTTATCAGGCCAATAACATTGATGAAAGGGTAAGCCACGGTATTACCTTGTCTTTTTGTTTAATCCCGGCTGCCATGTCTTTATTGGTGGTGTTAATGATGCGCTGGTATAAACTGGACAGCCAGCGTGTGGATGAGATTCATAATGCCCTTAAAACCACTAGGCTAACCCAGCAAGACAACACATAGCGAAGTTAACATGGTCACAATAAAACAAGTCAGCGAAAAAGCCGGTGTGTCATCTGCCACCGTATCCAGAGTTATCAATAATACGGGCACGGTAAAAGAGAAAACCCGTGAACTGGTAATGTCGGCCATGGCTGAACTGGGTTACCGGCATAACGTCGTGGCCGCATCGCTGGCATCCAATAAAACTCATACCATCGGCTATGTTGTACCGGAGCTGCACGGCTCGTTCTTTGGTGCAATGATGGGCGGCACCGAGCAGGCATTGAGACAAGCCAAAAAACATATGCTTATTGCCACCGGACACTCCGATGCGGATATCGAGAAAGAGCAAATCGATGCGCTCTTAAGCCGCCGATGCGACGCTCTGATCCTGCACGTGGAAGCCGTTAGCGATGATTATCTGGTGAACCTGGTTCAGCAAGGCGTTGAGCTTGTGGTAGTGAACCGCTATATAGAAGAAATTGGCGATAATTGTATTAGCCTCGATAATATCAAAGGCGGCTACCTCGCTTCCCGCCACTTACTCGACATTGGCCACACAAAAATTGCTTACCTTGCCGGTTCGCTATTCAAAGCAGATGGTAAAAACCGTTTAACCGGCCATCAACAGGCGCTCAGAGACATGGGCGTTGAGTACACTGATAACCTTACCTACGAAGGTAATTTCCAGGCCAAATCCGGCACAGAGGGGATTCGTGCTCTGGTTGCCCGCGGCGCGAGGTTTACCGCTGTCGCCTGCGCTAACGATGAAATGGCCTCGGGTGCCATGATTGCCTTGCGCGAGTTGGGGCGCAGAGTGCCTGAAGATGTCTCGGTAATCGGCTTCGATAATGTGGACTTTGCCAGCTATCTTTCACCGGGTTTAACCACTATTGATTATCCGGTGCAGAAGATTGGTACCATGGCGGCGCACTGGGTGCTTGAACGTGTTTATGGTCACACCCGGCACGAATATCAGCACATTCTTAGCCCTCGACTGATTCTAAGAGGTACGACGAGCAGTCCGGAGCAGTAAATAACTGGATTATTTATAACCAGCTTTTAGAATCCTCCAAGGTTACTACCAGTTATGGTAGGACGTCACAGCTTTGTTCAGGAGACATCTTTTGTTTGTATTACGCACTACATTTGACCAGGCGCAGGGGAAAGTCTCTGCTTTACAGAGAGAAAATGAACGCCTTACTGCACAGTTGGCGTCACTCGAAGCTGAAAATCAGGCCCTTAAAACACAGTTAAGTGAAACTGAAAGTAACGACCCGGCTATGCCGGGCCTGACCGACAGCATGCTTGACTCGTTAAATCAGGTGGAAGGTATCCGCCAGACCGTCCTCTCCTCATTTGAAGACATCAGCGAACAAACCGATAAAATTACCGAAAACCACCGCCTCTTTGCACAGTCCAGTGAGTCATTAAAGCAAATTGTAGGTGATATGAGTGGCCTGAGTACCATGATGTCGGCCATGAGTGTCAGTATTGAAGGGCTCTCTGAAACGGCCGGTAACATTAATAAATTTGTCACCACCATTACCAGTATTTCAGATCAAACCAACCTGCTGGCACTCAATGCCGCCATTGAAGCCGCGCGTGCCGGTGATGCCGGACGGGGATTCAGTGTGGTCGCTGACGAAGTGCGCTCACTGGCAAATGAAACTAATAAGTCAGCAAGTGAAGTGTCGGAGCTGGTAAAAAGTATTATTCAATCCACTCAGGTTGCGGTCTCTTCAGTGGGGGAGTTACAAACTAACAATGGTAAGCTCTCTGAAGGCATCAGTTCACTTAACAGTAACTATGCTGGCATGATTGAACACTGCGATATCATGGAAAACACCATCCGTTCGGCGAGCCTGCAAACGTTTATCCAGACCGTAAAACTCGACCACGTGGTATGGAAATCTGAGGTTTACGCGGTACTGTGTGGACGTTCGAGTAAGTCAGAGCATGATTTTGCCGACCATACGTCCTGTCGTCTGGGTAAATGGTATAAGGGCAGTGCAACGTCAGACATGGCGAAGCTCGACGCCTTCAAACGCCTCGATCGGCCTCATGCCGGGGTACATAAGGCGGGGGTAAGTGCGATTAAAGCTCATCTGAATGGCAACAATGTGGAATGCGAACAATTGCTCAGGGAAATGGAAGCCGCCAGCCAGGAGGTGACAACCTTACTGGATAACCTTTCCCACACCGCAAAACTGTAAAGGTTTATCGGAGGCGGCTCACAATGAGCCGCTGCCTTTACTATCCTGTTGTTTTTAGCACTAATCTCTCATTCAAATTTTCACCACTGTTTATTGGTGGTTGCGTATTTAATGGTCTATTTTTAAATCTATAGAGATAGTCAGTGCGCCCGGAATTCGCATTTATTTTCACATAAAGGGCGAACCTTGCTATTCATCATCAGGAGCAAGAAGGGAGCTTCACACCCGATGCGTAATAACCAGCCCGTTACACAAAAAGAATATAAATTTCCGACGCATTACCGGCTGATTTCCTCTACCGACAAGCGCGGCATTATTACCTACTGTAATGACGCGTTTGTTGAAGTGAGCGGTTTTGACAGGGAAGAGTTAATTAATAAAAACCATAATCTGGTACGCCATCCGGATATGCCCGAAGTCGTGTTCAAAGAAATGTGGCAAACGCTGCAAGCTGGCCGGATCTGGATGGGGTTAGTCAAAAACCGGCGTAAAAACGGCGATCACTACTGGGTGTCTGCGTTTGTAACGCCGGTGTACGAGAACAACGAAATTGTTGGCTACGAGTCGGTTCGGGTACCGGCACTCGACCATGAAATTATCCGTGCTACTTCACGTTATGAGCGTATTCGTAATGGTCAGTCGGCGGCAAAGGCAAGTGAAATTTACCTCTACATGGCCAAAAAGCTCAGTGTTTTCTGGGGAGCGGGGATCCCACTGTTAATCTTTCTTGGCGTGTTTGCCGGGTTAGTGCCAACGCTGGTTACCGCTGCCGCACTTGTGGTAATGGCTATCTGGCAGCATTCATTGAGCGAAAAACGCTGGCAGGAGTTAATCAGTCTTAGCCCTGACTCCTACGATAGCGCCGTGGTTTCGCAAACGTATTTTGACGATTTTGGTGCCTCAGCCAGAGCTAAACTGGTGCTTGGGTGTGAGCTTGCTCGCAGCCGCACGGCTTTAACTCGTATAAAAGACGCGGCGTCTTCCTTAGAGGACATTGCCAATACTACTCACGAACAAGCGGCAATAACGTCTACTGCAGTGGTACAGCAAAATCAGGCTACCCAGCAAATTGCGTCTGCCGTGACGCAGATGTCACAGTCAATTCAGGAAGTGGCAGAGCGGGTAGAGCAAAATGCCGATACCGCCCGGTCTGCAGCCAGAAATGTGGAAACCGGTAATCAAACTGCACAATCGGCAGCCGCAGCCATTGATGAACTAAAAGGGGTTGTGGAAACCATTTCTGCAACAGTGACTGAGCTGGACCAGAGTACCAGTGATATTGGTGAAGCCGCGAGTATCATCTCGTCGATCGCCGAACAAACGAATTTGCTGGCACTCAATGCCGCAATCGAAGCAGCTCGGGCCGGAGAGCAAGGGCGTGGCTTTGCAGTGGTTGCAGACGAAGTACGCGCACTGGCGTCTAAAACGCGGGAATCCACCGACCGCATCCATAATATAATTCAGGTACTCGCCACCCGAAGTGAGCGCGCTGTAAAGGTTTCTAAAAACGGCCTGGAGTCTGCAGAACGCGGCGCCAGTATTGTGCAGGATACCCGCCAGGCTCTGTCTGACATTAATACGGCGGTACAGGGTATTTCTGAAATGACTATCGAAATGTCAGCAGCGGTAGAGCAGCAAAGCGCGGTGGCCGAGCATATCAATCAGCAAATCGTTGAAATTGCCGATGGCGCTGCTGATACCCAGCGCAGCTCCGAACGCTCGCTGGAAGCCAGCGACCATCTGCACACCACTATCGCCGAAGTGAATGGCGTTATAAAACGCTTCAATATCGAAAAAGAAATTGGCAAAAAATAGCGTCACCAGGCTCGGTAACAATGCTGAGCCTGGTAGCTTCGCTACATCATTCCAACGGCGTTTAGCTTTTTAACCGTTGGCTTTTAGCTTTACCACTTCAGCGCTCTCGCTGGACAAAAGCGTATCGGCATCGGTGCCTTTAAGCAGCTTGCCAACGTTATCTTTGTTCTTGGCCAGCATAATGGATAACTCTTCAGCAATTGCTTCATCAAGCTTTATCCCTTTCGCTTCAATGTAAACGGCCAGGTTATCCGCCACATCGAGCATTTTATCGTATTGATCTGCTGCTTTTTTATCGGTAGTAACCAACTTTTCTACCCCTTTATGAGAGACCACATATTGTGTTGTGATAGCCATTGTGTAACTCCGTTGTTGTGAAATTCCTTGTCACTGTATCGTAATTTACTGTATAAATAAACAGTATTATTTAACAAGTGGTAAAGTTAACAATGCTTCAGGTTATACCCGTTGCAGCACAAGCTGGCATCAGTGGTTTTGAGTCACCGGCAGCCGAATATAAACAGCTGGCACTGGATCTCGATGAACTACTCATAGAACATCCTACCGCCACGTTTATAGGTCAGGCACAGGGCGACTCCATGACAGGCGTAGGGATTTTTGACGGTGATTTACTTATCGTCGACCGCGCAGCACACCCCACTTCACTGGATGTGGTTGTGGCTAATCTAAACGGTAATTTTGTGTGTAAACTTTACGATCGAAAGGCTCAGGTACTGCTATCTCCCGGGCTTGATCACAAGCCCTACGCCCTTGGCGATGCCGACTTGTTTGAAGTTGAGGGGGTCGTGGTGCGTTCGGTTCGCATGCATCGCTACGTCAGGTGGCTCAGCCAATGTATGCGCTAGTTGATGCCAATAGTTTTTATGCGTCGGCCGAGAAAGTATTCGATCCGGCTATCCGCCAACGCCCGGTGGTGGTGCTGACCAATAATGACGGCTGTATTTGTGCGCTCTGTGAGTATGCCAAGCAGCTGGGCGTAAAAAAATTTGGCCCTTACTACAAAGTTAAAAAGCTGCTGGCACAGCACAATGCGGTAATCCGTTCGTCTAATTATGAGCTTTACGATTATCTGTCGAATAAGATGATGCAGGTGGTAGGGCAGTACGCGCCCGATCAGCACATTTACTCGATTGACGAGTGCTTTTTGTTTTTCGATGGCTGGAAGCCTGCCGAACACTGGCAAGCTTATGCTCAGCGTATACAGGATGATGTTTGGCAACAACTCCGCTTACCCGTAGGAGTGGGGGTTGGCGCTACGCCTACTCTGGCTAAGGTCGCCAGCTTCGCCGGAAAAAAACTCGGTGATAAATCGGGTATTGCGGTGCTTGATACCCCCGAAGCTTGTCGGCAGGTGCTTGTCCAGATGGATGTTCAGGATGTGTGGGGCATCGGTAAACGTATTGCTGCCCGGCTGCGCGATCAGGGCGTTTCAAACGCCTGGCAACTGGCACAATTCGACCCCAAGGCGCTACGCAAGCAGTTTTCAGTAGAACTGGAAAGAACGGTAAGAGAGCTTAACGGTACCGTATGTATAAAGTGGGACGAGGAGCGGGCTAAGAAGCAGCAAATATACTCAACGCGCGCGTTCGGGCAACCTGTTACCAGTGAACAGTTTTTGCGTGAAAGCCTTTGCTGGCATGCCGAAAAAGTGGCAGAAAAATTACGCCGTCAGCAAAGTAAAACCTGGTTACTCACCCTATTCACTCATGCCAATCCCTTTGCTGATACAGAGCAATACCACAAGGCTATTCAGCATCGCTTTGCGCAGCCAACTAACGATACCAGAGCGCTGGTTCAGGCTGCGTCTAATGCCAGTCACACACTGTACAAAGCCAATATTAAATTACACAAGTGCGGTGTTGGCGCAATAGAGATTATCGAAACTGCCCACGAGCAGAGCGATATGTTCGCAGAACTTGCTCACAACCCTAAACTCATGCAATGCATGGATGCGATTAACAACCGCTATGGCAGCCAGACCATAGGCGCGGCAGCAAAAGGCATTCACCCGGAATGGGGCATGAAGCGCGAATACCTGTCACCGCAATACACGACTAACTGGCGGCATTTGCCTAAGGTTGAGTGTTAACTGTCATCATCTGGTTTCTCTGCCTCCTCTACCAGGCATATAGGACGATTCAGTTCAATCTGAACTAAAATATTCTGCACGCCAGGGTTAAAACTACCTCCCTGTACTATTAGACAGTCTTCGAGAGAAATCTCGTATTTGGTTAATTTTTGAACTATATTCATTTTGAAGCACTCGCATTTATGCAGGTAATAAGGGGATACCAATTTAAGAAACGGACTTCGGAGAGGCGCAGATGAAAGAGACAAGGATGTTTACAATTAGGACCTTATTATTTGTTGTCTTTATTTGGTTGTTTAGCATTAATAATGCCTTAGGAGTTGAGCCTTCCTGGATGGGAAAGCGAAAACTAAATGGCGAAGCTACGGGTATTATAAGAGATATTGTCGAGCAAAACGGGGCAATATTTGTTGGTGCTGAGAATGGCTTATTCAAAGTCGTAGGCAATACATCAAAGCGGTTCACTGGAACTAATAGTCCTTTGGGCAAAGGCTATATTGCTGACCTGCACTTAGAGGGAGATACGCTCTACATCTCCGAATTTGGTAACGGTGTTTTTACCTTCTCCTTATCCAGTGGAGTTTTTTCTAAACTCCCTATTCCTGATGATTTAGCTGTAAAAGCCTGGTCAGCGCTACCTTATGAAAGCTCTTTAGTGGTAAGTACTTTGTCTGGTTTGGTGTTGCTGTCTGGCGCTGGTGGCCCTGTCATCATCAAAGATGCGATGGCAGATGGTTCACGTATAAGGAATGTTTATTCGCTTACTATTTATAAGGACTTAGTTGCCGCATCTGAAGCAAACAGCGTTATTTTGATGGATGAGCAATTACGTGAGGTTAAGGTTCTGCACAGAGCGGATTATTTTCCAGCACTTTCAAAGATTACTTATGTAAAAACCATAGGCGATAAACTTTATGTTGGAGGTGTCGGTGGAGTCTATTGGTTTCAGGGCAACGAAAGTGTTTTTTATCCTGCCGCAGTTCCGAAAAATCAGTTGAAAGATGTTGAATGTATTATTGAGGATAGTGAAGGTAATATCTGGATAGCGGCAGGAGGCCTGTTTGTTTTAGATGAAACTGCACAGGCTTTACGTGAACTGGAATTCGGCAAGCCCCGTTATAGTTTTGATCAAATAAGAGCTGTACAAGCAATCCATCAGTTAGAAAATAAACAGTTTATAGTCGCTTCTACTCAGCTAGGTTTACTGGCTTTAGATCTCAATCGCCCTGCAATTAACTACTTGCACGAAAAAAGTTTTCCTTTTCGGAACGATATATATTCTATCATCAATTTCGATTCAAACCGCTCCATGGCGAAAAGCAGAGACCATTGGTTTTGGTTGAATTCAGAGACAGGTAAACTAGATCGTATTAGCAGTAAAAACTTCGAAAAATTACTTATTCCAGTCGGCAGTAGATTACTGGTTCCGGGTCAAGGGTGTGAGGTTTTCGAATACCATAATTCAGAGTTTATCAATACTCAGGCAGTATATGACCCATCCGGCTATTGCGCGTATCTGAAAGCAGAACACTATACAAAAGGTAAAGTAGAATATATTTACTATCAGGCGCCAACTCACGCGGGATTCGTTAAATTGGAAAATAGCGAACTATCGCATCACGTTAACGCTCCCAAGGACTTGAGGTTTCTAGAGAGTACGCCGGACATACCAACAATTATGCTGGATAAAAAAAATGTGTTGTATTTGATGGTTGAACAAGGTGTTTGGGTAAGGCATGAGCTGGACGAACTAAAAAGAGTCTTTATATATTGCATGTATGCAGACACGTCGAGTATCTATTTTTGCACCTCAGGTAAAGGGCTGAAACGTTTCGACATCGCTACTAAAAAACTTGTCGCGGGAAGTGAAAACGAGCAGGCCCCTAGATTTATCAGAGCAGGTTACCTGGACAGTAGTGGCAACCACTGGCTGGCAACCAATAAAGGATTGGTGTTTCTAAATAAGGATTACCTATTTCGATTTGATGGCAGTGATGCGATTGTTGATACGGATTTCAACTATCGCGGAATACTACCGCTGAACGAACAAAATTTTGTATTGGTTGGTGACCAGCTTTCTTATGTTATAAATACTAAAACAGTAAGTCGATATATCGAAAAGCGAAGGGAGCATAAAGCTCAGACAGCAATCGTAAACGTAGAGTTTTCGCCTGATGTTAAACAGCCCGCAAGAACCTCACCAAATCATGGGTTGGAGCTAGATGCTGCCCCCGATGAAATGATTTTTGAATTTGCATCGGCCGATTACGTTTATCCCCATTTGCATAAGCTTGAATACCGCCTGAAGGGCTTTCATGAAGATTGGCAGGAACTGCCTGCTAATATTGGTACAGTCGCCTACTCCGGACTAAGTTTTGGGTCTTTTGACTTTCAGGTGCGAGTGGTGGATAGCAAAAGTCAGGTGCCTCAACCCATTAGTCGCTACCCCTTTAAAATTGCCCGGCCATTCTGGTTCACCTGGCAAGCGTATTTGCTGTATGTGTTTGCCCTTATCTTAAGTATCTGGCTCATAGTGTTGTTGATCAAACGGCATATGGCAGAGAGAAGTCGTGTGTTGGCTGCTGTCATTGAGCAAAAACAGTCTGCGTTATTAGAAAGTAACCGCTCGATTACTGAATTGTTGAACAAAAAGGAGAAGATCTTCAGCAATCTGGCGAATGAGATAAAAACTCCGGTGATGCGAATCTTAAACCCGCTGACAGAGCTACGCGGAAGTCCTTTAACCGCGGCTATCAGACATAAAATAGACCTCGTTTACGACAATGCTGGCCGCCTCAGGCTGCTCACCGACCAACTAGCTGCAGTGGAGCGAATTGAGCATATTAGCGAGCAAATACTACAACGATACGATATCAGTAATACGTTGGAGTTTCTGGTGGAAACCTGGCGTCCGGAAGCCGCAAAAAAACAGCTCGTACTCAGTTGCGACTGCGATCTCAAACAACCGGTGCTGCTGATTCAGGACTCGCTTGAGGCGCTCCTCAATTACATCCTGATGAATGCCATTGCCTACACCCAGCCGGGCGGGCAGGTGCGAATTAGGGGCACCAGACAAGCTGATCAATTCATCCTCAGTATTAAGGATAATGGACCTGGGATGTCAGAGCATCAACTGGAGTTCGTAATCGCCCGGTTTGGTAAAGGGCCGAATTATAATGGCAGTACTAACACCGGTATTGGCCTGAACCTGGCGAACGCATTGGCACTGGCCAATGATGGTTGGCTGGAAATTAAGAGTGAGCCCGAAACAGGCACTGAGGTCTCGGTACATTTGCCGTTTAACCCGGCGCTAGCCATTGAAAAAAGTGAAGCTATTGAAGTGGTTAACGAGCCTGACAGAATGGTTGCTGAGCAGTCTGCTCAGTATCGCCAGAGTAACCTGCCGGTAATACTGGTTATCGAACGTAGCCATGAAGCATGCGAGTATATAATCAATTTATTGGGAGAAAGCTTTAATTGCTACTCAACGCAAAGTGGCGTTCAGGCACTGGAGCTTATACCGGTTCTGCAGCCGGATATTGTGCTCTCAGAATTAAATATTCTGGATATTTCCGGCGTGACGTTTACCGAAAGACTTCGGGAGCAGAATCATTTTGCCGATGTGCCCGTGATGATATTAACCGCGGCCAGTGATTATACCTCGAAACTGAAGAGCTTTAAGGCTTCGGTAAATGACTATTTGGTTAAGCCGGTAGAGCGGGACGAGCTGATATCAAGAATTGAAAGCAACCTCACCTATACCCGGCTTGCTCATCGGCATAATGCAGGGAGAGACGTCGATGAAGAAGCGGAAAATAACTCTGCATATGTTAAAGCGATATTACCCCGGTGCGACAATGAGAAAGATCGAAAATTCATAGTTAAGTTCTTAGATATCATAGAGAGTAATTATCAGGATGAGAGGTTTAACCGAAGCCGTGCTGCGGCGCTGTTGGCAATGAGTGAAAGGCAGTTAAACCGGACCTTGTCGAAATTGTTACCGGATAATTTAACCATGTTTCTGAAAAAGTACCGCCTGGAGAAAAGCATGCCCTTGCTGGAACAGGGGCTACAGATAACCCAGATTGCATTTGAAGTGGGGTTTGGCTCAGGCGCTTACTACAGTCGTTGCTTCAAACAGGTTTACGGTGTGTTACCCAGTGAGTACGAATTTCCCTGTCACGGGGAGCCAGATTAGTAAAGGTGTTATACGACTACTTCAACTGGCGCGCTAGCCTTTAAAAATACCATAACCTCCCCATGTCTCAACTATCGGATAATTTTACAATGAGCCAGGAGGTTTATGGTGGCGACTATTTTAATTACAGGAGCGAACCGGGGAATTGGGCTGGCGCTAGTTCAGGCCTACCTGAAACGTGGCGATAGTGTTATCGGGGTTTGTCGTAATTCATCCGAAGCGCTAGAGCGAAGTGGCGCTGAGGTGATTGAACAGGTGGATGTCAGCCAACAGGACGACCTGGATAAATTGCTCATTCAGCTTGGCGGCAGGACTATCGATGTGCTTATTAGTAACGCGGGCATTATGCGTAAGAACAACCTGGACGATTTGAACTACGACCAGATTAGAGAGCAATTTGAGGTAAACGCGCTTGGCCCGCTACGGGTTGTTGCCACCATAAAGGCGACTCTGCAAGAAGGCAGCAAAGTGGGTCTTGTTACCAGCCGGATGGGCTCAATCGCCGATAATGATTCAGGCGGCAGTTACGGTTACCGGATGTCAAAAACGGCGCTTAACGCAGCAGGTAAATCCCTGGCTGTTGATCTCAATAAGCAGGGGATAGCGGTGGCCTTATTGCATCCGGGTTGGGTAAATACCGAGATGGTAAACTTTAACGGGCTTATTGAACCAGAAGAAGCGGCGGCCGGATTACTGGCACGTATGGACGAATTAAACTGCGATAATAGCGGTGGGTTCTGGCACAGCAACGGCGATGAGTTACCCTGGTAATCCATCATAGGAAACAACGCCGGGCATGCCCGGCGTTGTGCGGTTTATTTCTCGGGTGGCAGCGAAACGTGGATTTTGCCGGTTTTATAATCCATGGTGAGCAGGAAATGCTGAAATAAGCCGTAGCCAATAATGCCGACGATGCGTTTACCTTTAATGCGGCTGCGGGTTTCTGAAAACTGACTTTCCAGGTTAGTGGTCTCGCCCGGTGCGGGAAAACTCACTTTTACATCTGCAATTTCAAACGGACCAAATTGCACAGTATCTGCATTAGCAACGTCCTGGACGCCGGTACTGTTAACCCCGGAAGAAGAGGAAGAACCTTCGACTTTGTCGAGTAAGCCTGCCTGCGATGCAAAGCGACGCTCCATAAAGATACTGCTGGAGCTGCCGGTATCCACTAAAAACCAGAAGTTTTCGCCATTAATGCCTATCTCAGCGATTGGCATGCCGTTACCGCGATTGTCCATGGATCTCACATTGGATGCTTCGTTCATGTCCACACTGTCACGGGTGAGTATGCGCATTTTCTTTTCGGGGTAGTTAATCTGAATAATGAACGGATTGAAAAAGCCCGCTCCCAGCAACATGCCGCTGGTATGGTGACCTAAGTTAAATTCCACTACTTTATCGAGCTCAAACTCAGAGCCAAACAGACCTACCTCAACATTGTTGTAGGTGGTTCGCTCTTCGGTGTCGTGAACGCCTCTGATGCGCATTTTCGCGCCGGTGGCTAGGTTCAGATTGTGCTTACCCACAAACGCCTTATTTATGGCATGCACCTGTGAGCCAGAGTCGAGTAATACATGGGTTTCAATGCCCTCAACGGTAATGGGCAAATATACGTGGCCATTGTGAAGGGTGAAGTCCACCCATTCGGAGACGGCTGCGAATACACGCAAAGGGGCAAGCAGCAAAACCAGCAACAAAGCATACTTCATTGAATTTCCTTGTTTTATTAATCAATCCTTTATCAACAAAGAAAATATACACTACAAAAGGATACGAAGTCGAGCAGTGAATGAACGGTGAAACGGCAGTGGTTAGTGTGTGTGAGCGTAGTAATCTCGGCGGATGTTTTTAAAATCCCCGCTGGCAAGGCCGCGAACAATAATCGCTTCTAGTTTGGCCTTGTGTTCAAACAGCCAGGACTGGGTGTTAATGGCAACAAACTGCTGATAAACCTGCTGTGGCTGGTAACTCGCGGACACAATTTCATGGCGAAGGCCAAGTTCTTCAAGTCGCAGGTCCGTACTTTGTGCTACATGCAAAAAGCCGTCTATGCGCCCTTTGCGCAGCATCTCAATTTTTTGTTCAAGTGAGCGGGCAGGTACTATGTGCTCTATTGGTATTGCGGTTAATATGGCATCGCTGTTGGCATGTCTCGTAATGCTAAGTAAGTGCTTACGCATATCCTCAGCTTCTGAAAACAGGGTCTCATTGCCTGCCAGTACAAAAAGGCCGATGTTGAGGGTATCGTAAGCAGGGTGTAGCAAAATGGTCTGGTTGCCAATGGGCGCAGTGCCTGACACACCAACCATCAGCTCAATACTACCGTCATCCAGTTCTAATAACCGCCGGGCATAAGGCATCTGGACGATGTCTGCCTCAACACCCAACTGGTTGCTGAAATACTCAATAAAGCGAGCGTGAAGTCCATTCGGGAAATTACCAGAAACTGCCGACTTGAGTTGTTTGGCAGCGTGAGTATTAAAGGTAATTAATAACAGTAATAGCAACCCGCGATACCACATAACTTCCCGCCGTTTTCCAAGCTCTTAATTACAGAGCGGCTTGCCCCACCACTCGCCGTCTTCCACGTATTTAACCACCAGTCCGTTATTAATCAATAGGGCATGGGTATTAAATCCGGTGTCCTTGCCAACCATATTGCGGTAATTCACGGTTGCGCAGACAAGATAACCGTAATACACATCGTCCAGTTCATTGCCCACCCAGTAGCGTTTCGGCTTGGTTATTTTGCCGTACTCCACGGAGTTAGGATGCGTGAGGTGATAGCCATAATAGGTCTTGACGATATTTTCGTAATCGTCGGGATAGGTGCCGTAGTCGGCATCACTGATTTCCTGTTCAGAAGGGAGTGACGTACATCCGGATAACATACCAACAGAAACAACAGCTAACGCAGCAAGCAATTTTTTCATATAAACACATCTCCTTTTTGAATTCCGACCGGGAAAATAAAGTGCAGAGGATAGCACCTTCCGCCTTTAACTTATTACTGCAATTAGATAATGAAACGTCCCGTGGCGCTATATATTGCGACGAAACAGCCAATGCACAAGCCCGGCAACGCTACTATTGAATAATAAGGTTTTGGTAAAAAAAGTGGTAAAAATACTACTGTTCGGAGAAAATAAAGTACACCTTGCCCGAAAGAAGCCCGGAAAAATGAAAAAAATAACTGCGATTATAAAACCATTTCGCATCGAAGAAGTACGTCAGGCCCTGGCTGACGTCGGCATAAACGGCTTAACGGTTAGCGAAGTAAAAGGGTTTGGACGTCAAAAGGGCCACAGTGAGTTATACCGTGGTGCCGAATACCAAATTGATTATGTACCCAAAACACAATTGGAGCTGGTGGTAGCCGATGAAAACGCAGAACGCGTTTGCGAGGCGATTATTCAGAGTGCCAGGACAGGCAAGGTAGGCGACGGAAAATTATTTATAACAGATGTCGAAAAGGTTATCCGAATAAGAACATCAGAAACAAACTCCGACGCAATTTAATACAACACATTTGAGAATCAACAGGACACACATATGCGAAACTGGCTTATCGGCCTGGCTTTTATGCCGGGCTTTGCATTGGCTGAAGCGGGTGCTGATTCCGGCGACACCGCCTGGATCTTAACCGCTACGGCTTTAGTGCTATTCATGACCTTACCTGGCTTGTCGTTCTTTTACGGCGGCCTGGTACGCAGCAAAAACGTACTCTCAGTGCTTATGCAGTGCTTTGCGATTGCCTGCGGAGCGTCGCTGATCTGGCTAATTGCGGGTTACAGCCTGGCATTTGGCGAAGGTAACGCCTTTATCGGCGATTTCTCAAACATGTTTCTAGCCAATACGGATAAGTCCTCGTTATCCGGTACACTCCCGGAACCGCTGTTTTTCATGTTTCAGATGACGTTTGCCATCATTACGCCCGCACTGATGGTGGGCGGGTTTGCTGAGCGTATGAAATTCTCTTCCGTTTTAGTGTTCTCACTGGCCTGGTTGGTACTGGTCTACCTGCCTGTTTGTCACTGGGTGTGGGGCGGCGGCTGGCTGGCGCAAATTGGCTTGCTGGACTTCGCTGGTGGTACGGTGGTGCACATTACTGCCGGAGTGGGGGCGCTGGTGGCAGCCATGTATATCAAAAACCGCCACGGTTACGGCAGTGCGTCTATGATCCCTCATAACCTGACTATGACAGTCGGCGGTGCCGGTATGCTTTGGGTTGGCTGGTTTGGCTTTAACGGTGGTAGTGCAGTAGCTGCCAATGGTGATGCTGCGATGGCCATGCTGGTTACTCATGTATCAGCCGCGGCAGGCTCACTGGCCTGGATGACCATTGAGTGGGTTAAATACGGTAAGCCCTCAGTGCTGGGCATTGTAACCGGCATGGTAGCAGGACTGGGAACCATCACTCCGGCCTCGGGCTATGTTGGTCCGGCTGCGGCGTTGGTTATTGGCCTTACCGCCGGTTGCGTTTGTTTTTATTTCACTAACCTTATCAAACAGAAGTGGAAAATTGACGACTCACTGGACGTGTTCCCGGTTCACGGTATTGGCGGTATTCTGGGGACTTTCCTGGCGGGTATTTTCTGCTCTCCCGATCTGGGCATTTTCAGCGGCTATGGATTCGGAGGCGATAACACCTCCATCGGTGAGCAACTAGGCGTGCAGATGGTCGGTATTTTTGCCACATTTGTGTATACCGCAGTGGTAAGCCTGGTGCTACTTAAGCTAGTCGACATGCTCACTAAAGGAATTCGGGTGACTGCTGAGCAGGAACAGCAGGGGCTCGATATCAGTAGCCACGAAGAGCGCGGGTACAACCTCTGAGCCACTAACAGGGCTGTATTAGCAGCCCTGTTCACTTCGTTACATTGAACTAAAGTATAATGTCACTTTTTTTTACAAATCGACGGTCCGCAGATTTACCTAAAGAGCCCTCAAAACCAAAAATTGTCAGTTATTCAAATGATTATCTAAAAATTGAACGATCTGGCCTCTTCTTTGCTACTGAAACGCTAGGTATGCTTAATTTTTAATCATGCTTTATATACTGCAAATAAAAACGTAGAGAATCTGTGGTACTACGGACGTTTAT
>OJDQ01000446.1_pt1 | contig 18569 bp, 20 predicted proteins | sample 1592851 | NCBI WGS metagenome assembly OJDQ01 (sample SAMN05416774, study PRJEB24817) | seawater metagenome | isolation source: Sea water | place: Canada:Atlantic | collected 2013-07 | reverse complement strand
AACGTCATACCGGCCTTGAGCCGGTATTAATTATTCCGTCATCCCGGAAAGCACGTAGTGCTTATCCGGGATCGCCTGAACAGGCTGGCTTAGCCCTTTAAAGTGCTATTATTCCTTTCGCTGCATGCCATCAATTTTCTGTTCCAGGCGCTTTAGATGAGCGGCGATATCATTGATGGTCGGTTCATCTTTGTGGGCTTCACGATAAGCCTTGGCGTTTTCCTCTTCCATGACATTGACCACAATACCAATCACCATATTTAAAAACGCGAAAGCCGTGAAAAAGATAAAGCTGAGGTAGTAGAACCAGCTTAATGGATAGACTTCCATTGTTTCGTACATCACGTCTGTCCAGTCTTCAAAGGTCATTACCCTGAATAAGGTTAATAGTGAAATAGTGATGTCGCCCCAAAGCTTCGGATTAATGTCTTCAAATAACGTGCTGCCGATGGCTGCGTAAATATAGAAAATAATAAACATCAGCAGCATGACGTAGCCAAGCTGCGGTAAGGCTTTCATCAATGACACCAGCAGTATTCGCAGCTCCGGAATAATGGATATCATCCTAAGAACCCTGAATACCCTCACCAGTCGGGCTATCAGCGCGGTATCACTGTTTTCCATTGGCAGTAAACTGACTAACACTATCAGTGTATCGAACCAGTTCCAGAAGCTCTTGAAGAAATCGAGTTTGTTTCTCTCGCCCAAAAACCGAATGGTAATTTCTATTAAAAAGAACGCGCTAATTAGCCAATCAAGTACATTGGTAACCTGATTAACCGTGCTTGGCATGTCGTAGGTTTTAGCCCCTACGAGTAATGCTGAGAATAAAATAACTGCAATAACAAACAGTTCGAATAGCTTGTTGCTACGAACCTGTTCAAATTTATGCTGGAGATGAGATGCCTTCATGGTCAGTTAGTTTCGTTTGAGAATCGTGAAATAAGACTATATGATTGTGAGATATCAATTTTTCAGGCCGTATCATGGACGACAGCAGTGAAAGTTTGCAAGCTAAATTAGCGCAACTGGCAGAACAATTAAATAACCATGCGCCGAGTGTTGAAGAAACCCTTAAAATAAAGGCGTCTATGGAAGAGATCCTTCTACGTCTTGAAGCCCTGCAGTTTACACTCAAGCCCTGACATCCCATTTAAGCAATAAAAAACGCGCCTTGTGGGCGCGTTTTTTAATTATTCAGACAACTTTACTCTGCATCAATCGGCGCTTCACGCATGCCCTGGCTTACCAGTTCAAGATCGTTGGCCGTGAGGTTACCGGCGGCTTCTTTAAGTGACACCATAGCCTGAATAAAGTCATAACGCGCGCCAGACAGATTAGCGCGAGCGTCGAACAGATTACGGGTGCTATTCAGTACGTCTACAATAGTACGTGTACCCACATCAAAGCCCGCTTCGGTTGCCTTTAACGCACTTTCTGCAGAAAGTACCGCTTGCTCCAGCGCCCGAATGGTTGAGATAGCGGCTTTCACGTCATTGTATGAACTGCGTACCGACTGGATAGCCTGACGATGGGCTAGTTCTAAATCCTGCCCTGCGCTAACGAACAGAGCCCGGGCGCGATCTGATTGCGCTGATACCTGACCACCCTGGTAGATAGGCACAGAAACATTTAAGCCAATGCTTTGGCTATCCTGGAAAGGCGTTTCGTTGGTGAAAAACGGTGATGAAACTTCGGTTTTTTGGCTGCCGTATGATGCTGATAAGCCAAGTGTAGGGTAGTGTCCCGCTGTAGCTATATCGATTTCCATTTTAGCAACATCCATAGCCAGTCGCTGTGCTAATAAGGTCAGGTTGGATTCTTCAGCAATGCTGAGCCATTCAGTAACCGCTTGTGGCGCTGGCGCAGAGGCGGCGAAACGTTTGGTATCCAGCACATCCAGGCGGTCGTGATATTTACCGGTTATAACACGCAGCGCTTCACGGGCTAATTCAATACGGTTTTCGGCCACAATTTCCTGAGCCACTGTGCTGTCGTAATTAGCCTGAGCTTCATGCACATCGGTAATAGCCGTTAAGCCAACTTCAAAACGTTGTTTGGTTTGTTCCAGTTGACGCTCAATGGCGCGCTTTTCGGCCTGAACAAAATCCAGATTATCCTGTGCGCGCAATACATCCAGATATGATGTAACAGTCCGTACAATCAGTTGCTGTACTGCCGCAGCATAGGTAGCGTCACTTTGCTCAGCGGTTAACTCGGCCTGATCCAGTCCTAACCAGCGAGAGTGATCATATAAAGACATATTCAGGTCAATGCCCCAACTGGTTGAGTCACGATCAACTTCTACATCGACAATTTCGAAGGTCGGATTGCCATTTTCGTCTTCGCGCTGGATGTTCTGCGTTGATTCACTGGTAGAGGTGGAATACCCCAGTGAGCCTGAAATTTGTGGTAACAGCGCGGCACGGCTAATGGGAATGGCCTGATAAGCAGCATCGCGTTGTGCTTTTGCACCCTTAACAACCGGATCGTTGGCCATGGCTTGTTGATAAACGTCCAATAAGCTATCTGCTAATACTGGCGTGGTCATTCCCAGACCAAGCATTAGCGATAAAAGTGTTTTTTTCATGTTTGTGCCTTCAATCTCAACTGTGTTTACTAACTAAATGGGTGATATGGGTAGCAATATTACGCTAGTATGGTTAACGGGTATGCCTTTGCCCGAACCATGCACCCAAATGACGATCTCACTTCAATTACATTGGTGTACTTTAAAAAAATCGCATAATAAAAGACACCACTAAGTCGTAACAGAGCTTGCGTAAGTGTAACAGAATATGTGTCTTATTTGCCTGAGCGTGTTCATGCAAAATTATATATACACTCATGATCGTAAATATTCAATCGCGTATATTAACTGGTTTAACCAATAAATGAGAATGCAATGACAGCGAAAATTCAACGTTTCAACTCAGAAGACGTCAAAATCGCCGCAATTGAACCCTTGTACGAAGGCTTTTTCACAATGGTTCGCTACGATTTTTCGCATAAGAAATACGACGGTAGCTGGACCGGCAACATCAGCCGGGAAATCTTCGAACGAGGCCACGCTGTAGCGGTGTTGCCTTACGATCCGGTACGTCAGGAATTTGTGTTAATCGAGCAAATTCGTATTGGTGCATTACCCACTACCGAGTCGCCCTGGTTAATAGAAATCATTGCCGGCATCATCGATGAAGGCGAAAGTCAGGAATCGGTGTGTCACCGCGAAGCAGAGGAAGAAGCCGGTATCGCACTGACTAACCTGACTAAGGCGCTGAGTTACCTGGCCAGTCCGGGCGGAACTACCGAACGGCTGCATGTTTATGTGGCCTGTACCGATGCGGCTAATGCCTCCGGCGTGCACGGACTGGAGTATGAATCAGAAGATATTTTAGTCCACCGGGTGGCAGAGGATACAGCCAGAGAGTGGCTTGAATCGGGTAAAATAGACAACGCTGCAAGCATAATTGCGTTACAATGGTTCTTTATGAACAAACACACTTTGTTAGAACAGTGGCAGTCCGGTGACCAGTAACAAGCGTAAATATGTACCGAATTTACCCACCTTGCAGGCAATCTGCGAGCGTAATTACGTGCATCTTTTAACCATGTTACCCGACTGTGATACCGAAGATTTAACCTACCGGTTTACTGCTGGACTAGGGCTTTCTTATCGGATTCAAATTATTGAGTCCGCACGCTATACCAGTACTATTCTGGTAGAACAGGTGAATCTATCCACGCCGGACTATCTCAAACCGTCCATGACGGTCAGGCTGTATCATGATGCGCGGATGGCCGAAGTCACCTCGAGTCAGAATGCCGGTGCCCTGGCGCCCTCTTATGAATATCCCAATGCAAAAATGCGGTTGAGAAACGAAAAGCACATGGTGAATTTATTTTTAACCGAATGGCTGAATTTTTGTTTAAATCACAACGCCCAACCTATTGCCTCAACCTGAATGAAGCTGATCCAAATATCTGATTGTCATTTGTTTGCATCACCCGAATTATCCGCCTACGGTGATATTAATCCCGCTCAATCTCTTACTTCTGTGCTGATTGCTGCCCTTGAGCAACAACCAGACGGTCTGTTATTTACCGGAGATATCTCCGGCGACGACAGCGGGGCCAGTTATCAGTTATTTCTGAGTCTGCTGAACCGATGGGGTGGGGAGATACCATGGCGGGTGATCCCCGGTAATCACGACAATAACTCTTATTTTGATGAGACGCTCAAAACCAACTGGTTACAGGCGGATACGCCCTGGGTACTCAACGGCAAATATATTCATGGCCTGGATACCCGCTTTGAGGGAACACTTGGCGTGATTGATGAAAAGCAACTGGCCAGCGTTGCATCCGGCATCGCCCGGGCATGGGATGCCGGGCATCTGCTGGCAATTCATCATCATCCGGTTGCCACGGGTAGCTGGATGGATAATCATGCGCTGCAAAATACCGAGGCGTTAACCCGCTGGCTTGCTAAGCACCCGGTAAAAGCTGTATTACATGGCCATATTCACGCCGAAACCCAGGCCCAGCTTAGCGATACACTGGTACTTGGTGTGCCTTCTTCGTGCTGGCAGTGGCAACTTTCAGCTGAGTTTGGCGTGGCCAGCGAAAAACCAGGGTTTCGGGTAATTGAATGGGCAGATAGTGGGGCTTTTACCTCCCGCATACATCGGATAACGCAATAAAACAGGAGTCGTTATGGCGTCGATACTTTACCTACATGGATTCTTAAGCTCTCCTAGCTCGTTAAAAGCCAACCAAACCCGGGCGTACCTGCTGCAACATTTTCCTGAAACTGTCTTTATTTGCCCGGAATTATCAAACAGCCCGGGCGAACTTGAAGGGCAGTTAAAGACACTACTGAGCGATAACCCTGACCTGCTCAATGAAGGCCTAAAAGTGATAGGTAGTTCCATGGGCGGCTATCTGGCTACCTGGCTAACTGAGCAGTACGGCGGCAAAGCGGTACTGATCAATCCGGCGGTGGCCCCGTTTGAGTTACTCAAAGCGTACCTCGGCGAACACGTTAACCCCTATACCAATACGCGGTTTGTTCTCGCCGAGGACGATATGGAGCACGTTCGGCGTTTTTATCAGCCCCAGCTCAGTCATCCTGAGCACTACAAAGTGCTTCTGCAAACCGGTGATGAAACCCTCGACTACCGTGAGGCAGTAACACGTTACGCCGGCGCTGATATCTACGTTGAAGAAGGTGGCGATCACAGTTTTGTGAATTATGAAGCGCATCTTGAAGGGATTATGGCGTTCCTGAATTCAGATGAATAGGGCAAATTGCGCTTCTACCATACCCCTGATAACATCAGGTAAAAGGTTGTTTTAGCAGCGTCCTCTCAGGCCCCTGTTCTGGCAACACGTGTGCAGCTCAAACGAAGAATAATCACAACAATGTCGAATCAATATAATTCAGATGCAATTGAGGTCCTAAATGGTCTGGAACCGGTAAAACGGCGTCCGGGAATGTACACAGACACCACTCGCCCGAATCACCTGGGTCAGGAAGTGATCGACAACAGCGTGGATGAGGCGCTGGCCGGGCATGCCTCGAATATCAAGGTCGTGCTACATGAAGATCAGTCACTGGAAGTGGTTGATGATGGCCGCGGGATGCCGGTGGATATTCACCCGGAAGAAAAAATCTCCGGGGTTGAGCTGATCATGACCAAGCTCCACGCCGGTGGTAAGTTTTCCAATAAAAACTACGAATATTCCGGTGGTCTGCACGGTGTGGGGATATCCGTGGTTAACGCACTGTCTAACCGGGTGGAAGTGACCATACGACGCGACAGCCAGGTTTATTTTATTGTTTTTGCCGATGGCGACAGAGTTGAAGACCTCAACGTTATTGATACCTGCGGCCGACGCAATACCGGCACCAGCGTGCGTTTCTGGCCTGATCCGCAATATTTTGATTCGGCTAAATTCTCAGTCTCTAAATTGTGCCACAACCTGCGTGCTAAAGCGGTGCTTTGTCCGGGGTTACGCATTAAGTTTGAAGATAAAATTAACAAAGAAACGCATGAGTGGTACTACGAAGACGGTTTACAGGATTACCTGCTAAGCGCTGTTAAAGAATACATCACTGTGCCCGATGATGTGCCGTTTACCGGCAGTTTTAGTGGTAACGGCGAAGCCGCCGATTGGGCCGTTATGTGGCTCCCGGAAGGTGGTGAGCTTACCACTGAAAGTTACGTTAACCTTATCCCTACGGCCCAGGGCGGTACGCATGTAAATGGTTTACGGCAGGGGTTACTGGAGTCTATGCGTGAGTTCTGTGAGTTTCGCAGTTTATTACCACGTGGCGTAAAGCTGACACCTGACGATATCTGGGATCGCTGTGCTTATATCTTATCAACCAAAATGCATGATCCGCAGTTTGCCGGGCAGACCAAAGAGCGCCTGTCATCACGTCAGGCGTCGGCCTTTGTTTCCGGAGTGGTAAAAGATTCCTTTAGCCTGTGGCTGAACCAGCATACCGACATTGCCGAAACGCTGGCGGAAATGTGTATTAACAATGCCCAGCGCCGTTTACGTCAAAACAAAAAGGTTGCCCGTAAAAAGGTGACTCAGGGGCCGGCTCTCCCGGGCAAATTAACCGACTGTGGTTCACAGGATATTACCCAGTCTGAACTCTTCCTGGTGGAAGGGGATTCAGCCGGCGGTTCTGCCAAACAGGCCCGCGACCGCGAGTTCCAGGCTATTATGCCGCTGCGTGGTAAGATCCTGAACAGCTGGGAGGTGGATTCCGGACAAATTCTGGCCTCGCAGGAAATCCATGATATTTCGGTTGCTCTGGGTATCGATCCGGACTCCGAAGATTTAACCGGTTTACGCTACGGTAAAATTTGTATCCTGGCCGATGCTGACTCCGATGGTCTGCACATTGCCACCTTACTGTGTGCATTGTTTGTGCGGCATTTCCGCGCCTTGGTGGATGCCGGGCATGTTTACGTTGCTATGCCGCCGCTGTTCAGAATTGATGTGGGCAAGGAAGTGTTCTATGCGCTGGATGAAGCCGAAAAACAAGGGATCCTCGACCGTATCGAAGCCGATAAAAAGCGCGGCAAGGTGAATGTACAGCGATTTAAAGGTCTGGGTGAAATGAACCCGCTACAACTGCGGGAAACCACCATGGACCCTAATACCCGTCGTTTAGTGCAATTAACCGCCGATGATAACGACGAAATGCTCGAAATGATGGACATGTTGCTGGCCAAGAAACGCAGCGGCGACCGTAAAACCTGGCTGGAAAGCAAAGGTAATCTGGCCGAGGTAATATAATGACCCGTTTATCATTGCCTGTGCAGGCGATACTGTTCGACCACGACGGCACGCTGATCAACTCAGAGGCAATCCACTTTACACTCTGGCAGCAAACCCTCGCGCCTTATGGTGTGGAACTAACCGACGCTTATTACAACGAGACCATGGCCGGGGTACCCACCTCGCAAAATGGGGTGGATGTAGCACGGGACTTTAATTTGTCGGTGGAACCGGCTGAATTAGCCAGCACCAAAACCCGCCTTACCGAAGAACATCTGCACAAAGAACCCTTTCCATTAATGCCTGGCGCACTGGATACTATGACGCTCTGTCATGAGCAAGGGTTGCGTATTGCCATTGTAACCGGTGGCAGCAAGTACTCGGTACAGCGCACCCTGGAAAGCTATGGCTTTGCCGACTGGGTAGAATGTGTGGTGGCTGTGGAAGATGTAGAACACAGTAAGCCCGCTCCCGACTGCTATTTAATGGCTCTGGAGCAAATGGGCCTTAGCGCACAGCAGGCGATGGCAGTAGAAGATACGGAACATGGTTTGGCTGCTGCAGTAGCGGCTGGTCTTCCTTGTGTGGCTATTCCAACCCAACAATCCATTGACCATGACTTGTCGAAGGCCACTGCGGTGTATCAAAGTTTGTCTGAATGGACAAAAGCTCAATTTAGCCAATAACCGGTGCCGATAGGATATCAAAAACATGTTTGGCCGATTGCTGTTTTATATTGTTCTGCTGTTAGTCGCCGCGCTTACGTTGCTGGCTGTGCTGGTGGTAGACAGCTCTCCCAAAGTCAGTCGCGTGTCCTCGCAGCAGGTGGATAACGCTGAAACCGTGCATGCGTTACTTCGTCAGTTAAAAAACAGTCTGGAAGACCGCCATTCTCAACAGCGTGTTGAAGTGTCAGAAGCACAGTTTGAAAGCCTGATGGGATTCGCTCAGCGCGCTTTACCCGGCTTTAACGGGGCCGTTGAGGTAGAAGCGCAACAAACCCAAATTGCTGCCAGTATTGCGTTGCCGGCGCCGGCTGAAGACTTTTACATTAACCTGTCTGCCCAGGTATTTCCGGGTGAAGGCGTGAATATCGATCACGTTAGAATTGGCAATCTGGTGGTGCCGGGGGATACCGCGCTATCCAGCGCGGTGTGGCTGGTGGACCGTTTTACCAGCAGTGATGTAGCCAGTACCGCAGCCAATCAAATTACCCAAATCACAATGTCTGATGAACGGCTGGTGCTGGATATGCGCCCGCTGGATGAGTTACTTCAGCAAATAGACGTTGCCCGGGAAAATATCAGTACAGGTGTGGATGAACTGGGCGAGTTAACTACCGATTATCTGGCCTACATTAATGGCTCGCCTTTAGGGCGTTCGCCGTCGCCGCAGTCTGTTGCTAATTACCTGAACCTGATGCTCAGCCGTGCCGCCTCGCTCAGTGAAGGTGGCGATCCGGTAATGCATAATCAGGCGGCATTGCTGGCTTTAGCCATCTTTCTGGGCGATCACAGAATCAGCGGGCTGGCCGGGGCAAGGCAGCCAGAAGGGGATTCGCCGGTTGAGTCTAAAGCGCCGGCGGTACTGGCTCAGCGTAACGATCTGGCGCGTCACTTCACCATTTCTGCAGCGTTACAAATTCTTTCCCAGCAAAATATGACCCTGGCGATTGGCGAATTTAAGGAGCTTATGGATCGGGCCATGGGGGGCAGTGGCTACAGTTTTGTTGATTTGGCGGCGGATATGTCGGGAATGGCATTTGCCCGTATCGCCACTCAGCCAGACAGCGCGGGGCGACTTCAGGAACTGGCGCAGCAAGGGCTCCGCGAACGCGATATCCTGCCGTATATTGGGGGATTGCCGGAAGGGCTAAGTAAACAGGAATTTCGACATCGTTACACCGAAGTAGACAGCCCTGCTTACCGTAAACAGGTGGCTGACATTCAACAGCGAATCGATAATCTGCCGCTATATCAGTAATAGCGGCAGCGCCCGGTTCATTTTCTGCCAATAATCGCGATTACTTTTTCACGCTGCTAACAAACTGTTGCAGGGTGCTTAATGCCAGTTCTATTTTCTTTACCAGTGGCATTAATGCCTGTTTGGCTTCTTCGTCGTTAAGCTGTTTCAGGGCCTGCCAGTCGGCGGCAATTTCTTCCACATAGGGGCCAAATCGTTTTGAGCGGGTGCTAAAACCGCTGTCGTCGGCAAAGATGGCAGCAAATTTACCCTGTTGCTGATGCTGAAGTTGATCGAGGATCTGATCGGCATCCACCGCTTTGCGATAAAGTGTTTGTAGCGTTTCCTGTAATTGCTGGTGAACAGAATCCAAAGAGCGCTCCTTGTTTATATCAGAAAAATAGCTAAAGAATGGTTAAGGTCTGCCGATATAGCAGTGAGGTGGGCAATTCTGCCCACTTTTTAACGTTGCTACAAGCAAATAAGGAAACTGGTATGGATATTCAAGGTGCAGGTGCCTCTGGAACGTCCGGTGCGTCGCTTGAGTTGGCTTCTCTCAAACTGGCCAAAGGTCAGCAGGAGCAGGAAGGTAAAGCGACGCTTCAGCTGCTGGAATCAGCCGCTGACGTACCAAAACCTACGTCCGCCAACCCGGCTATCGGTGCCAACATCGATACGTTCGCGTAATTCAGACTGAGTTGTAGTATTCAGTCTTGCGGATAAAGACGTAAGTCAACCGGCGTTTTGCCAGGCTGGCCACCAATTTCGGTAACGAGCTTGGGAACCATGAAGCCTGGCAATCGCTTTATCACTTCGGCCATTATTTCTCTGGCTTGTTCTATATCAATATCAAAGTGTGCTGCACCTTGTACCTTATCTAACAGATGCAGGTAATAGGGCATGATACCCGCCGCAAACAGCGTTTCATTTAAGTGTGCTTGCGCCGTGGCGGAGTCGTTAACGCCTTTTAGCAGGACCGCCTGATTGAGCACGGTAACGCCCGCCTGTCGCAATGGCGTAAGTTTGTCGGCTAATTCATCAGACACTTCATTAGCATGATTAATATGCAGCACCAGCACGCGCTGTACAGGGAGTTCGGCAAACCACTGAAAGAAAGCCTCGTCAAGCCTTGCCGGCATCACAACCGGTAAACGCGTGTGGATGCGTAATCGTTTAATATGAGGAATAGCGGCTATTTTTTCGGCCAGCGTTGCAAGCTTGCTGTCTTTCGCCATGAGCGGATCGCCACCCGACAGGATGACCTCATCAATGGCCTGATTGGCAGCAATATAAGCAATATTGCTTTCCAGCTCGTCGTTGCTCAGGGCATTATCGGCGTAGGGAAAGTGGCGGCGAAAACAATATCTGCAGTTTACCGCACAGCCGCCTTTCACAATTAGCAGTACGCGGCTGTGGTATTTGTGCAATAAACCTGGGTTCGCAGTGTCGTGTTCTTCCAGCGGATCCTGGCTAAACCCCGGCGCCGTTAAAAACTCCTGATTGCTGGGCAATACTTGCAATAACAGTGGGTCCTGCCAGTTGCCTTTTTCCATTAATGAGGCAAAAAAGCGGGGCACCCGCATGGGAAATAAGCGACGGGCTTCGGCATGAGAACCAAAGTCAGACGGGTCCAGATCCAGGTAACTGAGCAGTGAAAATGGATCAGTAAAGCCGCTGGCTAACTCTTTTTGCCAGTTTTGCTCTACAGTTATGCTATTTTTTTGTATTATTTGCGCCACTAAAACTAAAACCTACAGTGTTTATTGAGGAATTATGGCTAATTTCAGCACTAACGAGTTCAAAGCGGGCCTGAAAATCATGCTCGACGGCGAACCTTGCAACATTCTTGAAAACGAATACGTTAAGCCGGGTAAAGGCCAGGCATTTAACCGGGTTAAAATTCGTAAACTGATTTCTGGCAAAGTGCTGGAAAAAACCTTTCGCTCCGGTGAATCAGTAGAAGGCGCAGACGTAATGGATACGGAACTGGCCTATCTGTATACCGACGGCGAATTCTATCACTTTATGAATAATGAAACATTCGAACAAATCGCTGCCGACGAAAAAGCAGTAGGTGAAAACCTCAAATGGTTGGTAGAAAACGATGTTTGCACCATTACCTTATGGAATGGCTCACCGATTACCGTTAGCCCGCCTAACTTTGTTGAGCTGGAAATTACCGAGACCGACCCGGGCCTGAAAGGCGATACCGCAGGCACTGGCGGTAAACCCGCAACCCTGAGCACAGGCGCAGTGGTTCGTGTACCTCTGTTTGTGCAAACTGGCGAAGTTATCAAGGTTGATACCCGTACCGGCGAATACGTTTCCCGCGTACAAAAATAATCCCTTTGCTGCGTACCTTCCTAGCGGAAAGGTACGCAGACTAACACACTTACCCTATGACAATTCCAGACAACTGGCGGCCAACCGCCTCATTGCAAGCCCTGCGCGAACGCGCACAACTTTACGCTGATATCCGCCGTTTTTTTGCCGAACATGATGTGTTGGAAGTGGATACGCCGGTATTGTCTCATGGCACTGTGACCGATGTGTTTATTGATGGCTTTTCAACCAATTTTGCGCACAGCGATAGCGGACATAACGAAACGCTGTTTCTGCAGACCTCGCCGGAATTTGGTTTAAAACGCCTGCTGGCCAGCTACCAGACTTCCATTTATCAGTTGTCCAAAGTGTTTCGTCACGAAGGTTTCGGACGCTTACATAACCCTGAATTCACCATGCTGGAATGGTATCGGGTAGGGCGGGATCATCACGACCTGATGGATGAAATCAGTGACTTGCTTAAAATCCTGCTTGGCGCGCAGCACACCGAGCGAATGACCTATCAGCAGGCATTTCAGAAGTATCTCGACCTCGACCCGTTAAGCGACAGTACCCAGCGCATTGCTGAAGTCTTTAATGATTGTAAGATTGATTTGAGTGATGAGTATCCCATCGACCATGATGGCATGCTACAGCTGTTATTCAGCTATGAAATTGAACCGAAAATCGGTCAGCAATTTCCTTGCTTTATATATGATTACCCGGCGTCACAGTCATCTCTGGCGAAAATTAATGCCAACGATCCGCGGGTAGCCGACCGCTTTGAGCTTTATTTTAAGGGCACCGAGCTGGCCAACGGGTTTCATGAGTTGCAGGATGCCGCCGAGCAGCGCAAACGCTTTGAGCACGACAACCGTTTACGCCGCACTTTCCGGTTTGAGGAAAAGCCCCTCGACGAACGTTTTCTGGCGGCATTAGAGGCGGGTATACCTGCCTGTGCAGGCGTGGCCATGGGGATTGATCGCATTCTAATGCTCAAGCATGGTTACACCCACATTGATCAGGTAATTGCCTTCCCGGTGAACCGCGCCTGACAGGTTCAGAAAGGGTTAAGCGTGTAACCTTGTTGTTGCAATAAAGCATGGGCACTCATTGCCGACAGCGCGACGTCCACGCCAGGCAGAAAAGCCTCATTGGCGTAACCGTGGCCCGCAGCCGACTGGCCACACACTATTACGCTTACCTGCTGCGCCATCAGGGCATTTAATAAGGCGATATTGGCATTATCGGCGCCCTGTTTTTGCTGATAGTGGGAGTTGGTGAGCAGGTCCAGCGTGGCACTGCCGTGCACGACCAGCGCCAGTTGTATATTTTCAACGGGCACACCGCTGGCCACATGCATATTGATGAACCGGGCGAGACTGTCGAACTGACGGTTTAATTTACCTGGTTCAGCCCCTTTAGCCACATCAAAAGCCACTTTAAACTGCGCCTTAGCGTTAAATTTAACGCCCTCAACCTGCACTTTTTTGCCATAGTCGTGAAATACCGGCCCGGCGGTAAATTCCGCAGCTGTGCTGGTATTGCTGAATAACACGCAGATGGTTAACAAACTAAACAGATAATATTTCGCTGACTGACGGTTCCTCATGGCCCCTCCTTGCATACTTGGGTTGAAGTTTTAGCATTGAATTGTTCACACCATAGCCGAATAGCAGGGCTCTATACAGCATTTAGTCTGTTTTGGTAAACAGCTTTGACGCTCGTTCCAGTTCACGTTACCTCTTGAATTAGACTGCTTAAATAACCGTTAATTGGGACGAATGTTGATAGTGTGTGCTTACGTACTTAGTCACCGATTAACACCGGCAGCGACCACCGGGTGATTTTCGTCGGCCACTGGCGCTTGACGATAACGGGCTGATGAGGGTAATGTTATACTATAACATTTGCTATCATAGTCAGATTCAAGGTCAAACAACAAATGAACAGACGAACCATAATTGGTGCTGCAGTTTTTATGGCATTAACTGCCCAGGTTGCCTCGGCCACCACAGTAAAGGGTAAAGTGACTAACGAAGCCGGTGAGGCTGTCGCTGGCGCTGAAGTGCGTATAGAAGGCTCCAAACAGGTTACTTTTACCGACGCAAAAGGAAACTATGAATTTAATGGCGTGCAGGTTCCCCATGTTCATCTGCATGTGTATTCTCCGGATTACGTGCATGGCGATAATGACCTGGGCGATGTCGACAGCGATCAGGTAGCTGACTTTGTGCTAACACCTGTATCGGTGGAAAATATTGTGGTCACCGCCAGCGTACTGGGCTCCTCTGTGCTCGAGTCGGTCACGCCGGTATCGGTAATTGATCAATATAAGCTGCGAAAAATTCAGGCCGAAACCCTGGGTGAAACGTTAAAGAACACTCCCGGAGTGCACAGTACTTACTTTGGTCCGGTAGCCAGTAGCCCGGTGATCCGTGGAAACGATGGCCCGCGAGTGAAAATTGTACAAAACGGTCTGGATGTATCGGATGTCTCGCGCATTGGTCCCGATCATAACGTGGCAGCAAACAGCACCAGTGCAACCCAGGTTGAAGTGCTGCGCGGCCCGGCTACCCTGCAATACGGCAGCGGTGCTATCGGCGGCGTAGTAAACGTAGTGGATAAGCGTATCCCGCGCGAGGTGCCGGCAAGTATTGAAGGGGATGTGGAAGCAAACTATGCCACGGTGAACGACGGCAAATTCGGCCGGTTTAACCTAACCGGCGGGCAAAACAATATTGCTTTTCATGTAGATGGCTTTAAACGCAAAACCGACAACGCTGATATTCCGGGGTACGCCTCCGTTACGCCTGATGAAGATGAACAGCCTGGTACGTTAGAAAGCAGTGCAATGGATACCACTAACATAACGGCTGGTCTGTCTCTGGTAGATGAAGAAGGCTACTTTGGCTTCTCGGTGGAAAAGCTCGACAACTTTTACGGCGTGCCCGGTCACAGTCATCATCATGAAGAAGAGCATGAAGGTGAAACCGAAGAGGAACATGCCGAACATGCAGGTGAGGAGGGAACAAACCTGGATGTAGACATGACTCGTTATCAGGCTGCCGGTGAGTGGTATTCGCCGTTTAAAGGCATCAGCTCGCTCAAATTCGGCGCCGCTTACACCGATTATGAGCACGTTGAAATTGAAGACGGCGAGGTTGGCACCCGCTTTACGAATCAGGGCAGTGATATCCGCCTGTCAGCAACTCATGCAGACATTGATGCCTGGCACGGCGTGTTTGGATTGCAATATCACAACAGTGATTACGCCGCCGACGGCGAAGAAGCCTATACGCCACCCACTGAAACCGAAAGCATGGCGCTGTTTTTGGTGGAGCAAAAGAAATTTGGTTCTCTGATCCTTGAGCTTGGCGGACGCCTGGAGCGCACCACCTATAATGCTGACACAGTAGATTTTGAGCTCGAGGTAGCAGAGCATCACGACGAGGAAGGTCATGAGGAAGAACACCATGAAGACGAACACGAAGAGCATGAGCTGGTGTTCGATTTTGATGAATATGCTTTTACCAGTAGCTCGCTGTCAGCAGGTTTAAACTGGGAGTATACGCCCGGATACTCGGTAGCACTGACCCTTTCCCGCAACGAGCGCGCGCCCAGCCAGCAGGAGTTATTCTCTGCCGGCCAGCATCTGGCTACGCAGACCTTCGAGGTGGGCCTGGTTTACGATATGGATGAAGAGGGTGAAGTGTCTGAAACCCTGCGCAGCGTAAAAGAAGAGGTCAGTAACAACATCGACCTGACTTTCCGCAAGTTCAGTGGTGACAGCGGTTATACGCTTTCATTCTTCTACAATCAGGCTGATGATTATATCTATCAGAGTGCCACCGATCTGACTGCGCTGGCCCACGGTCACGAGGAAGAAGAGGAAGAAGGCCATGAAGAACACGCAGAAGAAGGCACACCGGTGTACTACTTCAACCAGGATGATGCCACCATCTACGGTGTTGAAGCGGAAGGCTTTGTTGATCTCAACGTCAACTGGCGTGTGAGCGTGTTTGGTGATTACATTCGCGCCAAAATCGACTCCGATAACCTGCCACGCATTCCGCCCCTGCGGTTAGGCTCTACCCTCAGCTATGAAGGCGAAGCGTTAAGCTCAGAGTTATCGGTAGTTTGGTATGACGATCAGACGAACACCACCGCGTATGAGACGTCCACAGACGGTTATACCCTGGTGAATGCGTCGGTGGATTACCGCTTGTCTGATCAGCAGGACTGGACCGTATACGTAAGAGCCAACAATCTGTTTGATGAAGAAGCGCGGGTGCATACTTCATTTTTGAAAGATCAGGCGCCATTGCCCGGTCGTAATTTAACACTGGGCACGCGTTTTAGTTTTTAACCTAAACGCACCCGGTGCATTTCACTTCATTCCCATTTTAGCGGCCACCTGGCCGCTTTTTTTTGCCCTGACACGCCAATACTCAAAGGCGAACGCAAAGAAGTGTTAAGGAATGCAAAGCTGCGCGAGGTTGGCGAACCAAGAGCGGGTACAGGCGTCTGTTGAGATGATTTTTGATTATCTCAAGGAAGCAATACTACATGTTTACTCACTCTAAAATAATAATGCGCCTGGCGATGGCTGCGCTGTTAACGCTATTGTTAACAGCCTGCGGCGGATCCGGCGATTCTACCAACAGCGATTATGATGCCGCGTATCTGCACTTTTACAACGGCTCACCTAATGGAGCCACGGTTTATATGCGTGAGGTGGACGGCTCGGACCTCGGTTATGCCCAGTTTGGTGATGCCAGTGCGTTGATATCCGGTGATAAAGGCGATTTGGAACTGGAATTTTACCGTATCGACAGTGACGATCAGGAAGTGGTGATCGATACTATTACCGTTACTCTTAAAACTTCTTACAAAACGCTGGTGGTGTTAAGTGGTGACTTTGAAGCGCCGGTATTTGATACCTTCGAATATTACCGCGAATCGCTGGAAGACCATTTCCGGCTAATGGCCACCTCCACCATGTTCGACACCACCACCACCTTCGACCTGTACATGAGCGATTCAGGCGACCCATTCGAGGCGGCTAATTATCTGGGCACCATCACCAGTGGTGAATTAACTGAGTATACCTACTGGGATGGCGATGATGACAGTGACGATTTTAATGAAGATGAATACACCCTTTATCTTACCGAGCCGGGCTCAGATGTAGTGATATTTGAAACGCCTACTTTAAGCCTGGCTTATAATACGGAATACGTGCTGGTTACCCGTGACCTGTCCGGCGCTATCCAGAACGGTATGGCCCTTGATGTGGTGTTAAATTCTACCACGGTGTATGAAGTTACCGATGTCGACGCGACCTCTCAGTACCGCATTTACAACAGCTTAAATACCGATTCACCGATTACAGTGACCTTTACCGGCGATAACGAAGACGAAGCCATTAGCGTAGAGCTTACCCCAGGCGAAGTGAGTGACTTTACCGAAGTGGAATACGGTGATTATCGAATTACCGCCACTATTGCCGATGGCAGTCTGACCACCATGAACAATAAGCTGATTACGCTCAATCAAAGTGAAAGTAAGGCCATTGTTATCTACCAAAACGAAGCATCATTGGCATCGCTAAGTTTCGTTGAGAGTTCGGCATCTCAGGCCTACGATAAAACCATTAATTTTGTCAATCTGGTCGATGATTATGCCGATGTAGACTTCTATATGGTCAGACACGATGAAACTATTGATACCGCCGAATATAGCACCCAGCACATTGGATTTGCCGAGACCAATTCAGACGTGGTGCCGGCGGATTACTATGAAGTTATCGCAGTGCATGAAGACAGTACTGAAGAACAATACCTGTTATTCCGCTACCCGCTTTATGGGTTTAACGAAACAAAAAATTATTTTATAACCGTTGAACCAGCCGAAACCAGTTCGGGCTATGAAATAAATATCGTCAATTAGTCCAAAAACGCGTATATTTCTCTATCTGAGCCGGATGTTCCACAAGGCATCCGGCCGGTACTTCCTGGCATCCACGCCAATTGGAAACATATTTTAACAGTTAAATGCACTTATTCAGCTATTAGCTAAAAATAATTCAAATTCCGGCTACACTCCCCCGTTCTTTTCTGTTATTATTTCGCGCCCTTTTTAGCGGGGTATGGTTTAAAAATGGCCAAAATGGTCGTTTTTAGCACAATCGGAGACTCGGAAGAGTCATAATTAACAGCGGAGCATTAATCATGATCCAAATGCAAACTAACCTGGACGTTGCTGACAATAGCGGCGCTCGCAGGGTTCAGTGTATTAAGGTTCTTGGTGGCTCGCATCGCCGTTATGCAGGTATCGGTGACATCATCAAAGTTACTGTCAAGGAAGCAATTCCTCGCGGTAAAGTAAAAAAAGGTGACGTTCTGAACGCAGTGGTGGTGCGTACTAGAAAAGGCATTCGTCGTGCAGATGGTTCAACCATCCGTTTCGATAGTAATGCGGCTGTTTTGCTTAATGCAAACAAGCAACCAATTGGTACGCGTATCTTTGGACCGGTAACCCGTGAGCTGAGAAGTGATAACTTCATGAAGATCATCTCACTGGCCCCAGAGGTACTATAAGGAGTCACGATAATGGCTAGAAAAATTCGTCGTGATGATGAAGTAGTCGTATTAGCGGGTAAAGACAAAGGCAAGCAAGGCAAAGTCGTGCGTGTTCTGACCTCTGAAGACCGTGTAGTCGTTGAAGGTGTAAATCTTGCCAAGAAACACCAAAAGCCTAACCCACAACTGGGTGAAGCTGGCGGTATTATTGAAAAAGAAGCATCCATTCACGTTTCTAATGTTGCGGTAGTTAACCCGGCAACGGGTAAAGCTGATCGCGTTGGTTTCCGTACGGAAGACGGTAAGAAAGTTCGTTTCTTTAAGTCTAACGGCGAACTCGTTTAATTTATTGGAGAGTACGATGGCGAAACTGCATGATTTCTATAAAGAAACAGTAGTAGC
>OJDQ01000443.1_pt1 | contig 18684 bp, 12 predicted proteins | sample 1592851 | NCBI WGS metagenome assembly OJDQ01 (sample SAMN05416774, study PRJEB24817) | seawater metagenome | isolation source: Sea water | place: Canada:Atlantic | collected 2013-07 | reverse complement strand
ATGTACAGTCCGACAATTTACAGATAATAGAATCCGAGCTGGCACAGTTGTATGTGGTGAAGGACTTTCTGGCGTTGCCGACCTGTGAAAACATCGTGGCGCTGAGTAAACAGCATCTCAGGCCATCCACTATTACCACAGCCAGCACTGAGGCTGATACCGCCTTCAGAACCTCGAGCACCTGTGACCTGGTTAGTCTCGACAGTGAGATCGCCCATCAGGTATCTGCGCACATTATTGATTATTTTGGTTTTTCCAAAGGCAATAACGAGCCTATCCAGACTCAGCACTATGCGCCTGGTCAGCAATTTAAAGCCCATACGGATTATTTTGAACCCGGTACCAGTGAACACCGCCAGTTTGCCAGTCAGCTGGGGCAGCGTACCTGGACATGCATGGTGTATCTGAACGAAGTTGAGGCAGGTGGCGAAACTGAGTTTGTTAAACTGGGTAAGTCGTTTACCCCTCACCCTGGTACGGCGGTGATCTGGAATAATTTATTGCCGGACGGGCGACCTAATGCCAATACCCTGCATCATGCCCATCCCGTCATAAAAGGTGAAAAAGTGGTTATCACCAAGTGGTTCAGAGAGGCGGTCTGACCACTGTCATAATTCACCCGGAAATCGCCCATAAGCCCGCAACCGCGCCAGTGCTAGCGGTTTTGCTACTTCAAGCTAGTGTTTAAAAAACAAACATCTACTGACAAATAAGAAACTTTTGTTACAGCCAGATAGTGTAACAAAAGTGTCATTCAAGTCCGGTAGTCTTCTCAGCCATTGAAATAATGACATAAAGTGGTTTTGGAGAATTTTAATGGCTATAAAGCACACATTCAGAGCGTCAGCCATTGCAACTGCACTAATTCTGGCAGGTTGTGGTGGGGATATTAATATCAACGAAGGTGATGTGGTAACGAATCCGGCACCAACACCTACGCCAACCCCAACCCCTACACCAACACCTACACCCACTCCAACGGGTGCAGAAAACCCGTTAGATCAGGGCCTGGCCACTGATGTGTCTTCAGAGTTTCCTGAAATCACCGACAAGCCGGTTTATCGCCTGAACGAAAACGTAGAGTTTAACGAAGAAACCACGCTGACTGCCGACGCACACTGGGTGCTGGACGGTCGTGTTGCTGTAGGTGGCGATGATGAAAACTCAACCGTGCTGAACATTGAAGCCGGCACCACTGTTTTTGGTGAAGAAGGCGAAGACTTCCTGGTTGTTCGTCGTGGTTCACAAATCATGGCCGAAGGTACCGCTGCTGAGCCAATCATCTTTACATCTGTACAAGACGTTACCGGTCAGGAAACTGATATCGGTCAATGGGGTGGCCTGGTACTGCTTGGTAAAGCGCCGGCCAACTCTTGTGGTGATACCGAAGGTAACGCTACTCAGGACGAACTGAATAACTGTGGTGTTTCTGCAGAGGGTGACGCGGGTCAGTTCGGTGGCAACAACCCAACTGATGACTCAGGTGTACTGCGCTACATCGTGGTTAAGCACGCAGGCCGTACTTTAGGTAACGGCGACGAACTGAACGGCATCAGCTTTGCGGGTGTGGGTTCAGGCACCGAAGTAGATTACATTCAGGTTCACCAGAACCTCGACGATGGTGTTGAGTTCTTTGGTGGTACTGTAAACGTTAAACACGTTGTGCTGACTGATAACGGTGATGACAGCTTAGACTGGTCATTTGGCTGGACAGGTTCTGCCCAGTTCGTTTATATCCAGCAAAACAGCGAAAACGGCGACAACGCCATCGAAGCTGACAACAGCGAGTTCGACGCAGCTGCTACGCCATTAACTCAACCTAATATCGCTAACGTGACTATCGTTGGTGATGCGCAAACTAACGGTGTTCGCTTACGTGCCGGTACCGCGGGTTTCCTGACCAACGTTCTGGTTAGCGGCCCTACTGGTTATGAAAACTGTCTGCGTGTAAACGGTTCTGAGTCCCAGGAACTGGCTGCGGACGGTGAACTGGCTATCACCAACTCAATTGTTGCCTGTGAAGATGCTAACAACAACTTTGGTAGCGACACTATCGGTACCATGACCACCGCTGAGTGGTTCGCTTCTCAGTCTGGTAACCAGGTACTTACACCTGCTGAACTTGGCCTGAGCGATGACGGTTACACGCCTGCACAAGGTTCTGTATTGCTGACTTCAGGTTCTGATCCTACGGCATTGCACAGCAGTTTTGATTCAGCTAACTACGTAGGTGCGTTTGACGGCGCAACTAACTGGATGTCTGGCTGGACTTCAGGTGTTAACGGTGGTTTCCCTGCGGATGTGGATAATGCTTTTGAGCAAGGTTTAGCTCAGGACGTTTCTGCTAACTTCCCGGAACTGACTGACAAGCCGGTTTATCAAATCGACGAAGACGTGGTATTTACTGCCGACGTTACTCTGACTAACGATGCGCACTGGGTATTAACCGGTCGTACCGCAGTAGGTGGTGATAACGAAGACTCTGCTACTTTATACATCGAAAATGGCACCACTATTATCGGTCAGCAGGGTGAAGACTTCCTGGTAGTTCGTCGTGGTTCTAAGATTGAAGCACTGGGTCTGCCTGGTTCACCTATCACCATGACCTCTGTACAAGACGTTACAGGTCAGGAAACCGGCATTGGCCAATGGGGCGGCCTGGTATTACTGGGTAACGCACCGGCTAACTCTTGTGGCGATACTACTGGCGACGCTACTGAAGACGAGCTGGCTAACTGTGGTGTAGCAGCTGAAGGTGACGCAGGTCAGTTCGGCGGCAATAACCCGGAAGATAACTCAGGTACTATTCAGTACGTAGTGGTTAAGCACGCTGGCCGTACCTTAGGTAACGGTGATGAGCTGAACGGTATCAGCTTTGCGGGTGTGGGTTCACAAACTAACGTTCACCACATTCAGGTTCACCAGAATCTGGACGATGGTATCGAATTCTTCGGTGGTAGCGTTAACGTTCGTTACGTAGTACTGACCGACAACGGCGATGACTCTTTCGACTGGTCATTCGGCTGGACAGGTAAAGCACAGTTCGTTTATATCCGTCAGGACTCTGAAGGTGGTGATAACGCTTTTGAATCTGACAACAGCGAATTCGACGCTTCTGCCACACCGCTGACTAACCCAACGGTTGCTAACGTAACTATCCAGGGTGCAGCAATGACAAACGGCGTTCGTTTACGTGCCGGTACTGCAGGCGCTCTGTATAACTTCGCAATTACCGGCCCTGAAGGCTACAGCAACTGTCTGCGCGTAAACGGCGACGAGTCTCAGGCTCTGGCCACTGCGGGTAGCCTGTCGATTGCCAACTCAGTAGTCGCTTGTGCTGCAGCCAGCAACTTCGGTGATGCTTTCGCTGAGACATGGTTTACTGCGGGTAACAACAACCAGGTACTGACTTCTGCCGACCTTAATTTAGGTACTATGGGTCGTATGCCGGGTGCAGGTTCTGCGCTGTTAGGTGCTGGTGCAGACGTAGCTGATGTTGAAGACGACAGCTGGTTTGCCTCAACCGATTACATCGGTGCATTCGACGGTCAGAACGACTGGACTGAAGGCTGGGCTTACGGCATGGATCAGTCACTGGTAAGCAACGCCTTTGAACAAGGCCTGGCGACTGACGTGTCTGCTAGCTTCCCTGAAATTACTGACAAGCCGGTTTATCAGCTTGACGCCGACGTTGAATTTAACGCTGACGTTGCGCTGTCTAACGATGCGCACTGGGTATTCACCGGTCGTACTGCGGTAGGTGGTGATAATCAGAACTCTGCAACCCTTTATATCGATGCAGGCACTACGCTAATCGGTCAGCAGGGTGAAGACTTCCTGGTAGTGCGTCGCGGTTCAAAAATCCGCGCCATGGGTACTGCTGATGCGCCAATTGTGATGACCTCTGTACAAGACGTAACGGGTCAGGAAACGGGCATTGGCCAATGGGGTGGTCTGGTATTACTGGGTAATGCTCCAGCTAACTCTTGTGGCGACACTACTGGTGATGCTACTGAATCTGAACTGGCTAACTGTGGTGTAGCTGCCGAAGGTGACGCAGGTCAGTTCGGTGGTAACCAACCTGAAGATAATTCAGGCACTATCCAGTACGTTGTGGTTAAATACGCGGGCCGTACCTTAGGTAACGGTGACGAACTGAACGGTATCAGCTTCGCCGGTGTTGGTTCTGGTACATCGGTTGACTACATTCAGGTTCACCAGAACCTGGACGACGGTATCGAGTTCTTCGGTGGCTCAGTAAGCGTGAAGCACGTGGTACTGACCGCTAACGGTGATGATTCCTTCGACTGGTCATTCGGTTGGACAGGTACTGCACAGTATGTACTGATTAAGCAGGATTCAGCAGGCGGCGACAACGCATTCGAATCAGACAACAGTGAATTTGATGCGTCGGCTACGCCACTGACTAACCCAACAATTGCCAACGTGACAATTGTGGGTGCAGACCAAACGAATGGTGTTCGTCTGCGTGCCGGTACCGCTGGCTCACTGCATGGCTTCGTAATCACAGGCCCTGCAGGTTATAGCAACTGTCTGCGTGTCAATGGTACGGAGTCTCAGTCCCTGGCAACTGCCGGTGACCTGGCAATCGCTGACTCAATCGTAGCGTGTGAAGCGGGCAGCAACTTTGGTGACCAGTTTGCCGAAGACTGGTTCCTGGCGGATGCCTCGAACATGGTCTCTACCGCTGACCAGCTGGGTCTGGCTGACAACGGTTACATGCCAGCTACCGGTTCGGTACTGTTAGATTCTTCGTTAACCTTTACCGGTAACGACCTGCTGGAAGACACTGACTTTATCGGTGCCATGGACGCCAGCAATGACTGGACGCAAGGATGGGTAACTGTCGGTCTGGATTAATCTGCACCGCGCTTACGTAAAGTCATATAAAAGGAAGGGCGCCGCATGGCGCCTGACCTGTTGAAAATCCAGCAAAAAATTTGAGTTTCAGTGGAGTTTTAAATAATGAGTTCAACAGACCGTCCAATGCCGTCGATGTCACGGCTTTATAAATCGGTTGCCTTTGCGCTCTGTGCAAGTTCATTACATCCTTTCAGCGCCGCGATTGCGCAGCAGAGTGAACAGGAAGAAGCGCAGGCTATCGAAGAAGTTGTTGCGACGGGTACACGTTTAAAAGGTACGGCAGCAGCGGTACTGCAGGAACGTCAGAACCAGGCCTTTGTTGCCGATATCATGGGCGCGGAACAAATTTCCCGTACCGGTGACGGCGACGCCGCATCAGCCCTGCGCCGGGTAACCGGTTTGACCCTGGTAGACGGCAAGTTTATCTACGTGCGTGGTTTAGGTGAACGTTATTCCAGTACCCAGTTGAATGGTATGGGTGTACCGAGTCCGGATCCAACCCGCTCGGTAGTACCGTTAGACTTATTCCCGTCTGACATCATCGAAAGTCTGAATGTTCAGAAATCCTTCTCGCCGAATATGCCGTCGCACTTCGGTGGTGGTAACGTTAACATCCGTACCAAGACTATCCCGACAGACTTTATTTTCCGCTTAACCGGCGGGGTAGGGTACAACACCAATAACTCTGATGATGGTTTCTTCTATTCAGGCGGCGGTAACGACTGGACCGGTCGTGATGATGGCACTCGCGAATTGTCCTCTGTTATATCTGACAGTCTCGACAGAGCTCAGTCAGATGCTGGTATTCAGGGTTCCAACAGTTATCGCTTAACCCTGGAAGATCGTAAAGCCATGCTGAGCTCGATGTTCTGGGATATTGGCCCTGATCCAAAGAGTGTCGATCCGGATTTCAATCTGGGTATGACCTTAGGGGATAACTACGATACCGATTACGGGGTATTTGGTTTCTTGTCAGCAGTGTCTTACGAAAATGAATGGAACATCAATCAAGGCAGCCAGGGTAATAACCTGGGCACCGTAGGTTGTTCTGACCTGCCGGATCGCTATTCTAAGGACGGCAAGTGTTTCGCGCAGTTCTTTGAAGGCGTGGATACCGAGCAGCAGGTACGCTGGAGCGGCATGCTTAACCTCGGTTGGGAAATTAACAGCAATCACCGTATCGATATGACTAACCTGATCCTGCACGACATGAGTGACCGGGTGCGGGTACGTGAATTCATCGATATTAATGAAACGGTATTTGGCGAAACTGAATTGCAACGTGTGGACATGCTGTTTGAAGAGCGCCGCATGAACTCAAATCAGATTAAAGGTACCCATAACTTCCCTGAGCTTAACTTCCTGTACCTCGACTGGTACGCCGGCACCAGCCGGGCGCGTCGTTCGGCACCAGGTAGTCTGGATGTGACCTATCAGCAAAACTTTGCAGAGGGTGCCTTTGTCGATCAGCAATTGCAGCCTATTGCCGCAACCAGTGTTAACAGAGGTTATCAGGACCTGCGCGACGTAGTGGAAACCTGGGGCTGGAACATGGGTTATCCCATTATGGCTGAAGGTCTGGAACTGGAAATTAAAGCCGGTGCCGACTTCTTCGAAAAAGCGCGTAAGGCCGAGAACATTCCAATTAATGTGACGCACCGGGCAATCTCAAGCGATTTCCTGTTTGGTAACCGGATTGATGACATTTTCTCAGATGAAAACATCAACAATGATGATTTCTACCGCAGTGCAACCGGCGCCAATATCCTAGAGTCAGGTATGGCTGATGGTGATGAGTTTGCGGCCGGGACCAAGATAGATGCTTACTATCTGATGATGGATGCGTTTATCGACAACACCTGGCGGGTAAGCGGCGGTGTACGCTACGAAGACTTCCGTCAGGTTTCGGTACCGTTTGAGTCGCACTCAAATCAGTTTGCCGTGAGCCCGGAAGAAATTGAACAGTTATTCTTTGAGGAAGACGACTTCTTCCCGTCACTGGCGTTAACCTACATGATGGATAACGACATGCAGTTCCGTTTGAACATGAGTCAGACGACCATCCGCCCGGACCTGCGTGACGTAAGTGTGACCTTCTTTATCGACCCGCTGACTGAGTTCCTGGTACGTGGTACGCCACTGCTGCAAAGCTCTAAGCTCGACAATATCGATTTCCGTTGGGAATGGTATCGTGAAGCGGGCAATAACCTGTCGGTAGCGGTGTTCTATAAGGACATCGAAAAGCCAATCGAACTGATTGAGCTGAACACCGTGGGTGGTGCTGCGCCTAACCTGTTAACTGCCAACGGTGAATCAGGTAAGTTGTACGGTCTGGAAGTGGAATTCCTGCAGGATCTGAGCATTATTAGCAGTGACTTCAGTAACTTCTTCGTGACCGGTAACCTGACCATTTCAGACTCTGAAGTGACCTTAGGTGCGGTGGAAGATGACGTGACCAGTTTGTTTGAAACCCAGTTACTTGATGCGCTGAATGCCACCTCGGCATCAATCACCGTCACTAACAACAAACGCCGTCTGGTGGGTCACTCTGAATGGGTAGCTAACCTGCAGGTAGGTTACGATTCAGACAATGGGGAGCACTCTGCTACGCTGGTATACAACGCATTCGGGCCACGTATTATCGTGCCTGGTACGCGTGGTAACGAAGATGCCCAGGAGCAGACTTATCATTCACTGGATATGAACTACACCTACTATCCTGACTTCAACACCCGGATTAAATTCAGCGTGAAAAACATGCTCAATGAATCCAAGCAAATTCAACAGGAAGGCCTTAACCTGCTGTTGCAGGAAGATGGCGTAGAGTTTGGTTTAAGTTACAGTTACCAGTTCTAAGCGTTATCAACAAAGGGGCCGGACAGGCCCCTTTTTACTGCCATATTTATATGACAGATATGTAATAAAACTGTCACAGAAACCCCCTATCCTACCCGCAGCTAATTTAGTGGTCGGTACATCCGATTTCTTGAAAACAAAAGGTTTGAATCTATGAAGCTTTTTAACACCTTGCTGATGAGCACGGCACTATTGTCGGCATCAGCCTTTGCTCAGGAGCAGGACTTAAAGCCTGCCATTGACACTGCCAAGGAAATCAACGAGTCAGCTGCCAAATCGCAGCAAAAAATTGATGGCATTACCGATCAGATTGACAGCAAGCTGCAACAGTTTAAAACGCTGAATAAAGAGATCGAAGGTCTGGAAGTGTATAACAACCAGCTGCGTAAGCAGATCGCCAACCAGGAACAGGAAATGGCCGATTTGAATGCGGCTATCGACGAAGTGTCTGTTATTGAGCGTCAGATCACGCCACTGATGATTCGTATGATTGACGGCCTGGAACAGTTCATCGAACTGGACGTGCCTTTTCTGGCCCAGGAGCGTGCAGAACGTGTTGCCAGCCTGAAAAGCATGATGGACCGCGCCGACGTTGCTGCGTCTGAAAAATTCCGTCGCGTAATGGAAGCTTATCAGGTAGAGATGGACTACGGTCGCACCATGGAAGCTTACACCGGCATCCATCAAATCAATGGTCAGGAGCGCGACGTTGAGTTTTTACGCTTAGGTCGTACTGCGCTGATTTATCAAACACGTGATGCGGGTATGCAGGGCGTGTGGAACAAGCAAACCCGTCAGTGGGAAGAGTTAGACAGCTCTTACCGTACCCAGGTGACCAAAGCATTACGCATGGCCAAGAAGCAACTTGCACCTGACCTGTTAATGCTGCCTGTAGCGATTACAGACTAAGAGGACGAAGATGATGTTGAAATCGTTTAAAACTATCGTATTTGGTCTGGTTGCTGCGAGCATCAGCGTAAGTGCTGTAGCGCAAGATGACCGTGCACTGGATCTGGATGCACTGTTAAAGCAGCTTGAAGAAGGCAAGTTCGCGCAGACCGAGCAAAACAAACAGCGTGAGCAGGAATTTGTGGCTCAGCGAGCAGAGCAGGACCGCATTTTACGTGAAACGGCGCAACTGCGAGACCGCACTCTGGCAACCTCAGAGCAGCTTGAAACCATCTTTGAAGAAAATGAATTTAAACTGGCAGACTTAAATGAAGCGCTGACCAACCGTTTAGGTTCATTAAAAGAGTTATTCGGTGTGCTGCAACAGGTAGCCGGCGATACAAAAAATAAGTTTTACAACTCGGTCGTATCGGCTGAGATTCCTGGACGTTCAGCGTTCCTGGACCAGTTGGCGCAAGACATGGGCTCAAGCTCAAAACTGGCGTCTATCGACGAAATCGAGCAGGTTTGGTACGAAATCCAACGCGAAATGACCCAATCAGGCAAAGTCACCAAGTTCACCACCGACGTGGTAGAAGCCGGTGGCGCGAAAGTGTCAAAAGAAGTGGTTCGTGTAGGTCCGTTTGCCCTGGTTGCTGATGGTAAATACCTCGACTACAACGGCGTTACCGGTACGGTTGCTGAACTTATCCGTCAACCCGCGGGCCGTTATGGTGAATCTGCAGCCGAGCTTCAGGCTTCTAACGGTGAACTGGTTAAGTTTGGTCTTGATCCAACCGGTGGTTCAATCCTGGGTCTGCTGGTACAAGCGCCTAACCTGCGTGAACGTGTAGAGCAGGGTGGTGTGGTTGGTTATATCATCCTCATCGTAGGTGCCTTTGGTCTGTTACTGTCGCTTGAGCGTCTGTTCACCCTGACCATTATTCGCACCAAGGTTAACAGCCAGCTGAAGTCGAAAGAAGTGAAAGCCAACAACCCGCTGGGTCGTGTACTGAAAGTGCGGGATGAGCATCCTAATGCGGATACCGAAGCACTGGAACTGCATTTAACCGAAGCGATTCTGGCTGAAGTCCCTAAGCTGGGCCGCAACCTGACGATTATCAAAATCATCTCTGTTGTTGCACCGCTGATGGGTCTGTTAGGTACGGTAACCGGTATGATCAACACCTTCCAGGCGATTACCCTGTTTGGTACCGGTGACCCGAAACTGATGGCTGGTGGTATCTCTACTGCCCTGGTAACCACGGTACTGGGTCTGGTTGTAGCGATTCCGACAACCTTACTGTACGCCATGCTTAACACGCGTAGTAAGAACATTGTTTACATTCTGCAGGAACAAGCTGCCGGAGTAATCGCTGAGCGCGCTGAGAAAGGCTAATCATCATGATTGAGTTTCTGGAAGCAATTCGTGATTTTACAGAAACCGGAGGCCAGGTACTCCTGGTCATCGGGTTGCTGATATTCGTCATGTGGCTCTTGATCCTCGAACGTGCGCTGTACCTGTTAATTTGGCACAAAAGCTTAAGCAAAGACGCAATCGCTCAGTGGAAAGCCCGGGAAGATCGGTCTTCCTGGTACGCTGAGCAGGTTCGCTCTAAAGTCATTTCGTCGCTGACCATTCGTTTAAATGGCAGCATCCCGATTATTCAGGCGCTGGTGGCATTGTGTCCACTGCTGGGTCTGATGGGAACGGTAACCGGAATGATTGAAGTTTTTGATGTTATGGCCATCTCAGGTTCAGGTAATGCCCGTTCGATGGCGTCTGGTGTGTCTAAGGCCACTATTCCGACTATGGCCGGAATGGTAGGTGCACTGTCTGGTGTGTTTGCGTCAACCTGGTTGAATCGCAAAGTGAAAACCGAACGTGCCCACTTAGAAGAAGCACTCGTCAAGCGCTAACAAGGTATTCCGAGAGGGGGACTCGTCGCGGGTCGCCCACTAGAAAGGTAAGAAAGAATTATGAAACAGCATTTTCAAAACCTGGTGGATGAAGAAGAAGCCACCATTGATATGACGCCCATGCTGGACGTTGTATTTATCATGTTGATCTTCTTCATCGTAACGGCCTCTTTCGTGAAAGAAGCAGGTATCGACGTTAACCGTCCGGAAGCCGCCACGGCAGTTAAGAAAGATCGCGCTAATATCCTGATTGCTATCACGGATAAAGGCGAAATCTGGATTAACAAGCGACGTATCGATGTTCGCGCTGTACAGGCTAATATTGAGCGTTTACATGCGGAAAACCCGCAGGGCACCGTGGTAATTCAGGCTGATAAAAAGGCCACTACGGATACGCTAATTAAAGTGATGGATGCATCCCGGGCCGCTGGTGTTTACGATGTATCAATCGCCGCGCAAGAGCCATAAGCGAGCATAGACCATGTCACGATTTTTAATCGCATTTGTTGTCTCACTGGCGATTACGTTGGGATTGTTCTTTCTGATGCAGTCGCTGATCAAAATGGGCGGTAGTGCGTTAACTGAGCCGCCTAAAGGCAGTGTGCTGGACTTTGTTCGTATTAAACCCGATGAGCAGGTACAGCAGAAAGAACGTAAACCACGTAAGCCACCTAAGCCAGAAGAGCCACCACCGCCGATGGACTCTCCGCAAATGGATTCGCCAAGTCCGGATGCTGATAGCAGCGGCATGTCTTTTGCCGCCGATGTTGGCGACAGCATGGCGCTGGAAGGCGGCGGTCTGGCACTGGAAGGCGGCGATGGTGAATACCTGCCAATCGTTAAAGTATCGCCGGTATACCCTCGTCGTGCATTGCAGCGTGGTATTGAAGGTTTTGTTATTGTTGAGTTTACCGTGACCAAACAAGGTGCCGTGAAAGACGTGTTTGTTATTGAAGCAAACCCGGAAGGCATTTTTGAACAGGCCGCGATGGATGCAGCGAAGAAATTTAAGTATAAGCCTCGGGTTGTAAATGGTGAGCCAGCGGCAGTTTCCGGTGTGCAAAACCGTATTACGTTCCAGATAGACGGGTAAGGTGAGTATGAAACAGACACTTTCTAAATCCCTGTTGTCACTGGCGGTGGCGGGTTTATTGGTCACCGGCACTACGTCGCTGGTGGCAGCGCCTGCAGTTGCCCAGGAAGAACAAAAGGCCAGCGAGCGACCCACCCGTCGTACACCGGCATTACGTTCAAAAGTGTACGAGCAGTTAGCCCGTGCGCAGGAGCAAGCCGATGGTGGTAATATTACCGAAGCGGTAAGCATCCTCGATGCGGTGCAGGGTAAAGCCAGTTCCATGAACAGCTATGAGCTGGCCATGATGTACAACTTCTACGGCTTTATTTACTACAACGACGAGCAGTACGACAAAGCCCTGGAAAACTTTGCCAACGTGGTTGAGCAACAACCTATCCCGGAAAGCTTCGAGATGAGTACGTTGTTCAGTCTGGCTCAGTTGCACCTGATGCAGGGCAACTACAGCGAAAGTATTGAGTATCTCGAACGCTGGGAAGCCCTGAATACCGGCAAGATCCCACCTAAAAATCTGGTCATCAAGGCCCAGGCTTATTATCAGAATAAGCAGTATGCTGAAGCCTCTGAATTCATTAATCAGGCCATTAAAGGGCATGAAGATGAAGGCATGATCCCGGACGAAGGCTGGTTGATTTTACAACGGGCTATTTTTTACGAGCTTAAGCAGCCTGAAAAGGTCAAAGACGTGCTGGTAAAAATGGTGAAGTTGTTTAACGAACCCAAGTACTGGATCCAACTGGCGGGTATGTACGGTGAGCTGGGTGAAGAGAAAACGCAACTGGCGATTATGGAAGCGGCGTATCAGCAAGGCTACGTAACCAATGGTGGTGATATCTTTAACCTGGCGCAGCTTTATTACTATCATAAAGCCCCTTACAAAGGTGCTCGTCTGATGGAACAGGCGTTAAATGATGGGGTGCTTGAAAAGAACCTGCGTAACCTCAAGTTCTTAGGCCAAAGCTGGACCCTGGCTAAAGAGCAGGAAAAAGCGGTACCGGTGATGGCTCAGGCGGCGGATTTATCTGATGACGGTGAACTCGATGCTCAGCTGGCGCAGATTTATCTGAACATGGAAAGCTGGGACAACGCCATCGAAGCGGCAGACAACGCCCTTAACAAAGGCGAGCTGCGCAATCCTGGCATACCGTACCTGATTAAAGGCATGGCGCTGTACAACAAAAAACAGTATGCCGCCGCGCTGGATACCCTGGCTGAAGCTGAAAAATTCAGCTCAAGCAAAGGGATGGCGCAGCAGTGGTCGAAGTTTGTTGAGTCAGAAAAGAGCAGCAGCGAACAGATCCAGGCCGAACTGGGCTCCTAAGTCGTTCATCGCATAATTGATTGAAAAGCCAGCTATACGCTGGCTTTTTTTGTTGTTAATATCTTAACTTTATACTTAAGTCTAAGAGCCCTGTTCAGGAAGTGGGCGGTTCAGGATTAAACGTGATTAACTGACATGGAGAAAGTTATGCTAAAACGTTATCTCTCACTGGCGACAGCCGTTGCCTTCAGTCTGGGTATGTCTGCTCAGACTCACGCCAGCGAAATGACCAGCGCTTATCAACAGTATCAGCAGGCAGTCAGTACCGGTGACACCACACAGGCTTTTAAATATGCCTCGCAGGCGTTTAATGCTGGTCAACAGGAATATGCTGCTGATTCTGATAACCTGTTTGCTCTTCAATATAATTACGCTGTAGCGGCCGGACAAGTCGGTAAGTATGATATTGCGGTTGATCAGTTTGAAGCACTTGCCAGTAATGCGGCGCAGCAATTCGGAAAGCTAGCTCTCAAAACGTTGGCAACCAGATTGGATTGGTATAAGGCGCTTCTGCAAAAAGAGCAAACACGAAAAGTAAAGTTAAAAGTGAGTGGCGCAACACTGCTCATGAGAAATATTCTTGATGAGCTTGAACAAGCCGCCACTGCCTATCCTGCTGATGGCGCCAACATGTATTACATGGTTGCAAGCACATTACTGCAATATGGCAGTGCGCAGTTTTCACAGCAGCGAGTAGCCGGTACAGTCAATCAGGGGCTAAAGTTGGCGATTACATCCTGGGGTGAGCAGGACATGCGTACTTTGGAGCAACGCTATTTGCTTGGCCGTCTGAGCTATGCAGCAGCTGATTTTAATCAGGTGGTAGCAACCTTAGAGCCTTTAACTGCTACGCTCGACCAGTCTCTGAGCTATACCCATCCGCTCACATTACAGGCTCGTGCACTGATGCTCGAAGCTTACGAGCAATTAGCACAACCAGAGAAAGTGAAACAGCATAGCCAGCACATAGCGCAAATGAAGCCTTGGCAAGCTCACCTGGAACCGGTGTTGTTGTTACGTAAAATGCCACGTTATCCTCAGGTGGCCACAGACTTAACCGGTGACGCTACTGTAAAAGTGACGTTTGATATAAGTGCTGCTGGTAACGTTGAAAACGTCCGGATAAGTGATGACAGTGCTGGTAGTAAAGTGTTCAGGCATTCTGCGATGGAAGCGGTACAGCAATGGCGCTATATGCCGCGGTTTGTTGATGGAAAAGCAGTGGAGACCGAAGGCATGACAGTGTCAGTGGACTTCGATTCAAAATTTGCTGGCTATGATTACCGCTTTAATCATGCCTCAACCGATTACGTTAAGGCCGAAGAAGCACGTCTTCGCAATCAGTCGAACGCAAAGTAACATGATTGAGTAAAGGGTTGTCTTTCATGAGTGTTGGCAGACAACCTATCTGACATCCCTCGATTTTTATTCAAAAGGCAACATAGCCTCTTCTATGGATTTTTTATCACTGGCACTGATGGTTAACGTGGCCATTTGCTCTTCAATGCTTCGGGCATGAGTCGAAATGGTTTTTTGCTCAGTGGCAATGCAGCATTGTTTTAATTTCGCCAGACTTTTGAGTAAATGAATAAGCACCGCAATCTGGTCGTTAGCTGACTGCCGGACCTGGCTATAGGCTTTATCTACCACACCGACAAAGGTGAAGGTGCGGCGTTTCAGCCACACCTCTGATGAGGTGTGAATGAGGTTTTCCGCCGGAAACTCGCGGGAGGCTACCTGCACACAAATAGCCGTTAGCTTATCTAAGCAGGTAATGGCCGTATGCGGGTCATTGATCCCCGGTGATAAGGCTCGCAGCGCAATTTCAACTAACTGACTGATAGCAAATTCAGGATCCTGAATGGGAGTGCGGTTGGCACCCAGTACCACGGCTTGTCGCAAAGTCGTAAAATCAGCTTCACTGGTGGGCTGACGGCAGTGAACGGTAAACAATGCCTCGCCGCATAAAACATGGTCGCCGCTACGAACATGTAACTCACATCCTGCCACCTCGGTGGCGTTCTGATTCAGAAAACTGGCATAGTTGATGGTTTGAACATAGCCGTTCTGCACTGCTTTCACACTAACCAGAAAGTCACCTTTTGGCGCTGCCCATTGCTCGGCGATAGCCCTGAAAGACGTGTTGGACTCAGGTACCGGTAACAGCGAGTTAATGTTGCTTTCAAAATGCAGTACACAGTTAGCAATGACCTGGTCAGCCTGAATTGACCGCGACACATGATGGATAAAGTAGATAATGGTTACGCAATCAATCAGGGCCAGAAACACGGTGGCGCCGGCTAACATGGAAATCGCATCCTGGTTACTGTTTATTGATGAGAGGTGATGCAAAGAAATCAGGCAGAACAGAAAGGTGGAGACCAGAATACCCAGCACTGTCTGGGTTTTACGGTCCTGCATAAAGTTGCGAATTAAGCGCGGACCAAACTGATTTGAGGCCAAAGTTAGCGACACCAGTGTCATCGAAAAGGCAATACTGGTGACCGTTATCATCGCGCCCGCAACGGTGGACAGCAGTTGTTGAACGCTTTCCTGAGTCACCAACGGGATCAGCGGACGCAGCACATCAGGCAGGAAAGCGCGTTCAATCACCGATAAACAGGCATAACACAGCGCCACGCTGATGCTCATCATCAGCAACGGGATAAACCAGTAGCTGGTGGACAGAGATTCCCAGAGAACCCGAACTCGGGTAGCAAGCAGCCTTAAATTCATCCATTATCCTGTGTGCAATTAGCTTTCCTATAAAGTACCAGTTTAGTACGAATTAACCCATTGATTTGGATTGATTAGTTTTTTCTGACGTCGTCGTGTATCGTATTATGAAGGATAGTCAGACAGGTCAATGGATCAGTGATACCGGATTACAGCCGCTACTCTAAAGCAGAGCTCGAAGAAGCGCTGAGCGCAATCGATAAGGCGCGCTTTCCTGAGCGGGTGAAGCAAATTCATCAGGTCCTCGCTGAACGAGAGGCTGCAGACGCCGACTCCCCGGCACCCGAGCAGGAAATACTGCTGCCAGAGCCGGAAACACCTGAACAAATGCAGCGCAAAGTGCTCGGGACATTGGCGCTAATTTTTGGCGGGTTAATTCTCGGTGCCATGCTACTACCGATCTATTTTCATTCTTTTCTGCTGAATAACGAGATGGTTACCCCCTTCCGGCGGGTAGCCTTAACCGCGGGCCTGGTGGTATTCGTGGTAACCTGCAAAAAATTTCTACATACCAATCATCTGCGTAAACTGAATGCAGAGCTACTGGCGAAGGGGAAGCAGCCCATGACCGCTGATTCTCCGCGCCGTTTGTATGGGGCGATGGGGGCCGCGTTGCTAATAGCCTTGGTGACAGTCTTTGCTGTTTACCGTGGTGCACCGGTGGCACTGCATCTTTATGTACTGGATGCCAGCACGGCAACCGAGCAGGTAACTATCGCTAAGTTACCCCGTCGCTTTCGTAGAAAGCACTGTAACGGTAAAATTTATCTGGCGGAGTACAGCGCTCAGTTTTTTGATTATGTCTGTCAGGTAACGCCCAGGTCGCAGTGGGAGCAACTTCGTCCGGGGCAGCAAATTCGCTTGCACGGTAGTCGCTCTGCGCTTGGGTTTCTGGCCAGGAAGACCTCGATATAAACTCAGTGATCTGCCAGGCAATTATTTTGGCGAAGCGGGCCATTAAAGGTTAAACTTTAGTTGTATTTACTGGTGATTGGTAACCTTATTAAGGTATGAACGGCACGTTCTCGTTTTCAAAGGATTGGATATGAAATTACTGATTGGGTCGCTTTGGATTGCGACCGTACTCTGCGCCTATTGGTATGGCACATCACAAGTTAACCCTCACCAGCCCGCCGGGCTCGGTTCCGCAAACTCCCTTACCGATGCAGCAGAGCCTGACGGGCAAAATGAGACAGCCAGCACAGTTTTGCCGGTTGATGAGGAGACGGACGAGAGGGCAGTTTCTAACACCGAAAGTGCCCACAAGACGGTAACGGTAGATGAGGCGGTAGCGCAAACCCAGGTACTGTTAGGCGATATGGGCTGGTCACCTACCATGGCAAGTATCGCCAAAGCCTACGCTATTGTATCGCAACTTAATTTAGAACAAACCTTAGCGGCGCTCAATCAACTGGAATACGGTGACTCGCCGGAAAGTCTGCAAATTACCCTGTTGTTTATCAACCGGCTGGCAGAATTGTCGCCACTGCAGGCCATCGATTATGTGAATCTCAACGTGACCGGTAGTATGCAAAAAGACGGCGCTATGGCTGCCGTTATCGCTACCTGGGCAGATTCCGACCCCCATGCTGCGTTGCAGTGGTATTTGAGTCAGCCTGAGGATACCCGCCAGCAGGCAATGGGCCGGTTTGCCCTGGGGGGCTTGTTTTCCAGCCTCGCCCGGCAGGATCTGGATGCAGCCATCAGCAGTATTGAAACGGATTTCGATGCCAGTGATTTTAAAGCGATTGAATATGCCGTGAGCAGCACCGCCAGGAACCTGCAAAATACCGAACAGTTTGAGTATTTACTCGAGCGGGTTCAGGCCATGGATAACGAGAGTGCGTTGCAGGCCGTGTTCTCCAATTGGTTAGCCAGGGAGCCGGATGAAGCGCTGGCCAGGCTCGACCTGATTAGCGATCCAAAACAACAACAAGCCATCGAAGAGCGTGCCTTTCGCAGTTGGATGGTGAGAAGACCGGAAGAAGCGGCTGAACGCTTTATGCAACGGGCTGCGCCGGACCAACGCCAGTCCCGGGCCAAGGTGGTGGTTGAGTCGATGAGCTTTAACCAGCCCGAACTGGCGCTAAGTTGGCTGAGCAGGCAAACCGCCATTGATGCCCAACCACTGACTTCTGAGTTAATTAGCCGTTCGGCTTATCGTAATCCGCAGTTTGCAGACCAAAATCTGCATAGGATCACCAACCAGGATAACCTGTCCGTCCTGACATCACGGGTTTATCAAAGTTACAGCCGCTACAGCCAGGCTAAGGCCGACGAGTTTTTATCCCGTCAGTCGCCAGCAATACGCGAACAGGTGTTAACCAGATTGAAGAGAGTCGAAGCAATCCGATCCCGCGGCTAAACTGTTGGCGGCGGGAGTTGGCAATAGTTGTACTTAGTAACGTAGTTTCAATGCCTTAGCAAAATGTTCATCGACATTTCATCGGACTGTCACAGAGCTTCTGCATAGTCAGGCTCCATTTTGTTGTGCGGACCATACTATGATTTTCTCTCGTCGCCAGTTTTTAAAAACGACCCTTGCCTCTGGCGTGCTAACGCCTTTTGCTTATCAGGCGGCTGCCGCGCCGGTTAATCCGTTGTTTGACTGTGGCGTAGCAAGTGGTGACCCAACCCATAACCGAATTATTTTATGGACCCATACGCGTGAGCCTGTTGCCCTGACATGGCAATTAGCCAAAGACCTGGCATTCAAACAGCTGGTGCAGAGTGGGGCTGGCAAAACTTCTCTGGCGCAGGACTGCACTTTTAAAGTTGATGTGACCGGCCTGGAGCCAGGCACCACGTATTATTACCGCTTTGTGACCAAAGACGGACAGAGTGAACCGGGGCGCACCAAAACACTGCCAGCCGGCGAGCCTGACTCGCTGAATATTGCAGTGGCCTCCTGCTCGAACTATCCGTTCGGCTATTTTAATGCGTATCATCATATTGCCACTGATGAGTCAGTGGACTTTGTTTTACA
>OJDQ01000441.1_pt1 | contig 18725 bp, 17 predicted proteins | sample 1592851 | NCBI WGS metagenome assembly OJDQ01 (sample SAMN05416774, study PRJEB24817) | seawater metagenome | isolation source: Sea water | place: Canada:Atlantic | collected 2013-07 | reverse complement strand
GAGATTTCTGCCTGTCTCGTGGGCTCGGAGATGTGTATAAGAGACAGTTCATGTATCCACCAAATTCCGCATCTAATTCTATTTCTTTGGTAGTTCCTTTAATGGTTAAGTCACCAATCAATTTGAATTTGTTGTCATCAACTTTTTTTAGTGATTTACTCACAAATGTGATTTCTGGATATTGCTCAACCTCAAAAAAGTCAGGACTTTTTAAATGTGCATCCCTATCATCATTATTAGTAGAGATTGAACCAGTATCAATGGTCGCATTAAAATTGGAAGACCTAAAATCTTCACCGTCAATTGAGGCATCAAAAGTTTTAAATGCTCCTTTTACGTTAGAAATCATAAGGTGTTTTACCTTAAAAGTTAGTTCGCTGTGTGCTGGGTCCAATACCCATTTTGTTGTTTTCATAATGTTTATTTTTTAAATGTTATAGTACAAAATTAACTAACGATTAAGGGTTTTACATTACACTATTAGGTAGATGAGTTGTAAAATTTGGAAATCTATAATTTAAAAATTTAATCAAGTTTCATGACTGATTAAAAAACTATAACAAACTTAAGCCAATGCTTGCTTCACTGCCTGATGTAATTGGGTAGTAGGTCTCTTTATGAGTTTAGATAATATCTGGTCTTGATTATACAAATCGTTTTTAGAGGCGCTGTAATCTAAACTGGCAAAAGCTTTGGCAATTCCTTGAGGTAAACCAACTTGCTGTAACTTTTCAGCATATTCTTTCTCTGGGAGGTTCACAAATTCGATGCTTTTACTGGTTTGTTTTCGCACTTCGGCAGCTAGGTCTTGCATAGTATAGGTTTGGTCGCCAGCCAATTCGTAGGTTTTTCCGGTGTGAGCATCATTGGTGATGACTTCGGCAATAGCCTCGGCATAGTCTTCACGAGTAGCTGATGAAATTTTCCCATTGCCAGCACTCCCAATAATAACACCTTGCTCCACAGCTTGTTTTAATCCAGCCGTATAATTTTCGGTATACCAACCGTTACGCAAAATGGTGTAGGGTATGTCAGACTCCATGAGCATACGTTCTGTTGCCAAGTGTTCAGGCGCCAATATCATTGACGAGGTGTCGGCATGAAGTAAACTGGTATAGGCAATTTTCTTTACCTGGGCTTGTTTAGCAGCCTTAATCACATTGTAATGTTGGGCTTCTCGTTTACCTATTTCGCTTCCTGAAATAAATACCAAATGGTCTATACCCTCTAACGCTTGGGGTAAGGTGTTAGGTTGGTCATAATCAAAGGTTCTGGCTTCTATTCCTAAAGATGCTGCCTTTTCTGGGTTTCTAACCAAAGCTACTAATTCAGCTTCAATCTTTTTCTCTTTTAATTTCTGAACTACAAGTTGCCCTAATTGGCCAGTAGCTCCTGTTATTGCTATTTTCATAACTTACTTTTTTATATATTAATTACTTATATGTTTTTAATTTTTTATTCGATTGTTTTTTAAATGAAAGGGTCGCAAACCATCCAACAGTATACCATCAATCAAAGAATGTGGATGGCTTTTTTAAAGAATGTAAGGGTTAAACACCAATCAAACTATGAAAACCACAATACCTTACAACTTAAAATTTAGTTGCGACCCTATTGTTATCTATTAAGCATTCATACCTCCATCAATGACTTGTGTTGTTCCAGTAATAAATTTGCTTTCATCACTTGCCAAAAATTGAACGAGTTGTGCAATTTCAATTGGGTCTGCGTATCTACCCAATGGAATCGAATTTTCAAAAGCTTTCTTCATTCCAGCAGCATCGTCAGGGCTATAGCCTGCTTCTAGCGAGCGCATCATTCTATTATCAACAGGTGATGGGTTTATGGTATTTACACGAATTTTACGTGGAGCCACCTCTATTGCAAGGTTCCTCATCATACCCACAACGGCATGTTTACTTGCAATATATGCGGTGACATTGGGACTGCCTGCAATTCCTGCAACCGAGGCAGTAAGGATAACACTTCCACCATCATTCATCTTTGGCAAAACATACTTATTGCCCAGAAAAACACCTTTCACGTTTACTGCAATCACTTTGTCAAATATATCCTCTGGATAATCTATGGTTGGCTTCACTACACCTTCAATGCCTGCATTGTTGAAGAATATATCTATGGTACCAAATGCATTGACGGCTTCTGCCACATACCGTTTCACATCTTCTGACTTGGTAACATCGGCTGCAGCATATTTAATGTTTTTACTTCCTAAATCATCTGCTACCTTTTTTAGTGAGTCTTCATCGAGGTCTACCAAAAACACTTTTGCTCCATTGTCCAAAAATAGTTTTGCTGTGGTTTTTCCTATACTACCAGCACCACCAGTTATGATGGCCACTTTATCCGCTAATCTTTTTACAGCTTTTTCCATAATGTATATATTTTATGTTAATACTTATTAATGAAACAAAGTTCGCTATTAAGATAGTGTTGTAACTTACACTTTTAGGCAGAAAGGTTGTAATATTGGGAAAATAAACGAACTCACAGTATAAAAACTAATCAATAAGTCCTTTGTAGAATGACTCAATAGAAATCAAGGATAAATAATCGTATAGGAAAACAAAATCATAAAGAGCACCGTGCCATAGTTAAGGTTGGTTTTGCCTTTATTCAATGATAACATGACTGTAAAAAAAGATAAGGCAAGTAATACCATAGATTTTTTGTCAATACCAAGTACTAATGCAATGTCCAATCACACACATAAATTGGTTACCGTAGGAATACTTAATCCTATACTGGCTATGGCAGATCCTAAAGAAAGTTGATACTGCTTTGGAATCAACTGCCCATCAATTCCAAAGCCAACCAAGTATTCGAGGTATACACAGGCAACCTGAAAGCATTAAAAAGCACCGCAATTTCGTATTAAACAACTGGCTAAAGATACCAAGTGTCAGACAGCATTATTGGATGTGCTTAAAAAATTGTGGCTACTAGTACAGCTTCCAGGTTTAAAATTTTACAACCTACTATTATTTCCATCCACCGCCAAGGGCTTCATACAAATTTACCACACTTAATAACTGATTCAGTTTGTTATTAATCATATTTAGTTCAGCACTCAAGGCACTTTGTCTAGCAGTTAACAAATCTAAATAATTGGCATAACCGTTTTTAAGCAACTCTTCTGAATTGGATTCAGCATTGCGTAATGCTTCAACCTCTTTTTCTCTAAATTCAAATTTTTCAGACTCGGCATTAAAATCAAATAACGCATTAGATACTTCGTTGCCCGCTGTAAGTAATGTTTTCTTAAAGTTTAAAAAGGCTTGTTCCTGTTGTGCTTTTGCCACTTCGTGTTGAGTTTTTATGGCACGCTTGTTAAAAACAGGTTGTGTTAAACCACCAATAATATTGGCAAAAAGAGAGTTAGCACTTAAGAGTTCATCTAATTCCAAACTTTGAAATCCACCGCTAGCTGTTAGCGTTAAAGAAGGGTAGAATTGACTTCGTGTCACATTAGTCATTTCAAAAGCATTAATTAGGCCATATTCTGCTGCCATAACATCAGGTCTATTACGCAACAATGTTGCTGGCACGCCCAACTTGATTTCTGAATCCAAGGATTGGGTATTTAAATCCTCGCGTTCAATAGCTTGAAAAGGTCTTCCTAACAACAAATTTAGGGTGTTTTCGGTTTTAAAAATAGCCGCTTCCAAATCCACTTTTAGAGCTTTGGCATTGTTATATTGCGCAATGTTTTGGTCTACTGCAACTTGTGTAACTTGCCCAGCATCTTTTAATGCTTTAATAGTATAAACACTGCTATCCCTTGTCGCTATGGTTTTTTCTGTAATTTCTAATTGGGCATCTAAAGCCACCAACTGATAATAAGTTGATGCTATAGCCGAAACCAATTGCGTCTTCACTGCTTGATGAGCAGCCACACTTTGTAAATAACTTGCTTCGCCAGCACGTTTGGTGCTACGAATTTTTCCCCAAATATCAGCTTCCCAAGATAGATTTCCAGTTATTTCATACTGCTGTAAGCTTCCATTGAAAAATGATCCAAACTGGCTGTTTTTTGACAGTTCTTGATGTGTCATTTGTGCAGTAGCACTCAAACTTGGCAAATAACCAGCTTTTCCTTGCTTCATATAAGCTTCTGCAGCGGCCATTTGTTGTAAGGCCACACGAATGTCAAGATTATTTTGAAGCCCCTCTTCGATATATTGTTTCAAATAAGCGTCTGTAAACAGGTCTTTCCAAGATACATCAGCCATAGACAAACTATCTTGTGGTAAGTTGTCTGTACGGTATAGGTGCTCTGTTTCTTCTATTTCAGGTCGAGAATATTCCTTCGCCACAAAGCAGCTTTGCAAAGTGGTAGCCATTATCACTACCACTAAGGTTTTATTTATAATAGAACTCATACGCTTTAAGATTTTTTAGTTTCAACATCAGGTTTACTTGATACTTTTTCTTGTAACCATTGGAATAGGATAAACAAAATTGGTATGACAAATACCCCTAGTACGGTTCCTATCAACATTCCGCCAGCAGCTCCGGTACCAATAGAATTGTTCCCTTCAGCTCCAACACCTTTGGCCAATACCAATGGCATCAATCCTGAAATAAAGGCAAAAGAAGTCATCAAAATTGGACGCAAACGTGCTTTGGCTCCATTAATGGAAGCATCGACCAAACTTTCGCCATGACGACGTCGTTGAACGGCAAATTCCACAATAAGAATGGCATTTTTAGCCAACAGACCCACTAACATGATGAGCGCAATCTGGAAATAAATGTTGTTTTCCAAGCCCATCATTTTGGTGGAAAAGAAGGCCCCAAACACGCCCAATGGTAATGAAAAAATCACAGCTAATGGCAACAGATAACTTTCATACTGTGCTGCCAATAAGAAATACACAAACACAATTACCAATAAGAAAATGATAACAGTTTGGTTTCCAGCTTTGACCTCTTCACGAGACAACCCAGAAAAGGCCACTTCATAATTGCTAGGTAGGTTTTTTATTTCTTCTTGTACTATGGCAATAGCATCTCCCGTACTAAACCCAGGGTTTGAAGCACCAGTGATATTTGCTGAATTATATAGGTTGAAACGTGTTACAGATTGTGGACCGTACACACGTTTTAAATCGACAAATTGTGTTATTGGTGCCATTTCCCCACTACCGGTTTTTATATATAATTGGTTTAAGGAATTGACATCGGTCCGATCTTCAGGTTGTGCTTGAACATAAACACGGTATTGCTTCCCAAAGCGCGTAAAATCTGCAGCATAAATACCGCCTATATAACCTTGAAGGGTTGAGAGAATACTGCTTACTGAAACACCATATCTTTTGGCCAACGGAACATCAATATCCAATTCGTATTGTGGGTATTTTGTATTGAATGATGATTGCCCATATTGTATTTCGGGATGCTTCATAATGTTACCAATAAACTGCTGCGTGGCCGCATCTAAATCTTCAAAGCTCTTACCCGATTTATCCATTAAGTTCACTTCGAAACCACCTGAAAGACCAAAACCAGGAATACTTGGTGGCGCAAAGAATATGATATTGGCATCCGGAATGGTTGCAGCAATTCCAAATAACTTTCCTATGATGGCCTGGGAAGATTCGTCTTCGTTTTTTCGTTCATCCCAATTTTTTAGTTTTATAAACCCAAGACCATAGTTGCTACCAGCACCGCCTATTAAACTTCTACCACTAACTATAGTTGCAGATTCCACACCCTGAATTTGTTTGGCTTTCTCATAAATCTCTTTGTTTACCAAATTAGTCCGATCTATTGAAGCACCTGCAGGCAATTCAACATTTAAGAATACAATTCCTCTATCTTCTTCAGGAACAAAACCTGTTGGTGTGGTACTCGCAGCCCACCAAATTCCTACTCCAGAAATCACAAGCAATGCACCAGTTATCCATTTGTTTTTGTACAAAAACGCTAATGATTTCCCATAACGTTCTGTAGCAGCGTTAAATCCAGCGTTGAATTTATCGAAAAACTTCTGCATGAAACTTTTGTTACTGTGCTCTTGCTCGTCGTGACCTTTTAAAAACAACGCACAAAGTGCCGGACTCAAGGTTAAGGCATTCACAGCCGAAATTAAAATTGCTACAATTAAGGTAATCCCAAATTGCTCATAAAAAACTCCCGATGGCCCTTGAATAAAGGTTACAGGAACAAAAACTGCAGCCATGACTAATGTAATGGATATAATTGCTCCTGAAATTTCATGCATTGCATCTAGGGTCGCCTTTTTCGCACTATTAGCTCCTTGGTCAATTTTAGCATGTACCGCCTCAACCACTACAATGGCATCATCTACCACAATACCAATGGCCAATACCAAGGCAAACAGCGTTAATAGATTAATGGAATACCCAAATAAATTCAGAAAGAATAATGTCCCCACAATAGCTACCGGAACGGCAATGGCAGGAATTAAAGTTGAACGAAGATCCTGAAGGAAAATGAATACTACAAGGAATACTAATAAAAAAGCTTCTATCAAGGTAACCTTTACTTTGTCCATTGATGCCGATAGGAACTCGTTGGTATCGTAATTTATTTCATATTCAACACCAGTAGGAAAATCTTTTGACAAACGGTTTAGCTCCAGCTTAATATTTTCTATTATTTCCTGTGCATTGGATCCTGCCGTTTGGAATATACCTATATTGACACTGGGATTGCCATCTGTGAAACCATAAACATTATAGCCTTGTGCGTCCAGTTCAATGGAAGCTACATCATTTAACCGCAAATACTCTCCATTATCAAGTGCTTTTATTATAATGTTAGAATATTGTTCTTCAGTTTTGTAACGACCACCATACTTGATGTTATACGAAAATGCTTGTCCATCATTTTGTCCTAAAGAACCTGCAGAAGCTTCTAAACTTTGCTCTCGTAATGCTGCCGTAATATCTGAAGGCACAAGACCATATGCTGCTAATTTTTCAGGTTTTAGCCAAATACGCATTGTATAATCACCGCTACCAAATACCATGACATCTCCTACACCATTTATACGCTGTATACTAGGGATAACATTAATTTTCAGGTAATTTTGTACAAATGTTGCGTCGTAATCTTCATTTTCTGTATATACGGACATAAACATTAATGCCGAAGTTTGTCGTTTTTGTGTAACAACACCTGTCTGAATTACTGTTTGAGGTAATAATGCATTTGCTCTCGCCACACGATTCTGCACGTTTACTGACGCAATATCTGGATCCGTTTCTTGATCAAAGTACACCGTAATACTGGCAGAACCATCATTAGAGGCTGTTGAAGTTATATAAGTCATCCCTTCTACGCCGTTTATTTGTTCTTCAATGGGAATGATGACACTTTCCATAACGGTTTCGGCACTGGCCCCAGGGTAGTTAGCGTTTACTTGAATGGTAGGGGGTGCAATATCTGGGTATTGTTCAACAGGTAATGCTGAATAGCCCAAAATACCCAAAATGACAATGATGATGGAGATTACAGTTGAAAGTACAGGTCTCTCTATGAATGTTCTTAACATAGTTTATCGCTCTAAAAGATTATTGAAATAATGGTTTTATAGGCTTAACAATACTATCGAAAGCTACTTTCTGTGGTTGTATTGGCATACCGTTTCTCAATTTGCCTATGCCTTTAACCACGAATAAATCGCCTGCCTTCACACCAGAACTTACAATGTAAAACACTTCGGTTTTAGCTTTTATGGTGATTAAAGTTGATGTTACCAAATTATCGTTACCAACGGTATAAACATAAGTTTGTCCTTGCTGTTCGTAAGTAGCCGATTGTGGTACTATTAAAGCATTTTCGTAAACCGTAGGAATCCTAATTGTTCCACTGTTTCCATTGGTTAGTAAAAAATCGGGATTATCAAAAACCGCTCTAAAACTCACTGTCCCCATAGTGGCATCAATTTGCCCAGTTACGGTTTCAATAGTTCCTTTTTGTTGGTAAGTTTCTCCGTTGGCCAATACCAATTCTACTTTTGGGAAATTATCAATTTTATCTTGAAGTGTTTTGCCTTCGGTTTGCTGAAGAAAATCCAAATAGTTGGCCTCATTCATTGAGAAATAAGCAAACACCCTTTCAATACTGGTAACGGTAGTTAATGGTTTTGCGCTGGTAGCACTTACCAACGAACCCTCACGATACGGAATAGCCCCAACAAAACCATCTACAGGACTAGTTACAGTAGCATATCCAATATTGGCAACCACACTGTTGTATGTGCTTTTTGCCTGTGCCAGATTTGCTTTGGCGGTTTCTAATTGCACTTCGCTTATGATGTTTTTTTCAACTAAAGGTTTTAGTTTATCTACTTCAACTTGAGCCACGTTAACACGAGCTTTAGCCGCTTCGGCATCTTGACTCAACGTTTGGGTTTCCAGTTTAAAAAGCGCTTGGCCTTTTTTGACTTTTTGACCTTCGTCTACAAATACTTTTTGAATATAGCCGGATACCTTGGCTCGTACCTCACTATTAATTATACCTTCAATAGCTGTTGGGTAGGTCGTGTAAGCCGTTACGCTTTTCTGCGAAACTTCAGTTACGGCCAATGATAAGGCTTGCTGTTGCGGTGCTTGTTGTTGCTCTTGCTTACAACTGGAAATAAGTAATGCAAGTCCTCCAAGTATAGCAAAACTGTATATATGTAATCGTTTCATTATTATAAATTGATTAGTGTTTATTATTTATTATGGTTTCTTTTAATTTATTTATGGATGTTATCGCACCGTCTAAAAAATAGATAAAACTGTCGTGAAAACCGAGTTCGAATTTGTTTTCATCTTCTAAAGCTTTGTTCTCCTCTTCTTTGTAAGATTTAATTTCCTTATGCAATTCTCTTTCGCTTTTCCACTCTTCAACCATAGTACTGATACTTTGAAGCATCGTGTCGCTATTGATAATGAAGTACTTTTTTCTATCTCCTGTTTTAGTGAAGTAGCTCAACTTTTTTAAATCTTGTAAATGATTTAAGTGTGTTGAAATGGTACTCTTGCTCGCACAGAGGTTCGACACTAAATCTTCGAAGGTCGTGCCTTGTTTTCCAGTTAGAATGATATAAGAAAAAATACGGGCGGCTACAGGAGCCATCTGCTCTTTTTTCTCAAAGAAAATACCTAGTTTCTCAACCAATTCCGACTTCCTTTGTTCTGTTTTTTTCATAGTCATTTTAATTTTACGAAGCAAAAATACATATTAGTTCGGAACAAACCGAACTAAAGGAAGTTAAAAATTGTTAAAAAACTTCAAAACACCTACCAAGTTGTATTCAGGTATTGTTAATGTTGTGAAATTATTCCAATCAACCTCTGTTTGCAAACTATGGGAAAAGCTCAATCAAATTGGAAAAAAATAAATTACTCTGTAATCAAAAATTAATTTTGCTTCTGCGTCATCCATCCATTTACTGCACCAATAATAATAGCTACTTTACCTTCAATTTTCTTATGTTTTCTCCAGTTTTATGGTAATAATATTTAACCTTACAAAGGTCATCAATAGACTAGAGTTATTATTACACTTTTAGGCAGGAAGGTTGTAATATTTGGAAATAAAAGAACCAATCAGTATAAAAACTAATCAATAAGTTCTTTGTAGAATAACTCAATAGAAATCAAGGATAAATAATCGTATAGATATAGGCAAATAATATCATAACGAGCACTGTGCCATAGTTAAGGTTGGTTTTGCCTTTATTCAATGACAGCATAACTGTAAACAAAGAAAGGGCGAGTAATACCATAGATTTTTTGTCAATTCCAAGTACTAATGGGATATCCAGCCAAATACATAAAACGGCTACCGTAGGAATACTTAAACCTATACTCGCAATGGCAGAACCCAAGGAAAGATTGATACTGCTTTGAAATCTATTCTTTGAAGCGGCTCTAATGGCCGAAATACCTTCCGGAAGAAGAATTATAAAAGAAATGACAACTCCTACAAGCGCTTTTGGTAGTCCTGCTCCTGATATGGATAATTCGATAAGTGGAGATATTTTTTTGGATAAATACACCACCGATCCTAAACACGCCAATAACAAACCTAAACTTATTAACGCCTCTTTTTTTGAAACATGGGAGTGAGAATGCTCTTCAGAAGTAGTTAAAAAATAATGACGTTGCCGTACGGTTTGCGCCATAATAAATGAAATGTAAATAACAAGACAGGCAATAGTCACAAAAACCAATTGTGGTTTATTGTAAGAGGGCCCAGAAATACTCGTTGTGACATTTGGTAGAATTAATGTAAAAACTACTATAGCCACTAAAGACACTAGTGCAATGGTCACAGATTTGGTTTGAAATGTTTGTTCCTTATACTTTCGCGCACCTACTATCATGCTAATTCCCAATATGCCATTAAGAATAAGCATCACGGCAGAAAATAGAGTGTCTCTTGCATAAGTAGAAGCACCTTCTCCACCGGCTAGCATTAATGTCACGATTATAGAAGCTTCCAAAATGGTGACAGAAAGAGCAAGAACTATAGTTCCAAAGGGTTCCCCAACCCTATGCGCAACAACCTCTGCATGATGAACCGAGGCCATAACACAAGATATTAATAAAATAATGGCGAACCAGTAAAAAACACCAGCACTTCCAATTAAACCTGTCATTGCAAGAATCAATGTCAGGAATGGAGCAACATAAGTCCAGTTAAAAAGTTTTTTCACATAGTTGTTGTTTCATTTGGACAAATCTTGTTATCCAAACATATTTAATTAATAATTTCTAATTAATTTATTTTAAAGATAATATTTTTTTTGCACTATCAGACGCTATGATTAATCCCGCTCCCATCATTATCACATCCTTTATCACCAATCTACCAGCACCCGATAGATAGGGAAAACCATAGTGTGGTGTTGGAAAGTCACCTCCCAAATTTTGGACATATACTTCTGGTGTGGTGATTAAAAAGGATAGGGTAACAATTGACATTCCAAAGGTCAACAAACCGCCAATAACTCCGATTTTAGCATACCATATTCCTAATAAAGCAAGTAGTCCAATTACAATAATCACTGCGCCTAATCCAAAAGAAAAAATATAGGTGTTGTTTTCCTTATGCCAGTCAATGTTTTTTTGTACAGTTTTACCTTCTGGGTTTTTGTACATGTTATATTCAGGAGCTTCTTTGCTATAAAAGAAACTCATTAAAGGACTATTGGCTACAAATGGCACAATACCGTCCGCTTCATATTGAAATGCTTTTAAACCTCCAATCCAAACCATAACTATAAATATGGAAAACCGTGTGAGGTTGATAAATTGTGATTGGCTTTTTGCTAAAATTGAAATTACTGTTTTCATTAAACCTTTAATTTTTTTGCGTAAGTGTATAAATCAACTAATGTTGAGTAGTCTTAATTATTTAAGCTTTTTCGGTAAGGTATACTAATTGATATGCTTGTCAAGTTTAGCAACCAGTTCTGCCGAATCGGTGTCAGCATAAATACCATAGGCATTTACCAATAACCCTTTAGCATTGTTCTCAATGGATGAAATGACATATAATATGCTTTCGTTATCTACATCCGACATCTCTTGAAAGCGGTACACGCTATCAACCTCAAACTCATTTGGCTTAAGCTTTAAATGGTTTGATGGACATTCTATACAGTCACTATTTATATTAAAATTTAAGATATAGCCTTGCTGAATTAAATCGCTTATCGCTTCTGTTAAGGTAGTATATGCTTTCATAGTATCTATTAATATTCAGTTAATTTCGCTCTAAAGACACACATCAGATAAATGAACGTTTGTAATCTCAACGGGTTCTATAAATTGAACTGGTACAACACATAATCCTGTGTTTAGATTGCAATAATCTGGGTGTTTGATATATCTAGGTTTCATTGTTTATGTGTTCTATTTTTTTAGTAGCATATTACATAATCACAGGCTATATAAATTGCCATTCTTGGTTACAGTTTTTTTTAGCTGGTTGCTACTGCTCAACGCATCCAAAATCTGTTTGGCTATGATGATATTTTTATCCGATAATTCCGCATATTCCTTTACTGTGAGTGATGGATAATGAGTCATCAAATGGTACAACGAATCATCATATATTTTTTTCTTGCTTATAGGCAATAAATTCTTTATTGCCAGTTCGTAATCCTTATAAGGTTTTGACCCATTTACAATTTGGTCGTTCCCGTCTACATCTATAAATATAATGGTAGGAAAAGCACGGATACCTAATTTACGACCAAGTTCCAAATCCTCAAGAAAGTGTTTTTCGGCGCTTCCATTTAGATAATCTTCTTTCAGTTGATTCACGTCCAACTGTGAGTAAAGTGCTGCTTGTTTAACATGTTTCCATTTGGTAATATTCTTCTTTTCAAGAAACAATAGTTCGCGCAATCGTCGTAAAAATACGAGTGCCTTCTGGTCGTTCTGCAGTTGTGCAGCTTTAAAAGCTATAGATGGCGGATAAGAGGAATGTAATGGGTCTTCCAACCATACATCACCATCTATAGGCATTTGTAAATAATAGCTCACCTCGTCCCAATGCTGTGCAACATCTTCTGGTTTACTAATACTACCACTATTATAGCTCCAGTCAGGTAACAATCCACCCATTCGATATTCAAACTTTAGCAAATGTCCATATTCCAGCTTCAACTTTCGTAATTGTGGCTCTATGCCCCAACAGCTTGAACAAATTGGATCTGTATAATAAATCACTCGAATCGGTTTCATTAAAGCTGCAGTGGTTTCTATTTTTTGAGAGTTAGGCGCAACAACAGGAATTTCACAAACACCTGTTTCTGGGTCACAAATCAATGGGTTTTTTGTTTCAGATTTCATAGACTACGTTTTTATGATTTTTAATAATATCTTTTATTGTCCATTTATATAAAATGGCTATTCATCTGGGCAGAACCTTGATTTAAGAATACTCTTTTCTACAATACCTGTAAACAATAGCAGTCCTGCTAGTATGAGTATGAAGTAAAATGGAAATCCTACCAATTCTCCTTTTAACACAACGAGGGTAAGAATAGCCGCAATTAAGTATCTTACATAAACGTCTTGTTTGCTTATCTTTTGGATTCTAAACTTTTTCATGATGTCTAATTTTTAATTGTTAAATTTTCAATAAGTAATAATCTTACTGTTTGGCAAACTGTAGATGAACCACAATGTTCACATCTTTTCCAATGCCTGCTGCCGTTGGGTCGTAATTAATGTTATAATCAAACCTATTTATCGTTGTCTTGGCTTTCAGACCCAACTTTTCACCTTGGTCGCTTTTGGCTATACCACCATAATACACATCAAAAACAACAGCTTTGGTAACATCTTTTATAGTCAAAGTACCATATAGTAAATAATGGTCTGGTTTGCCAGTTGCTAAAATTTGCGAACTTTTAAAAGTCATAGTTGGGTACTTGTCAACTTCAAAAAAATCGACACTCCTTAAATGCTTATCTCTTTGGTCTACATTAGTATTGATACTTGTGGTTTGTACCCTAAAATTAAAGGCAGCACCTGTTAGAGCTTCTCCTGTGGTAGATAAAGTTCCAGTATAGTCCATAAATTTTCCATTTACCAAACTAATTCCAGAGTGTTCAATGTTAAAATTCAAAGACGAGTGGTAAGGATCTATCTTCCATTGGTTCTGTGCAAATGCACCAGCAGTAAATAAGGTCAGTACTGCTAAAATCATTAGTTTTTTCATAATCAAATAAATTTAAAGGGTTAACAATTATTTGATTACAAAATTAAGGGAGTGGCAACAAGTCTTAATTACACTTTTCGGTAGATGGGTTATAGTTTTAGGAAGTAAGCATAGTTTTCATCTCTTCCCTAAACTCACCTGGCGTTTGTCCAGATTTTTTTTTGAATACATTGGAGAAGTAAGAGTTCTCATTATAACCCAGTTCATAGGCTATTTCAGCAACGGTTTTGTCTGTGGAAGTTAATAGATTTTTCGCTTCAACCAATTTTCTGGTTTCAATGATTTCAGATACACTTTGCTGCAGGATATTTTGGCAAATCAAATTGAGATTCCGTGTACTCATAAACAGCTTTTCGGCATAGAAACCAACACTTAAAGGACGACGAAAATTTTCTTCTAAAATTGATAGAAAATTAGTGAACGTTTCATTTTGATTGGTAGAGATATCTAGACTCTGTTGCCGTTGTTTTTCTGACAGTACAATCGAAATTATAGCGTTAAGCAAATGACGAATAATGGAAAAATCAGGGTTTGGTTGTGCTAATTCGTTATACATCATTTCAGTCAAAATCGGAAGACGTCCTGTAAGCCTTTCAACTGGCCAAAAAATATTCGCATTGTTATGAAAAGCGGAGTAGAGTTGAAAAATAATTTCAGCAGCAAATTCACTGTGAAACCTTATAACCCAAACATCGCATTTGTCATCTTTTAAAATGGGTTTTACCCTATGAACCTTGCCTTTACTCACAAAACAAACGTATGGAGCGTCAATAGTGGTGGTCTCAAAATCAATAAAATGCTCTATAGACCCATCCATACCAATAAGGATTTCTTCAAAATCATGAGTATGAGGCTCATTCATTGATGAAGCTACTTTTTGGGCATCCTCTATGCCAAATCTAAATATTTTTACAGGCTGATCCATAAGGTGTATTATGAAATAGCAATTTACAAATTTTAATCCATTTCCTCATGCACAACCCAGAGTTCTCATCTCACATTTTTGAAGAAATTAAGGATTTAAGGAAATTAAGGACTTTAAGGAATTAAACATACTTTGTCAGCCTATAGACTTACTTTTTATACATATTAGTCAGCCTATAAGCTGACTAAATACTTGTTTATGTCAGGTTAAAACCTTACGTTTGTAAATAATATGTCAGTCTAAAGCCTTACGTTATGAACAAGAAGAGATTACAATTAGAACAATTAGACCGAAAATTAAGAGGGTTTAATACAGCTGCTCAAGTAACGCCACCACCCACTGGTTGGCTCAAGGCGGTAAGAGTATCTTTGGGTATGTCTTTACAGCAGTTAGCAGATAAATTGTCTATTACAAAACAGAGTGTACAGGAGATTGAAACAAGGGAAAAAGAAGGAAACATAACCCTCAAAACCTTAAAGGATACTGCAAGTGCGCTCGATATGCAATTGGTATATGGCTTCGTGCCTAAAGATGGTACGTTAGATGATTTAATAGAGCGAAAAGCCAAAGAATTGGCAATACGCATTGTATCAAGAACATCTAACACAATGAAGTTGGAGGACCAGGAAAACTCTAAACAACGTATTAAAAAAGCAATTGAAGAGCGCACAACCATTATTAAAAACGAAATGCCAAAAATGCTATGGGATTAAACTTGGACTACATCGATGGGCAAACCCCAATTGATGAAGAAGAAAAAGAGGGCATACTCATAGAAACCATATCCACTAAAGGCGAATTGGACGAGTTCGAACAACTCAATATCGAAGAAGCCTTACAGTGGATATTTGGTAAAAAGTTCAAACCCCAACAGGTGTTCACAGAAAAATTTATTTGTGACTTACATAAGCGTATGTATGGCAATGTGTGGGCGTGGGCTGGAACATTCAGAAAAACAGAAAAAAACATAGGGGTTAAGAGTTATCTAATCCCAATGCAGTTAAAAGCGCTTTGTGATGATACACTGTTTTGGATAGAAAACGAAACCTATACACCAGAGGAAATCGCAATTCGCTTTAAACATCGTTTAGTAAGCATACACTGTTTCCCTAATGGAAATGGGAGACATAGTAGATTAATGGCAGATATTATTATCGAAAAACTATTTGGCAAAGAACCCTTCTCTTGGGGTGCAGCAAATCTCTCTAAAGATAGCGATACACGTAAAGCGTATCTTAAAGCAGTAAAACAAGCCGATAATAACCACTACAAACCCTTATTAAACTTCGCTCTGTCTTAATTAATAACAGCTCAATTTATAATCAGTTATCATAAAGCGGTCTTTCCTTTTTGTATTAAAAACGACCTACAATTCGACTTTGGGACCCATAGCTGAAATGTCCGTTAAAAACAAAAAGCTGTTTGAGAAATGTATTTCGAGTTCTTTTTGTTTAGGACATAAAGCGTAATGGGTAAATAAGAATTGTAAGCCTAGATTTTTTTGTTTCTTTTTTGATCAATGCAAAAAAGAATAAAATAATCACTTAATTCCTCAATATCCTCAACTTCCTCATTATCTGTTAACAACTGTTTATATCTTTTTATTTTCCTTTACTTACTTTTTCTTACATTAGACAGATATTGACAAGTCAAAATCTCTCTAAAATGGCATTTGGTAATTATATAAGGAAGTTAAGGGAAGAGAAGCAACTATTACTTCGTGAAGTAGCGTCTCAAATGAACATCGATACCGCGTTATTAAGTAAGATTGAACGCGGTACGCGTATCGCCCGAAAGGAACAAGTGGAGGATTTAGCAAAGGCTTTAAATGAAAGTGAAAATGAGTTACTAAAGCTTTGGATGGCGGATAAAATTGTCAAAATGATTAAAGATGAATCCAACAGTACGGAAATCCTCAAAAAAGCAGAAGAAGAAATTAAGAACTTAACCAACAAAAAACAGTAGCTTCTAAATGGCATTATTTCAAACATCAGTATTAAAAACATACCTCACACAGCAAGACAGTAATGTAGTAGAGCGTGCCTATAAAAAATATACCAAGTATTTTCACAATGCTACCATTCAAGAGAATATTAAAAACTCTAAAGAAGAACAGTACCAGGCAAAGTTTCTGGACGAGCTGTTTGTAAATGTTTTAGATTATACCTTGAATCCAAAGCCTGATTTTAATATCACTACCGAGTTTAAAAACCAAAAAGGAGCTGGTAAAGCAGATGGAGCTATTTTAAAGGAAACCAAAGCTATTGGAGTTATTGAACTAAAGGGAACCAATACCAAAGATTTAGAAAGCATCCGTAAACAGGCGTTCGATTATAAAGCCAATCAAAAAGGCTGTGTATATGTTATTACGTCCAATTTTGAGAAGTTGCGATTTTACATCAACGATGCTACCGAGTTTTTAGAGTTTAATCTCTTTCAGTTAGCACCCGAAGAATTTGCTTTAATGTACCTATGCTTACAAAAGGATAACATTCTTAACAATCTACCGCTAACCATTAAAGAAGCTTCTTTAGTTGAGGAAGACAAGATTACCAAACAGTTTTACAACGACTATTCCGTATTTAAACGCGAACTCTTTAGAGATTTGGTAAAACGCAACGCCAAACGTCTAAAACAAAATGTCATTGCGAGCGAAGCGCAGCAATCTCATAATGAAGACAATAGTAATGAACTAAAAGCACTCGAAAAAAACGTAAAATTATCCCTATTCAAAAAATCACAGAAACTCATAGACCGTTTTCTCTTCATTTTCTTTGCTGAAGATAGAGACCTGTTACCACCAAATTCAACCATCCAAATTCTGGATAAGTGGAAAGCCGACATCGATTTTGGTGACGAACGCCCATTATACAACCTCTTTAAACAATACTTTCATTTCTTGGATGAAGGCAGAAAAGGCACAACATCAAGAGCTGAAATTTATGCCTATAATGGTGGTCTGTTTAAACCGGATACTATTCTCGAAAATTTAGAAATAGATGATGACTTGCTGTACAAACACACCTACAAACTCGCTAAATACGATTTTAGCAGTCAAGTAGATGTCAATATTTTAGGGCACATCTTTGAAAACTCACTTAACGAAATTGAAAGCGTTAATGCCGAAATTGAAGGTGGCGAATTCGATAAGCAAAAGAGCAAGCGTAAAAAAGATGGCGTGTTCTACACACCAAAATACATTACCAAATACATTGTAGAAAATACCGTTGGTAAACTCTGCCAAGAGAAAAAAGACCAATTAGGATTTAAGGAAGAAGCCTATTTCGAGATAAAAAAAGGAACACACCAAAACACCAAAAAGCAACTATTAGAAGTTTTAGATAATTACAGAGCGTGGTTACTACAAATAACCATTTGCGACCCAGCTTGTGGCTCTGGAGCATTTTTAAACCAAGCATTAGATTTTCTTATTAAAGAACACCGTTACATCGATGAGCTAAAAGCAAAAGTATTAGGTGGTGGCCTTATATTAAGTGATATAGAAAACACCATTTTAGAAAACAATATTTATGGCGTAGACCTCAATGAAGAATCTGTAGAAATTGCTAAACTATCCCTATGGTTACGCACCGCACAACCACGACGAAAACTCAACGATTTAAGTAATAATATTAAATGTGGTAACTCAATAATTGATAGCAAAACCGTAGCAGGAGATAAAGCCTTTAATTGGCAACAAGAATTTCCACAGATATTTGATAAAGGTGGTTTTGATGTAATTATTGGAAACCCACCTTATGGTGCTAAATTGTCTGAAACCGTTAGAGAATATATAACTAACAATTTTATTAGTTTTCAATCAAATTTTGATATTTATACTTCATTCATAGAATTAGCAAGTAGAATTACAAAAGAATCTTCTTATAGTAGCTACATAATTCCTGTTTCGTGGCAAACAGGTGATAAATATAATAGTACAAGAAAGTTTATTGCCTCAAATTTGAAATTAGAAATAGGTATTAAACTTCCCTATGATGTTTTTAAAGATGCCTATGTTGATACAGGTATTTATCTGTCTCTTATACACATCTGACGCTGCCGACGAATAGAGAGGTGT
>OJDQ01000440.1_pt1 | contig 18783 bp, 19 predicted proteins | sample 1592851 | NCBI WGS metagenome assembly OJDQ01 (sample SAMN05416774, study PRJEB24817) | seawater metagenome | isolation source: Sea water | place: Canada:Atlantic | collected 2013-07 | reverse complement strand
CCCACCAACCCAATCCCAAAATAATAATTGGTTTTTCTCGGGAACTCCCCATGATTGTGCCGCAAGGATATTCCCAGTTGCTGCAATAAAGTGATGTTGATTAATTAAATCAACAGATTTCCCACTTGCTTTTAACAACCATTCCCTAGCAGTATTAGCATTTGCCAAGGTGTCAATTGTGCTAAATGTTTTAGAGGCCACAATAAATAATGTTGTCGCGGGCTCTAATAAAGGCAGTAGCTTTTCTAGTTCACTCCCATCCATTGATGATACAAAATGGATATCAAGTTGCTTGCTTTCAGCAGGCGTATATTGCTCTAATGCATCACAAGCCATTAACGGCCCAAGGTTTGAACCTCCAACCCCAATATTTACAATTGACCGAATAGGTCGACCATCGAAACCTCGCCACTGAGCCTGCTGGATCTGCCTAACCAATAACGCCATTTTTTCTAAGGAAGCATGGATATCTTCCGTAATAACCCGGTCGTTAACCTTAAGGGTTTCCTCTTTGGGGAGCCGTAACGCAGTATGCAACGCAGAACGCCCCTCCGATACATTGACTTGCTCTCCAGTAAATAATTTTTCAATCCATTCGCCCAGCGCTTGCTGCTCAGCTAAGGCCGTTAATTTACCCAATGTGTCTTTGGTAATCCGCTGCTTTGAAAGGTCTAATAAAAAACTCTCGGTAGAAAAACTAAACTCATCAAACCTATCAGCCTCTAGACGAAATAACTCCGATAGGTGCAACCCCTTTATTTCCTCAGCGTGCGACTGAAGATCAACCCATGCTTTTATCTCACCACTATTCATGCTCATTAGCTAACGCGTTGATAAACTGTCTCAAACCGTTGGCCGTTTCACTATGCTGTAAACCATACGCAAGATTAGCCTTTAAATAACCCAGTTTTTCTCCACAATCATACGTATCACCCATCATTTTATAGGCCTCCACCGGCTCCATTTCTAATAGTGCATCAATAGCATCCGTGAGTTGTATTTCGCCACCCGCACCGGGCTTACCGTCAGCTAGCAAACTCATAATCTTCCCTGGCAGCACATAACGACCAATAACGGCTAAATTTGAAGGCGATTCGTCTTGCCTTGGCTTCTCGACCAGTCCTTTAATAGCTGTTGATTCGCCAAACTCCGGAGCAACGCCTCCACAGTCAGCAATACCATATAGTTGAACTTTATCGTCAGGCACTTCGCCGACCATAATTTGAGCCGCACCTGTGTTTTCAAACTCAACAACCATTCTCATTAAGTCATTCGTTTTATCACCCCCGTTATTCACCAACACATCAGGTAAAATAACTACAAATGGTTCGCCGCCAACCGTGCTCGCAGCACAATGTACCGCATGACCAAGGCCTTTTGCTTCGGGTTGCCGAATTGAAATAATCGATACTTCTGGGGGGACAATATTTTGAATAGCCGCCAACAACGCTGTTTTATTTTTGCGTGCTAACTCAGCCTCAAGCTCATAATGCGAATCAAAATGGTCCTCAATCGCCAATTTACCCGTGCGCGTCACCAAAATGATTTCTTTAATGCCAGCCGCAACAGCTTCTTCAACCACATATTGAATAACCGGCTTATCCACTACTGGCATCATTTCTTTTGGGATCGCTTTACTAGCGGGTAACACACGCGTGCCTAAACCTGCAACGGGGATTACTGCTTTTCGAACTTTCAACGTCCTTGCTCCTTAAAACTATCGATAATCGCTAAGTCTAGCAAAGAAAAAAGACTACTCGCTTTTTTCCTGACTAAACTCATCAAAACAACACATCAATTCAATCCAGAATCACGTGCCCATTAAACTAATGAGAAACACCATCTCTTTTAAGCACTTTGAGCAACGTTAGCCAAAGGATATAAATATCGAATAAAAAAGAGCCTCGGTTCATGTACTCAACATCTAACTCTACTTTTTGTGGTATCGGCAATTCATCACGACCATTTACTTGCGCCCAACCTGTGAAACTCATGAACACCTTTTTAGCTCCAAGGGTAATTAAAACACCTTGGTTAAGTAACGTTATCGAACTAGTATTTTTTTTATCGTAAGAAAAATAATCTTCAAGTCTAGCCATAAAGATTGATTTTCAACGTACTCAATATAGTGCTTTTGTTTTATCGGCAAAATAACATCAATATATGCTTGCCGTGGGTCCTCATATTGACCAAGAATATTGCTCTCGTCGACCATTTCAATTGACGCCAAGTCTGTAATCCCTGGGCGAATAGAGAGCACTTTGTCTCTTACATCGGCCGGATACTCATCAATAAACTCTTTTACTTCAGGCCGCGGCCCAACTAAGCTCATTTCACCCAGAAATACATCTATCAATTGTGGCAATTCATCCAACTTAAATTTCCGCAAAAACGCACCTGATTTAGTAATTCTCTCGTCACACCCTATCGTAAGCCGCCCACTTTTTTCAGACTCCCCACGCATTGTCCTGAACTTATGGATTTTGAAAGGAGTACCAAAGCGACCAACACGAACCTGACGAAAAAACACGCCACCATTAGAATCAAGCTTTACCCATACCGCAATCAGAAGAAAAACAGGCATCAAGAGAAGTAAACCCATAAAAGAAGCTATTATATCAAAACCCCTCTTTATCACCGTAACGTCTCCTGCAAAACCGAAATAACCCTACTTTGCTGCTCATCACTCATTGATGTATAAAGCGGGATGCTTAACATTGTGAAATAAGCACTATCTGATACAGGAAAGTCTTCTTTTACTAGGTTATATTTATCTTGCCAATAAGGGTGACGATGCAATGGTACGTAGTGAACACTCGTGCCGATTTTATTATCCGCCAATACCTGAATCAACTCATCCCTATTAACTGGCGCATCATCTTTGAGTCTAATAACAAACAAATGCCATGAATGAACGTCACCTTTCGGCGCTCTAGCAGGTAAAACTAAAGGTAAATGGGCTAGCTCTGTGTGATAACGATCTGCCAAAAATTGCCTTCTTTTTAAAAAAGAGGGCAATTTTGACAACTGGTGAATGCCTATCGCCGATGCTATGTCAGTTAGATTATATTTAAAACCTGGAGCGACAACTTCATAATACCACGCAGGCTTTTCTGACCTAAAACGGTCAAATGCATCACGATTAATGCCATGCAGCCGCATAACCTTCATGCGCTCTGCCAATTCGGGGTGTTTCGTTACCGCCATCCCTCCCTCACCAGTTGTCATCGTTTTGTTCGCATAAAAACTAAACACCGTTACATCTGATTTAAGAGCGCCAATATTTTTGCCTTTATAAGTTGCAGGCAAAGCATGAGCAGCATCCTCAATAACTTTCAAGCCAAACTCTGCTGCAAGGTTAATAATTGCGTCCATATCACAAGCTAACCCGGCATAATGAACAGGGATTATTGCTTTCGTCTTTGATGTGATCGCCTCACGGATAGCCTCGGTATCAATATTTAATGTTTCAGAGTCGATATCAACCAACACAATATCAGCGCCTAAATAACGAACCACTTCAGCTGTCGCTGTAAACGTATGTGTCGTCGTTATCACTTCATCTCCAACCCCAACACCTATAGCCTCTAATGCCAAATGAAGCCCTGCTGTTGCAGAATTAACCGCAACTGCCTCAACCTCACTGCCGATAAACCTCTCAAAGCTTTTCTCAAACTGTTTTGTTTTAGGGCCTGTAGTAACCCATCCAGAACGAAGGGAGTCCACTACTTCCTCTATCTCTTCCTCGCCTATTTCAGGCAGTGCAAAAGGGATAAACTTAGTCATTTCATATATCCAAGTCTTTGCAAAGAAACTTTTGCATATTTATTAATTGCTGCAATTGTTTTTGCATTAAGATTTGCCATCGATTTTTGATTATTCTCTCTCTCAACGTTTTTAATAAAAAAACTCTCAACTTTACCTGTGTCATTAATACCAATAAACTCACATAACTCGATTAGTTTTTGTGAATCATTCATTAACTCTTCAAAGCTCATCCTAAACACGCGAGACTCATCAATTTTATCTAACTGTTCATCTGCCAAGTCAACACACCTCGACCACTGTTTAGCACACACTTCCTCTACCGTTAACAAAACTAAATCCTCCATAATGCCTTCGTATCGAGGCCCCCAAATATATGGTTTTTTGGAGATTTTAGACCCGATAAGATTACATAAGTACCAAAATGCATAACGATAGTTTTTCCACGGGAAGTACCTGATTTTTTTTACCAAGTAACTTCGACTAACCGGTTTATTCCATTGCCTAACCGCTGATTCTATTACTGCTCGCCCATCCCTAAACAAATATACAAATTTAGCGTTAGGGTAAATCTCATTTATAAATGACACTCTAAGCGTATTTGGAACTGACTTTTCTACTATAAACCTTGCATCATTATTCCCAGCATTCGTTAACGTTGGCAATGTATTAGTAATATAACTTTTAATCTTTTTGGTAACATCGTTTACCGCAAGCTCGTCATGTTCAATATTTTCATTCCCGAACCGCCAAACATATCCAATATCATACGGTACGCTAACCACCTCTTCGCTAGCCGACAGACAAGACCTAAGAAACTTAGTCCCTGAACGGCCTGCGCCAATCAAAATTACTGGCGTTCTCTTATCCATTTCTATGAATCACTCAATATTACCTTATTTAATTTTTCTAATATTACAGATTTTCCAAAAGAGTCCTTTGTAAAAGCTTTAATTTTAGTACGATTAAATTCTTTACCCTTTAATTTAGCTACCAATTGATTTATACCTTTCTCAACATCTGCCACATTAGGTTCAACCGAAACACCTAGACCGTTACTTTCTAAGAGTTTCGATAGCTCAGAGTCTGTATCCAGAACCGCCAAAAGAGGTAACCCCACAGACATATACATAATTGATTTACTAGGATACGCAACCTTGGTTATCCCCGCTGAAACAGAGACCAACCCAACGTCAGACTGAGACATATATTTCAAGGCTTCTACTGTAGAGACATGAGGAATAAAAGTTACATTTTTTAAACCCTGAGATTGACTATACAATTGAATTTTCGCTTTCATTGGACCATCCCCTAAAAACAAAAACTCCAAGTCGTTTCTACTTGAAAATTTCTCAATACCTTTAATTAAAACATCTAAGTTTTGAAACCTACCTAAACTGCCAGCAAAAATAAAACGCACTTTATTTTTACTCTTTTCGATACCAGCTGGGGAAGCGCTTTCCTTATAACTTTGAAAAATAAAATTATTCACCACGCGGATATTTGTACCGCTATACCCTCGGTCGACTAAAGTTCGCTTCATATCGGCGGACAACACTATCACTTGCCAAGCATTTCTAATGGTAAAAAAATCCATATATAAAAGTAATTTGTATAGGAATATAGAGCTTAATGAATTATTAATATACAAAGATTCAGGGTGAATATCCTGGCAATGATAAACGACTCGAAAACCTTTTACCTTACTCAAAACTGACACTAAAAAAGCAATGACAACAGGAGGAGTGGTTGCCACCACCACAACCTCATGCTTATTAAAAAGCAACTTACATGAAACCCAAAAAGCAAACCATATAGCATTAATGGTCTTCTTTAATATTGACGCACCTCGTTCACTTGGCAAATTAGTTGAATGAATATTAACGGTTGATTTTTCTATCCAAGAAGACCTGATAGCATCTTCACCATTGGCTTCTGAAAATGTCGTGTAAATAGAAACATGAGCTCCACCAGCAACCAAAGACTCTGCAATCTCTTTAAGCATAGAGGCATAAGGGTAGTTTTGTGGCCAAAAATATCTATGTACAATTGCAACCCTTTTCCTACCAATCATAACGACTAAACTCCTCCAAACCACGCCATTTATTCGTCAGCTTTGCCGTTCCAACTATCAACTTTAAAACACGTAAAGAAGTATTTTCCACCTTATACTCTTCCGGTATTTCTCGTTTCTGATATAACTCTGATTCAGAAACCACAATATTAATAACGTTTAATAGCACGGTCGGATCTAGCCCTGCTAGTGCAATGGACCCCTTATCCAATGCCTCTGGCCTTTCTATAGCCGTCCTTAACGTAACAGCAGGAAAACCTAAAATAGCTGACTCTTCGCTAATAGTGCCACTATCAGAAATAGCGCAATAAGCCTCTTTTTGTAATTGGTTATAGTCAAAAAAACCAAAAGGCTTTAGGAATCTAATATCTAAGTCATCTAGTGATTCATTTAAAGCTTCCAGCCTTTTTTTAGTTCTAGGGTGTGTCGATACAATGATAGGCATCTGATATGTCTTAGCTACCGCCCTTAAACAATCTACTACTACTTTTAGGCTCTCTTTAGAGTCAACATTTTCTTCACGATGCACGCTAACGATAAAATATTTTTTAGAAACAAGCTCCAGCTTATCTAAGATTGTTGAATCAGCAATCGCTTTACTGTGTTTATTTAACACTTCCCGCATCGGTGAGCCAGTTACATACGTAAAGCGTGAGTGTAAGCCCTCTGCAATCAAATTCCTTCGCGCATTTTCTGTATATGCCAAGTTAAAGTCGGCCACATGATCAACCAGTTTCCTATTAATTTCTTCTGGCACATTCGAGTCAAAGCATCGGTTCCCAGCTTCCATATGGTAGGTTGGTATTTTCATTCTTTTTGCCATCAACAACGCAATAGCACTATTAGTGTCACCTAAAACCAAAACTGCATCGGGCCTTTCTTTTAATAGAACCTCTTCTGTTTTAATTAATATTTCGCCCAATATCTGCCCTAACGACGAGGTATCAACCTCTAAGAAATAGTCTGGCTCTCGAACCCCTAGCTCATTAAAAAAGATTTGGTTTAATTCATAATCATAATTCTGACCAGTGTGCACAAGGACATGCTCAGTATATTGCTCCAAAACTTTCATAACTGACGACAGCCGAATAATCTCCGGGCGCGTACCAAGAATGGTCATGATTTTTAATTTATTCATTTAATACTCTTTTAGGTTCGTCTTACATAAGTATCTGGCTTATCAGGGTCAAACACCTCATTTGCCCAGAGCATAACAATCATTTCGTCATCACCAATATTTGTAATATCGTGCGTCCAACCAGGTACAGTTTCAACAACGACAGGGGTTTCAGCCTTGGTTTTTAGCTCATAAAACTCATCTGTTAACACATGGCGAAACTTAAACAAAGCTTCCCCTTTAACGACCAAGAACTTTTCTGTTTTTGTATGGTGAAAATGACCACCACGAGTAATACCAGGGTGCGCCGTAAAAAATGAAAACTGCCCACTGTTCTGAGTTTTAAGCATTTCAACAAATACCCCACGCTCGTCACCATGTTTAAGTAAAGGGTAGAAAAACGCTGAAGGGTCTAGATAACTTAAATACGTTGCATGTAACGCTCGTTCCAACCCAACGCCTACCGGCTCAGTTGTTAACGTTTCTCTACTTTGCTTAAATGCTCGCAACTTATTCGCAAGCCCACCAACTGAAATATCATAAACAGGAGCTACATCACAATATTCATTATTCATGATTTCGCCATCCATAATCTCAATAAAATGCCGCACAACGTCATCCACATACACAAGACGTATCAAGGTCGATGGGTCATTTATTTTAATGTCCATGTCATTGGCGATATTATGGCAAAATGTAGCCACAGCTGAATTATAGTTTGGCTTGCACCATTTACCGAATACATTAGGCAACCGAAAAATGTTGACTCGAGCCCCAGTTCTATTGGAAAAATCCAATAGCACCCTTTCAGCGGCTAATTTACTCGCGCCATAAGCCGTATTTTTTTCAACCTGAATAGAGGATGTGTAAATAATAGGGATCATCTTGTTAGATGCTTCTATTGCACAACAAAGAGCTTCCGTTAAATCTACATTCCCCTCTGTAAACTCTATATCGTTTTTAGGGCGATTCACTCCCGCCAAATGAAAAACAAAGCTCACTCCCTCTAGTAAAACGGGCAATTCAGTTACTGCATTTTCCCTAGTAAATGTTGCAATCTCTATGTCTGCACGTTCAAACAAATGAACAAGCAAATTTTTTGCAACAAACCCACTTGCACCTGTCACTAAAACCTTCATCTTTCCCAACTGTTTAATTCTTCACGGACCTCAGGCAACGTGAGTAGTAGTTGCTTCACCTGTTCTACACTCAATTGTTCAGTGTTATGCGAATGATAGTCGTCAAAATTAATTTCTTCTTGGTTGCCATCCGTAACATATTTTTCATAATTTAAATCGCGCGTATCCATCCTCACACGATAGTACCCACCCATATCTTCTGCCGTTGTTAACTCTTCTTTTGATGCCAACGTTTCATAGAGCTTCTCACCATGTCTAATACCTATTATTTTCGTTTCAACATCTGAGTCAAACAACTCTTTTAACGCTTGCGCCAAATCTTCAACTGTAGATGCAGGGGCTTTTTTAATAAAAATATCACCTTGTTTTGCATAATTAAATGCGTGATCCACTAAATCAACCGATTCAGATAAAGCCATTAAAAACCGTGTCATTGTTGGTTCTGTAATAGTCAGCGATTTATTATTTTTAATTTGTTCAATAAAGCGAGGAATGACCGAACCGCGAGAGCACATTACATTTCCATAACGAACACAGGACATAACCGTCTCTTCTTCACTCAGTTGACGAGCATAAGATTGCGACACTTTTTCCATCATCGCCTTGCTAATACCCATCGCATTAATAGGATAAACTGCCTTATCGGTACTTAAGCAAACAACACGCTTCACTCCTTGTTCAATAGAAGCCCTAATAACATTATCACTTCCTTCAACGTTAGTTTGAACTGCTTGCATTGGAAAAAACTCACATGAAGGAACTTGTTTCAAGGCCGCCGCATGAAAAACATAATCAACACCTTTCAAAGCTGCCTTAATACTATTAAAATCGCGCACATCCCCGATATAAAACTTCACACGGTGATCATCCATAAACTTCGTGCGCAACAAATCCTGTTTGGCTTCATCACGACTAAAAACCCTTACTTCAGAAACATCTTTTCTTTTGAGCAGGTTCTTTGTAACTGTTTTACCAAAAGACCCCGTGCCACCAGTGATTAGAAAAACTTTATTTAAATACATATTTTTGAACTCGCCCTAATAAATAAAAAACCAACATACTGATGCTCTTAACCAAAGAGTAAGAAATATTCCGTATCAACTTCGTGTGCCGCAGCCTTACTTCTATATAAACCCATGAAATATATGACAGAATAATTGTTATTATAAAAAATATCGAAAATTTTACGCTGGATGACAAACTTTCACCTAGGTAATTATTAACAAACAATAAGGTTAATGGATGAATTAAATACAAACTAAAACTATGCTGTCCAGCCTTCTCAAGAAATTTAAAATTAAACGCTTTTGCCAGCTTATTCTTATTAGCGCACAAATAAATCCAAGGGAAGAATATAGCGCAATGTAACAAAACGTAAGGGTGAAAATAGCCTCGCGCCACCTCAACGCCAAAAACATATCGATACCCTGCTGGAATTATTAGAAAAAACGCGGCAACTGATAACACAAAATAAAAAGAAACAAAACCATTAGTAATGTTGTTTTTTTGCTGGTAATAAAATAAATTCCCTAATAAAAAAACCCCTAAAAAAGGATACAAAGAGCCATCATAGACTGGGGAAAGTAATGAAAAAAGAGCTATAGAAATTATAATTAGAAGATAAAATATTACTGGCTGTAAAACCACTTTCATTAGAACAACAAAGGGCAAAATGAAATAAAACTTAAACTCAACCGGTATTGTCCAAAAAATCCCATCCCCTTTAAGTAAAGCAACATGTTTTATAAAATCCATCACACCATTTATATAATTAGGAGCCCCAAAAACCAAATAAACTATTAAGTAGACCAACAACATAACAATGAATAAGGGGTAAATTCTAGTAAAACGGTTAGATAAATACACAACAAACAGACGTTTAAAATTTCTTTTTTTAGTCAACAGAAAGTCTAATTGACTAGTCAACAAAAAAGCACTTAATATAAAAAAAAGGTATACCCCATACCTTCCAGACCCAGAAAAATCCAGTCCAGGAAACAGATACAAACCGGCATTTGAGGCATGTGAAAAAACCACCAAGATAGCCGCAAATCCACGCAAATTAGTTAATAATTCATATTGGGTATATTTCAAGTTACATCCATTATAATATTTTTCTTATTTGCCCTAATCACCGAGTTTGCACTCGACTTAACAAATATAACTATCAACAAAAACGGCACTAAATCTATCAATATTTGATACGTTGTAACGCCGATCCCATTATTGAACATATAAATCATAATCCGTGTCGTTAAAATAGAATAAATAACTATTTTATAATCACACGCTGTCTCTCTCGCAACAAACTTGCATACTTGCCTTGCAAGCAAACCTAACCCAAACATAGCAACCATCAACATTGGCATGCCACCCAAGGCGAACATTTCTATAGGAAAACCAAGTGGAACGCCAGAGTTATTCATAAAGAAAACTTGCTCACCAGAAAGCCGCCCTAAATTTATATATTGCTTAACAGCGCCCAGCAAACCACTATCACCTGTTGGCAAAAAATTATTGGCCGAAAAATATTCAAACAAATGTGTATTTCTACTTAACTCAAAAAAATACCTTCCACCAAATATATGCTCCCAAATGCTTTTTTGACTCCCGTAGTCGCTACGAAACGATGAAACAGCAACGATAAAAGCAAAACCACTTCCTACTATAGCCAGTAAACTTGAAAATTTTATGCCTCCTACGACTAAGTAAGAAATTATCAAAACGTCCAACATTACGACCAAAACCCCAGCCCTGTTGCTGAAATATGATGATAAAAGCAAAAAAACTATTATTGACAGCAAGAAGAAAAAAAATGACGCCCGTTGCCTTAATTTAGTTTCACAAAAAAAGCTACCCAGCAAAAAGACGTACAAAGCAATTTTAATTAATAACGCCCCTTTAAAAAGGTAATAAGTAAACTCTTTAAATCTACTTGAGGGTTCCATCCCTTCCCCTCCAAAACGCTTTGAAGATAAATCAGCATCACCTCCATAATAAAAAACATATAGGGCAAAACATACCGTACTAAAAAAAAACAGAGTCAGCCCAGCATTGAACGCACGCTTATACGAAAACCAATGCCTGATATATACTGGCGTTGCATATTCATGATTTCTTGGCAAAACATAAGCTAACAAAAACGCTCCCGTTGACACCGCAATTACTTCAGCTCCCAACTCTAAGCCAAGTAATCCTTTTCCCAACAAAAGGTGTTGTTCAATTATGTCACTCTCACCATAACCAGAAAGCACATAAACTAATTTTCCAAAGTAACCCAAACTAACAGATAATAATAAAAGTGATGCAGGTTGAGTAACACCTCCGTCACTTACTTTAGCAAAAGAAAAAGCGAACATTAAAAACAGGATTGCCGTTAACGGAGCAATTAACGCGGCTGTGGCTGCTGGCCAATAAATTAACAATATAGCTAACACTATAGGCGCACAGGCAGCCATAATAAAACTCAAGTTGAGCCTGCCGAAAGCCATTTCACTCATCTTAACTACCTGACACCCACTCGTCATCTTTCTCATAAGAGGATAAAATTAACGCTTCTCCAGAATAATAGTGAAAAATTTCTTTTGCCTCTTTAGAAAAGTGATTTTTCCAGTCGCCAGCAATACCTTTTCTTACAAAAGAGCTTTTATTTTCATCTCCCTTTTTTCTACCCGACAAATTCTCAAAGCTATGTTTATTGACTATTTCAAACAACTTAGACCTGTTAATTTCACCAATACCTATATTTTTCAATGAGTTAACCATTGTTTCAAGCGGATCTGCTAATAAGTCCTCATATTTTACAATTGCGTGACTAGAATCGTTTATAAGCCAGCTATTTACAAACTCAGACCATGAAAAGTGATTTATTTTTTTTGCCCAATTAGTGTTCATATACTCTATAAACACTGGCAAATTTTCAGTTATATCATCAAAGTTTTTAAAATTTAAGTTTCTTCGATGCTTGTCAACAGAAACGTGATGATTCCATTCATTGTAAAATAAGTGATGATAATAAAATGAAACCATAATATCTCGCCCATCTCTCAAAACAACAGAACATTTAGTTAAATGGTTACTAGGCATCTCATGCCCATGGAGTACGCATTTCTTAAAGGATGGCTTTAATGTATTCCGAGGAAAAGGTAGCTCTAAATAATCAGCCAACATCTGGGCGTACCACGTACCACCTGATTTAGGGTACTCAGCAACCAAATAAACACCCAGATAATTGGATAAAACTCGCCAAATTAGTTTTCGCTTAACTCCATAAAACCTAATCAACGCTAAGTTAGTTGGTCTGTTAACACTACTCAATTGCACTAATACTCCTTCGTTAAATTCATCTGAACGACATGGTCCAAAAACCAAATTTTTTCTTTATTAGATACATTCCCCAAGCATTCCATGTTATCACTGATAAGGCTGTTGATATTGCAACGCCAAGCTCTTGGTACGAACCAACTAAAATAACGCTTAAAACTATATTCAACAAAGCTGTAATACCAAATATCATACGAAGGCTCCTCTCATTTCCTGTCATTGATAATAGGTAACCCACAGACCCCCCGGCTACGTTGAAAAATTGGCCGATTGACAAAACAATTAATACCAAACCACCTTTAGAGAACTCCTGACCAAAAACACTTAATACCCAACTAGGTTGAAACAAAAAAATACAGGTCGGTATAAACACACTAATTATTAAAATAGAAGACGCTTTTTTTGAAAGTTCTGCTATATTTTCAAGCCTCCCTTCCTTGTAGTATCTAGCATATTTTGGTGCGACTATTGAATTCACTGCAATTAATATTAGGTTCGTTGCCATAACAACTTTTGATGCAGCCGAATATATTCCTACGTTTTCTGGCTCCATGAAAATACCTAAAACCACCACATCTGTCCAACTCATCACCAAAGCTCCCGAGGTTACCAACAACATCGGAAAACCCTCTTTCAACAAAACTCCCCACTGTATTATGGTTGGTTTTACTTTAGGAAGAATTTTTACTATTACTAAAAACGACACTATTGAGGTTATTATCAATGCAGCTACATAGCTAAAAACAAAAAAATCCAACTGGTTGACCGAATGTTGATACGTATAACTCATAGCGATAAGTATCGCGAACAATGGAATTAAAACGACTCGAAGAAAAGAAGAAATCACTGGGCGATTAAATGCCTTTAAAACTTCAACAGCAAGCATCACTATAGAGACTGGGGCAAAGCCTATAGCAAAAACAGCAAGCACATGACGTAGTATTTCGGAATCAAATAAGTCTCTATTGCAAAAGCCCGCGCATATATTCACAAAAAAAGTCAACGCCAAACCAATAACAATAATTAACGAAAAAGCGGAAAGCACATAGCCTAACGCAACATCCTTTGCAGACTGAATATTTGCCGCAAACTGCTTAAGCACTACAACATCCAGCCCCGCTCTACTTAAAATCGACAGCATTGTAAAAAGTGTTAAGCTCAAAGAAAATATTCCAAAATTTTCAACACCTAACTCTCTAGCAAAAAAAACATGCAAAAATAAAAGAAGCCCCGCACCTAAAGACTGAACAACCATCACCCACAGGCCTTTTTGAATTAGTTCCTTATGGTTCATAATTATTTAAACACGCATAATAAGGCCAACAAAAATGCGTTCCTAATTGCATTTTTTCGTAATTTTGTAAGCTTTAGTTTATTTCTGCTTTAAGAAGATATAAAAAGCACTGATCATCAAACCCAGCAAAAACCAAACAATGAGTGTCAGTTTTGTTTTAGGAGTCTTTATAGTAACCATTGACTTCCCTAAAGTTAAAACCTGAACCCCCTCACTTCCCAACAAATCAAGCATTCTTTTATTATCTAAATAATTTTTTATAATTATCTCTCCCCTTCTAAACTCTTCAGGCAGCCCATTAAGTAAATAATCATTCTCAACCTTTGCTTTTTTCATAACATCCATTGTTATTCGAGCATTCGTTTGCTGAAGCTGTTGGTTAATACCAACCACTTCTTCCCGATTACTTATAAAAAAAACAATCTCACCTTTCTTATGATTGCCTTTCTTTCTATTTATCACTCCACCATCAGTAAGAAACAAATTAACATTCACCCCAGGTACATTAACAGTGTAAGGAATTTTAAGTTCATAGACCGGCGTAGTACTGTAGGCAAAACCACCACCAACCAACAATGAAACAATTACAAACAAAAAAACTGTTAGTTTTTCTTTCCAAATCACATCAAACAATTCGTACACGTCGCTTCCACTATCATTTTGATTAATATATTGTTGCCCATCTATCTCCTCCGCCTTTCCCAAGTTCCTCGTCATACCCATTCCATCATCATCTATCACAAGCCAAATAAGTTCCAGACTAAATCACTAACATCCTTACAGTCTTTTGTTTTTTTATATGACACTCAAAAATCTCATCAATATCTTCTTTGCTCTTAAATTGATACCAGGTTTCTTCGGGATAAATAACCAGCACAGGGCCTTGACCACAGCGATCTAAACACCCTGCATTATTAACCCTTACACCACCTGGTCCTGCAAGGCCTGCTTCTTTTACTTTCTTCTTTAAGTAATCACGCATTTCTTGTGCATTATGGTCTTGGCAAGATGCACGACCATCGCTTCGCTGGTTGGTACAAAAAAAGATATGCTGTTTATAGTAGGCCATATAAGTTTATTTGTTAGCTAATGGATGAAACAATAAAAAAAGGATTCAGTAAATTTTGTTTATTATATACAAGCGGTTTTGAGATCCCACCCTTATTAAACTCACATACCTTCATTCCAGCGCATAAAACAACCGCGTGTGCCGCAGCCGTATCCCATTCCATTGTTGGTCCTAGCCTTGGATAAATGTCAGCTTCACCTTCTGCAACGAGACAAAGCTTCAAAGAACTACCAATGGATACTAGCTCTTTGACTTTTTCTGTTTTTATTTCATCAATGAATTGTTTTGTTTCATCAGACAGATGCGAACGACTAGCTACTACTTTATAGCTATCGCGCTGCTCAGCTCGTTTTAACGGTAGAGCCTGCCCGTCTTTAAAGGCCCCTTCGCCTTGCTTAGCCCAATACATTTGCCCCAGCGCTGGCGCATACACCACGCCTAAAACAGGCATACCTTGATTTATTAAGGCAATATTGACGGTGAACTCACCATTTTTTTTGATAAATTCTTTAGTGCCATCTACAGGGTCAACCATCCAGAAGTAGTCCCAACCCTTTCTATCCTGATAAGGAATATTTTTACCTTCTTCTGACATAAGGGGGATTAGCCTGTTATTCTTTTGATCCAGCTCTTTTAAGCCTTGTTCTATAATCTTATGCGCCGCCGTATCGGCCTCAGTCAGTGGCGATTGATCAGCCTTAAACTCAACCTCAAAATCTTTTTGATAAATATCCATAATGGCATCACCTGCTTTTTTTGCGAGTGCCACAATGTCTTCTATGTTTATATTATCTAACATTTTTAAATATATGCGTTCTTTTTAAGGTAAGCCACAACTTCCGTAGCCGCCTCTTCAATACTAATGCCGTCGTTAACAACATGCAGCTCAGGGTTTACCGGCACCTCATAAGGTGAGTCGATACCCGTAAAGTCTTTAATCTCTCCTGCACGCGCTTTTTTATATAACCCTTTAGGATCTCTCTGCTCACAAACCTCTAATGGTGCATCAATAAACACCTCCACAAACTGGCCTTGCATGGCCATATCTCGCACCATTTGACGGTCCTTAGCAAACGGGGAAATAAACGCAGTAACGACAACCAAGCCTGCATCACAAAACAAGTTAGCCACCTCACCTACGCGGCGGATATTTTCTATTCGATCTTCTTCACTAAAGCTAAGTCCTTTATTAAGCCCTTGCCTCACGTTATCGCCATCGAGCAAATACGTGTGCTTCTTCATCGCAAACAGTTGATTTTCTACTGCATTAGCAACCGTTGATTTACCACTACCACTTAAGCCGGTAAACCATAAAATACAAGGTTTTTGTTTTTTTAAAATAGAGCGCTGCTTTTGACTAATATGATGCTCATGCCATACCGTGTTTGTACTCATTTATTTACCCTTATTTGATGTAATGCTTTTTAACGTACTTAACAATTACTTCAACTGACTTGTCAACTGACAAAGCATCCGTATCAACGACTACTTCGGCATGCTCAGGTTCCTCATATACCTCATCGACGCCAGGAAAGTTTTTAAACTCCCCACTTAAGGCTTTTGCATAAGCACCCTTATGATCACGCTTTTTACACGTTTCGATGTCTGCCTTTACGTAAACAACAATATTATTTCTGACCATTTCACGAATTGCTCTGCGTGATTCTTTATACGGTGAAACAAACGAGGCAACAGTTGACACTGAATTGTTCTGCAAGGTACAAACAAGGTTGCCAATACGGTGCATATGACGATTTCTATCGTCCCTTGTATAACCAATATTCGGGATGAGGTCCCGAATATCTTTTGAATCTATCCGCTCAATGGGGATATCAAGCTTTTCAAGTTGCTCAAAAACTTTATCAGCAATGGTCGTTTTGCCACTCAGTGGTAAGCCGGTAAACCAAAGATTGAAAGGCTCTATTCTTTTTTTCCCCCAGCGCACTTTTAGCCAAGCCTTTTCGTGCAGCCAAAAAAGTCCAATTTTTAAAACACTTTCCAGCAACCCCGTTGCAATAGCAAGATCCAGTCGACCAAAAAACACGTAGACAATCAGCATCGTTGTTGTTGTCGCAACAATACGCCACGTCACCCCTTTGATAAGAGAGCGCTTATTCGTTTCTTTATACATCCGTGTATTCTACGTCCTATCCCTAAGAATTTTCATTAACTATTTTCGTTAACTTATCGACCTTCGCAAGCCGGATTATGAGCCCTGCTTCCATGCAGTGACTAACACCCAGTGATTCTTTACGAGAGCAAATCATCAATCGATCGACAGCCCCATTCGGGAAAGTGCTGTCTAATCAATACATTTAAATCTTTTTCAAAAGCACTGTATTCTTTTGCTGATTGGCCGTTTGCGGCAACAGTAGATTTCTCTTGAATCATACCCGCCGCTAACGTGGCGTGGGTGTACTTATCAATCACAATAAAGCTACCCGTTCCCTTTACATCGGCATATGCGTCAAAAGCAATCGCTTGCTTCAGCGATAAGCGGCAACGAGCAATTTCATTGAGTTGCAATTCACTGGCTTCAATTTTTTCTAATGTATTAACATCGACCTTATGATGAATCTGCTCAAACCTACCTGGCACAACATTACTAGCCCTTTTGATTAGGTAATCCACCCCTGTATTCATCGCCGTTTCATTCATCCACACCAAGGTGACATCTAGCTGGTCAGCGACGTCTGGAAGATCAGTCGTTTTCACAATCATATCGCCGCGACTAATATCCACTTCATCTTCAAGCGTCAAGGTGACCGCCATTGGCGCAAATGCTTCGCTAACATTCATTTCGCTTTCACTAACTGCTGGCTGAATAACTTGTTTAACCACTGACGTTTTTTGCGATGGCAGCACGGTAATACTGTCACCCACCTGGATACTACCCGCCGCAATGGTGCCGCAAAAGCCTCTAAAGTCCAAGTGTGGACGGTTTACGTACTGTACTGGTAAGCGGAAGTTTTCAAGATTTACCGTATCTTCAAGCGGAATCGTATCAAGCTGCTCCATCAACGGCGCATCGGTATTCCATGGCATATTTTTGCTGGCATTAACAACGTTATCACCAGTCAACGCTGACACGGGAACAAACACAGGCGAGTTGATACCTACCTCTTTTGCAAACGACTGATACTCGTCTTTAATTTCATTAAAACGCTGTTCGCTAAATTCAACCAAATCCATCTTATTGACGGCTACCACAATATGCTTAATACCCAACAAACTTGTAATATAGCTATGACGTCGTGTTTGTGTTTGCACACCATAGCGCGCATCAATGAGAATAATCGCTAAATCGGCTGTAGACGCACCGGTTGCCATATTTCGCGTGTATTGCTCATGCCCTGGGGTATCTGCAATGATGAACTTACGTTTGTCCGTGGCGAAAAAACGATATGCCACATCAATTGTAATGCCTTGCTCACGTTCAGATTGCAAGCCATCAACCAGTAAAGCCAAATCAACCGCTTCACCTGTTGTGCCGTGCTTTTTAGAGTCATTATTGATTGCCGCCAACTGATCTTCAAAAATCATTTTACTGTCATGCAGTAAACGTCCAATTAACGTACTTTTCCCATCATCTACGCTACCGCAGGTAATAAAACGCAATAATTCTTTGTTTTCATGTTGCTTCAAATACCCCTCGATATCAGATGCAATCAAGTTATTTTGCTCAACAGCCATTAGAAATACCCCTCAATCTTTTTCTTCTCCATCGACCCTGATTCATCATGGTCTATCAATCGCCCCTGGCGCTCGGATACTTTGGTTAGCAGCATTTCTTGAATAATTTCAGGCAATGTTTCCGCTGTAGACTCCACTGCCCCCGTTAGCGGGTAACAACCCAGCGTCCTGAAACGCACCTTCTCCATCACCGCCTTGTCACGTAACTCTTCAGGCATGCGCTCGTCATCGACCATTATTTTGGTTCCACCGTACTCAACCACTGGGCGTTCTTTTGCAAAATACAAATCAGGAATAGGTATCCCTTCA
>OJDQ01000438.1_pt1 | contig 18830 bp, 14 predicted proteins | sample 1592851 | NCBI WGS metagenome assembly OJDQ01 (sample SAMN05416774, study PRJEB24817) | seawater metagenome | isolation source: Sea water | place: Canada:Atlantic | collected 2013-07 | reverse complement strand
GGTATTAATGGCGGGCTGGATGTTCTGCTGGGTTCGGTGATGAGCTATCTATATGTTGTAATTCTAGTGTCTGGATACGTTACCTTTGCTCATTCTGTGACTAACAGAAAGCTCCGCAACTGCATTATAAGTATTACCTGCGGGGCGTTGTTGTGGGAGGTTCATCAGGCTTTCATTCCAGAAATGTATTTCGACTGGAATGATATTGTTGCAACGCTCTTGGCCTTTACTGCATTAATGCTGATTCAGCACTATAAACCGGTTGATAAATCTGCGAACCGCCAGGCAGTGATTAGCAATGGCTAACGTGTTAGTCAAATCCGCCTGATGCTGCAACCTTTACCAATTCGTCCACAACAAAGCGCAGTTTGGGCTGTACCTGCCGGCCTTTGGGCCAGAGCGCGTTAATGGGCATTTCGGCATCGGCGTAGTCGTCCAGCACGGTTGTCAGTTGTTTGCCTTCGAGGTGCGCGTTTACCAGCCATCGCGGCAGCTGAGAAAGTCCGGCGCCGTTGAGCGTTGCAGATAACATGGCATCGCCATCGGCAAGTTCGTGGGTTGCTGGTGGCGTAATGCGGGTTGTTTTGCCTTCTTTATTTTTAAACAGCCAGTAAACCGGCTGGTTACGCCGAAAACCAACGATAGTCCGATGGTTATTTAACTCTTCCGGGCTGTTGGGCGTGCCATGTTGTGCCAGGTAACCCGGTGAAGCACACACTACCAGCTTTTGCGTGGTGAGTTGCCGGGCGACTAGAGTGCTGCTGTCTTGTAGCGCGCCAATGCGGATCACCAGATCAATCCCTTCTTCAATTAAATCCACAAAGCGCTCGCTGAAAGAGATTGTCAGGTGTAATTCCGGGAATTGCTCGGTAATGCCAAGCAACACCGGCAGAATGCGTGTGCGGCCGAAGGCGGCAGGTAAATCTACCCGCAAGCGGCCAGACGGGCGGGCAATGTGAGAGGTTAATTCTGATTCGGCGCTGTTGAGGATCTCCAGCGCATTCTGGCAGCTCTGCAAATAATGCTCACCGCTTTGCCCACGGCAGACTTAGTGACGCCGAGGCGTTCGGCAGCCGCAGTAAAACTGCCTGCCTGAGCCGTGGTAACAAAGGCATTGATGCCGGCAAAATTGTCTGTGTGGCCTGTGGATTCTGCCATGGTTAACCTGTTTTCAATCGAGCGTGAACAAAGCTCTATTGTAGAATATTTGTCTACATAATGTGTACATCCAGCCTGTTTATTGCACATAAATAATCAAACACAATACCCGCCACTAGATTTACCCGCGCGATTGACGCGCTGAGTTCCACAGTAAAAAAGAGCCTGATTTATGATTAACGAGACACAATCTGCACGCCTGTTGGCGTTGCTCGATAAAGAAGAAATCCGTGCCCTGCGGTTACGGTATAGCGAACTGCTCGACGGCGGTAACGTTGAACAGTTGGATGAGGTGTTTACTGCCGATGCGGTAGTAAAAGTCACTGTCGGCAGTATGCAAGGGCTGCCAGCGATTAAACAAAGCCTTAAAGCGGCTTACCACGATTTTGATAGCAATAACCGTGAGCATTACCCGTTTATGCATGCGGTGACTAATCATCAGATAACCCTAAGCAGTGAGAGCACGGCTACCGGCAACTGTTATCTACTCGATTTTGTTACCGACCGCCCGGCCAACGAGCATCCGGTATTATTGCTGGGGCGCTATATCGACCGCTACGTAAAAATTAATGGCGAGTGGCGCATTGAACATACCGAGCTTGATGTGGTGTGGCCCGATAATGTTTAACGCCACAAACCAGGCTGCAACAGCCAGAGCCGCGCCCCAAACTGAAAGCTGGCGGCGAGTGTTTTCACCGGGCAAACTGACCATTGGTTTGCTTACCCCGCTTGAAGCCTACCCGGACTCGCCGTTTCCCACCCTGCAAGCTCATCAGCAACTGGCTAAGCAAACCGAAGAGGCGGGCTTTGCCAGTATCTGGCTGCGGGATGTGCCGTTTTACGATCCAAACTTTGGTGATGCGGCGCAAATGCTCGACCCGTTTGTGTACGCGGGTTATCTGGCCGCGGTCACCCAAAAAATCACCCTGGGCACGGCTGGTATTGTTACGCCACTGCGCGAGCCGCTGCACATTGCCAAGCAGGCGGTAACGGCCGATTATCTCACCAACGGGCGCTTTGCTTTGGGGCTGTCTACCGGCGATCGGCCGGTGGAATACCCGGCATTCGGTATCGATTATGCTATCCGGGGCGAGCGTTATCGTGAGGCGGTAGCGCTGATTAACGCCGTGCATCAGGGCCGGTTTCCCAAAATGGATACCGAGTACTTTGGTACGCTGCAGGGGAATCTGGATATGCATCCCAAGCCGGTAAACGGGCTAGTGCCGATTGTGGCAATCGGGCGCTCAAGACAACCCATGGAGTGGCTGGCCAATAACGTTGATGGCTGGATTTGGTCGGTGGATAGCGAGGTCGCTATTGTGGATATTCTTGCCAGACTACAAGAAGCGGCGGGTGATAACCCGGTGCCCGGCTATGGGTATTCCACCTTTTTTGATCTGGATGCCAATCCCGATGCGCCTTATCAGCGGTTTTACAACGTCGCGCGGATTGGCCGTAATGCTTTACTGGAGCGTTTGCTGCACCATCGTGAGCTGGGTGTTCAGCACGTGGCGCTTAACCTTAAACCCTCACAGCGCTCGGCGCAGGCGGTTATTGATGAGCTTGGCGAATATGTGTTGCCTGCTTTAAATGGTGATTAATGCCAGCCACGCTTGTCACTGGTACAGTTTACCTATTGCATAGGTTGGGTTATACCTCTGCTACGATTGTGGTGTGCAATAGGGTGCATTGTATGAGCAGGCGCTTGATCTACCTGATTATTTTTATTATTTCCTTCATTCTGGGGTTATGGATAAAACTCCAGCGGCAGGACTTATTCGGGATGCATGGCGGCCTGGATATTTTTCTGAGCTCTAGCCCGAGTTTCTTTTATGTTACTGGGCTGGTGTCTGGCTATGTCACCTTTGCCAACACCGTGCAAAGCAAAAAACTGACTGGCCGGATCATAGGTTTGTCGTGCGGTGCCTTGCTTTGGGAAGTACATCAGTACTTCCTGTCTGCCATGTATTTCGACTGGAACGACGTTGCCGCCACGCTGCTGGCGCTGCTATTGCTACTGCAACGTTACAAGCCGGTCGATACGCCTTTACGGCCTGCTGAAAAACAGTAGTGCCGCTCAGCACCTGAAATCGTACTTTCCACTTCTCTCTTTTACCTTTCCTTCCTGCCATTTGCTGCTTGCAAAACGGCAGGCTATCAATTTTAACAATTGGCCCGTTTTAATTAGTATTTTTGTTAAAAAATATTTAAATTTGAACTTTCCAACAGAAATGCCAAATTTCATTCAAAAGCAATCAATATCTATCATTGAGGCGGTCTTTACTTTGCATAATGATTTTTTATGGCGCAAATAGTCAATTAAACAGTCATTTTTTGCAATTTACGAGCTGTTAATAACCCTTTAACTTCTGCATACAGAACAAAATTGTCAGGTAAGACACTGGTCATCAGGCCATAAAAAGACGGATTTTGATTTTACAAGTGCGTAACAAAAGGGTTCGCACCGGCCGTGAAAATTACAATGATATTAATTAACAGGATTGCCCTATGTATTTATCGACTGCGACATCACTATTAAAACCGACTCGTGTAGCAATGGCCATTTCCACTGTACTGCTGGCGACAACCATGCAAAGTGCGATGGCGCAATCGAACAACGACAACGCAGAGAGCAAAGCTGATGAGGATATTGAGGTGATTACCGTTGCTTCCGAACGCCGGGTTAAGCGGGTGCAGGATATTTCTGCGTCGTTGACGGCGCTGTCCAGCGAAGATCTCGAACGTAAAGCCGTTGAACGACTCGACGATCTGCAGTTCGCATCGCCAGGCCTCACTGTTACCGATGCGGGTATTACTCAGTCGGTGAATATTCGCGGTATTGGTTTGGCATCGGGCGATCCGGATGTAACTAACGGGGTAGGCACCTATATTGATGGCCTGTTTCAGCCGCCGATTGTAAGCACGCTTAATTTTTATGATGTGGAATACATTCAGGTACTGCGTGGACCGCAGGGGACTTTTGCCGGGTCTAACTCAACCGGGGGCGCCATTATGGTCAACTCACGCCGGCCGGATGTGGATGGTGGCTTTGAAGGAAACGTCCTGCTGGGCGTCGGCAACTACAATACAAAAAGAGCCCAAGCGGCGCTCAATCTGCCGGTGGCGGAAACCTTTGCCGCCCGGGTTGCGGTGAACTATGAAAATCGCGACAGCTTTTATGACAGTATCGGAGACGAGCCGACCACCGCTGGCAGTCTCGACGAAAAGAGTGCCCGGGTGGGATTATTGTGGGCGCCTGTCGATAGCGCAGAAATCTATGTGAAGTATGAAACCACGGAAAAATCCAACGGCGGCTTTGCCTGGCGTCCGCTGGCCAATACTGAGTTTGCTGAAGGACGCACCGGTGACATTCGGGAACTCAGCTACAACACCGATTCTTACAATAATGAATCTGCTGATACGCTGTTGTTGGATATGACTTATGAATTTGCCAATGGTCTCACGGCTAAATGGGTGTCCGGCGACCAGGTGAAAGAAATTGATAATATGTACGACTATGATGGCTCGAACATTGGTGTTTCTACACAGAAACAGGTGGTTCGAGAAGATCAGGTCAGCCATGAGTTTAACCTTATCTCACCCGACGAAGGCACCTTAACCTGGGTAGTTGGTGCTTATTATCAGAAAAATGAAATCCTGGTAGATATCGATAACGGCCCGTTCCCGGTAGAGATTGACCTGCAAAATGAAAAAATCACCAAGGGAGTATTCGGTCAGATTGGTTATGATCTCAGTGACGATTTAACGTTGGAAGTGGGCGTGCGAAAAGCCTGGTTTGAAGCCGGTATTCTGCCGGGCGCTGGTGTGGTTATTGGTAACGGCATTCCTGGTTTCCCGGAAGGCGGGATCCCCGTAGCGCAAATTTCCGGTGATTACGAAGATGACGAGCTAATGGGCAAAGTATCAATCAATTACGCGGCCAGTAAAAACAGCAACTTTTACGCGTACGTCGCCAAGGGATATAAACCAGGTGGTATCAACTCCGAAACCTCCTCGTTCGAGCCTGAAAAAGTGATTGCCTATGAAGCCGGTTGGAAAGGGTCCATCATGGATGGTCAATTACAGCCAACCATAGCGGTATTCTACAGTGATTATGATAATTTCCAGAATACCAACCTGGATATCACTACCGGTCGTAATGAAGTGTATAACGTGGCACAAGCCAGTATCAGCGGCGTGGAGCTGGCGCTGAACGCCCACTTTGATTATTTACGCCTGGACTTTTCGGCATCTTACGTGAACTCCGATCTTGAGCCTACTCAACCGATTGTGAATACCCGTTTGCCAGGGCTACCGGACTCACCGCTGCCACAATGTAGTGGTGATTTGGATCCATCCAGCGGTGCCTGTTTTGATTACGCCCCTTATCTGGCCACCTCGGATGGCGGGAATAATCTCTATGCGCCGGAATTCAGCCTTACAGCCGGTGCCGAGTATTTATTTGAATTACCCAATGGCGCTTTCCTGACTCCGCGGATCAACTACGCGTGGGTAGATGAGCAGTGGACCAGCCTGCTGTATAACTCCACCACCGACTTGCTTGATTCGCGAGGGTTGTGGTCGGCGCTGGTGACTTATGAGCAGGACGACTGGAAGGTGCAGGGCTATGTTCGCAACCTGACGGATAAAGAATACATCACTGGCCAGAATCTGGATGCGAATACCGAATTCTACGGCGCGCCTCGTACTATCGGTGTGGATGTAAGCTACCAGTTTTAAGGTTAGCGAACGGGTAATAAAGTTGGCGCGCAGGTAAAATTGCACGCCAGCTTTTTGTTTTTTCTGTGAAAAGCGTTTTCGACAAGGTAAATGAGCAATTATGTATTCTAACACCAAGGCAATCATTGCTGGCTTATTAATAGGGGCTTTAGGCGGTTGCTCTGCCCAGACCCCTCCTGCTGCATCAGGTAACTTATCCCCGCAACAGCGCTGTGACGCGCTGACAACCCTGACCGCTGATGGGATAGATTTAGCCATTGAATCGGCTGTCTATGTCAGCTCAGCACAACAGTTACAAACCCTCGACAGGTTGAGTTCGGCACAGCAGGGCCACTTTGCACCGTTCTGTAAAGTTACCGGTTATTTTGAACAGCGCACCGGCGCAAACGGTCAGTCTTACGCTATTGGGTTTGGCTTATCCTTGCCGGATAACTGGAATGGGCGGTTCCTTTTTCAGGGCGGTGGTGGCCTTAATGGGGTGATCAGAGAGCCATTAGGCGCGTTGGCTGCGGGCGAAGTACCAGCCCTGTTTCGGGGCTTTGCGGTCGCCAGTACTGACAGCGGCCACCAAAGTGACACGGTATTCGATCCCTCGTTTTTTGCCGATCAGGTGGCGCTGCTGAACTTCTACTCCGGAGCGGTGGAAAAAACCACCCGGCTGGCGAAACAACTGGTTAGTGACGTTTATCAGCAGGCGCCGGACAACAGCTATTTTGTCGGGTGCTCAACCGGTGGGCGAGAGGCCATGACTATGTCGCAACGTTTCCCGGAACTGTTCGATGGCATTGTTGCCGGTGCCCCGGCGCGGCGCACTAACTTATCTGAAATTGCCGATTTGTGGTCAGCCAAACGCTTGCGTATGGCTTCCGAAACCGGTGGCGAAACCCCTTTCTCTACTGCGCAGCAGGCGTTTATTGTGGATGAGCTGATTGCCCGGTGTGACGCCCTTGATGGCAGCGAAGACGGGTTAATCTTCGACGTTGAGGCCTGCGATTTTACGCCGCAGCAATTAAGCTGCGCTACCAACGATCATGCTCAGTGCTTGTCGGTTGATGAGGTAACTGCCCTCGATGAAGCCTTTGCCGGCCCTAAGCTACCCGACGGTCGCCAGGTTTACCCCGGATTTTACTTTGATACCGGCATTAATGCCGCTGGCCGTGGTGTACCGGGGTTACTGCAGGCGGTGCCCGGACCGTTGGGCCAGTCACGGCTGGACATGCCCTTTGATATTATCCGTGAAGTCACCATTGCCGAGCATTTTCCACTGGCTCCGGGCAATGCGGTGCTCACTAATATGTCGACCTTTAGTGATAAGGGCAGCAAACTGATGTTCTTCCACGGCGTGAGCGATCCGTGGTTCTCGGCTAAAGATACGCTCAAGTACTTTAACCAAATGGAACAGGCTAATGGTGGCGCTGAAGCGGTAGCGCAATGGTCGCAATTATACATGGTGCCAGGAATGGGACATTGTGGCGGCGGTGAACGCACGCTGGACCAGTTCGATATGTTGAGCGCCGTGGTCGACTGGGTAGAGCACAGCAAAGCACCTGTTAATGTAGTGGCTACCGGTGCCAGCATGCCGGGCGATAGCCGGCCGCTTTGTCCTTTCCCGAAAGTGGCAACCTATACCCAGGGTGATGCCACACAGGCCGGTGCCTACCAGTGCCAGTAAACCTGTGCAATGTTGAACACTGCCGCCAAAACCCTTTGGCGCAGTGTGTTTTCCTTCTGCCTTAACGCTATGGATTAGAGATGTCGTCATTATGAAAAAAACAATTGATCAAAACCGCAGGAAACTGTTAATTGCCGCCGGACTGTCGGTACCTGCCATGGCGTTACCCTTTGGTGCAATGGCCGGTAACTCCTCAGCGCCAGTCGCCACCACTGCCCAGGGCAAATTACGCGGTCGGGCCGAGCAGGGCATTCTTACCTTTAAAGGCGTGCCTTACGGCGGCAGTGTGTCGGGGCCAGATAATCGATTTAAAGCGCCAACACCACCGCCTGCCTGGAGTGGCGTTCGTGATGCCACTCGCTTTGGCGCACCGGCCCTGCAAAAGTCTCAACCGTTCGGGATGGATCAGCCTGATATGGATGAAGACTGTTTATTCCTGAATGTCTGGACTCCGGCACTGGATGGTAAAAAGCGCCCGGTTATGGTGTATCAGCATGGCGGTGGTTTTGTGATTGGCTCCGGCGCTGCACCCTGGCAGGATGGCGCGGCACTGGCCCGCGAGCACGATGTAGTGGTGGTGCAGTCGAATCATCGTCTGGGGCTGATGGGTTATCTGTATCTGGGTGAATTGCTTGGCGAAGAATACGAAGGCAATCAGGGCCTGCAGGATCTTGTTGCTGCGCTTAAATGGGTCAATCAGAATATTGCGCAGTTTGGCGGCGATCCGGATAACGTGATGATATTTGGTGAAAGTGGCGGCGGTGGTAAAACCTCTGCGCTGTATGCCATGCCATCGGCTCAGCCTTATTTTGCCAAAGCCTCCATTGAAAGCCCTATCGGACCGGGTCACCAAACCCGGCAGCAGGCCACCGAAATGACCCGCGAGGTCATGCGGCGGGTCAATGTTACCGATCCCCGTGAACTGTTAACGCTACCGGCAGAGGTATTGGTAAAAGCACAGGTGGGCACTATTCCTTTCCAGCCCGGCAATCATGGCCCGGCGGATGCGTCGAAAACCGGTGAAACCGAATTGATGTTCTGGCCTTTGGTTGACGGCAAGGTGTTACCCGAAGAGCCATTTAGCCCCGATGCCCCGCAGGTATCGGCAGGCAAACCCCTGATGGTGGGTACCTGTAAAGATGAATCGGTATTCTTTTATCAGGGCGATAAATCGGTGTTTAACCTCAGCGAGGAAGGTTTGCACCAGCGCTTAAAACCTACTCTTGGCAGTCGCACCACGGCGTGGGTGAATACGTTTAAACAATCCCGGCCCCAGGCCAGCCCTTCAGAGATTTTTATTGCTATTACCACAGCAAAACCCTGGCGGGCGCACCATAACCGCATTGCCGAAGGTAAAGCCCGGCAGGGGGAGGCCAGTGTGTTCTCTTATATTCTTGATTATGACTCGCCGGAAGTGGTGAGAGGCACCGATTTCCCTCAGGGGTCACCTCATGCCTCAGACATTGCCATGAAATTTAATACCGCCGCGCAGTTTGGTCCCAAAGCCGAAGCGCGCCTGCAAACCGCAGCAAACATGAGCACCATGTGGGCTAATTTTGCCCGGCATAGTCAGCCTTCTGCGCCGGGTCAGCCAGCCTGGCAGACGTTTACACTGGCTAACCGGGAAACCATGATCATCGATGCTGAGTGTCGCATGCAAAACGATCCGGAAAGTCTGGAGCGTCAGTTCTGGTCGAAGGAACCCCATGCCGATACCGAAGAGCCAATCAGTTAACCAACCGGGAGCTGTCTGATATGCCAGATGTAAAGACCACAACTCAAAAGCTTTGGTACCTGTTAATGGGGTGCGCTTTGATTATACTGACGGGCTGTAGCGCTACGGCTCAACAGCCAGCAAAGACCCAGGAAAAAGTTGCCGGGGATCCCGTTATTGAGGATGTCGCTACTAAACCGGCGGCCTGGATTACTGCGCCGGGCGTTAACGACGCGAGCGCCGCGGTATTGTATTTTCGTCGCACCCTCACCCTTGAGCAGCTCCCGGAAGAATTTCCGGTGCGTATTTCTGCTGATAATCGCTACCGCTTATTTGTGAACGGTCAGGTTGCCGGGGCGGGGCCTGAACGCTCCGATATCAACAACTGGCGGTTCGATACGCTGGATCTCGCTCCATATTTAAAGGTGGGTGAAAACACCCTGGCCGTGCAGGTTTGGAACTGGGGTGAGCTGCGCCCGGTTGCGCAGTTTTCGCTACGAACCGGTTTACTGGTGGAAGGCTTAAGCGACGTCTCCGCCGGCGTGAATAGCAACGATAGCTGGCAGGTTTATCAGAACCGTCGCTATGAATTTATCGCCGTGTCCGGCGAAGAGGTGGGGGGCTATTATGCCGCGTCACCGGGCGAAGCTATTTATGGTGATGCCATCCCACAAGGCTGGCAACAACCGGCGTTCGATGCCAGTTCATGGGAACCCGCCGCCGCACTACGCTTGCCTGTCGCCGATAAAGGCGTTTCGCCTTTTGGTGTAGCGTTTGGCTGGCAGCTCACTGAGCACCTGCTGCCGCAAATGGAAGAAAAGCCCGAGCGGTTTGCTACCGTGCGCGAAGCCACAGGAGTGAGCGTACCGGAGCAATTTGTACGAGGTGAAAGCAGCCTGACCATTCCGGCCAATACCCGGGCCACCATTTTGCTCGATCAGTCTCACCTGACCAATGCCTATACAACCCTTATCACTTCCGGTGGGGCTAACAGCGAAATTACCCTGACTTATGCTGAGTCGCTGAAATATCCCGATGGTACCAAAGGCAACCGCAACACCATCGAAGGCAAAACTATTCACGGGCTGGTGGATAAAATTTATCCGGCAGGCCAGACCAATGAGTCGTTTCAGACCTTATGGTTCAGAACTTATCGCTATGCGGAACTGGTGGTGACGACTCAGGATGAGGCTCTGACTATCGAGGACCTCCACGGCGTATTTACCGGTTATCCGCTGGAGCTGAAAGCGGCCTTTAATGCCGATACCGAGTGGCTCGATGAGATGTGGGACATTAACTGGCGTACCATGCGCTTGTGCGCCTTTGACTCGTATTTTGATACGCCCTACTACGAGCAACTGCAGTACACCGGCGATACCCGAATTCAGTCGTTGTTAACTTTGTACATGGACGGCGATGACCGCCTGTTCCGCCAGGCGCTGATGCAATATGCCAACTCCGTGAGTGCCGAAGGGTTAACCGCGAGCCGCTATCCGTCGGCCATGGATCAGTTTATTCCGCCGTTTTCGCTGGTATGGGTAATGATGGTGCATGACTACTGGATGCAGCGCGGCGATGAACAATGGCTGGCGCAATTTCTGCCGGAAGTGCGCAACATTTTCAGCTGGTTTGAACCGCGCTTGCGGGAAGACGGTTTACTGGGGCCCATCGAGTGGTGGCCATTTATGGACTGGGTGCCTGAATGGGAAAGAGGGATCCCGCCGGGTGGTCTGGAAGGCGGCTCTACGCTTATCACTCTGCAATATGCTTACGCACTGCAACAGGCCGCGAATCTGGAAGCCGCGTTTGGGGTGGCCGGTCAGGCACAACAATACCGTGAACAGGCCAGGCAGTTGCTGGCGGCGGTTAATCAGCATAGCTGGGATCAGCAGGCTGCGATGTATGCAGACAAGCCCGGCGCAGCAATATTCAGCCAACAGACCAACATTATGGCTATTCTTACCGGCGCGGTCGGTGACGATCAACAACAGGCGCTGATGGCGAAAGTGCTCAATGAGTCGGGCCTGGCTCAGGCCACTTACTATTACCAGTTTTATCTGTTTGAAGCCTTACATAAAGCCGGCATGGGCGACCAGTATATTGAGCATCTCGCGCCCTGGCAGGACATTCTCGCTCTGGGACTGACGTCGACCCCTGAAAATCCGGATCCAACCCGTTCAGACTCCCACGCCTGGGCGGCTCACCCCAACTATGGCTTGCTAAGCATTGTGCTGGGGATCCGCTCGGCGGCCCCCGGTTTTAGTGCGGTGACGATTGCCCCGCAACTCGGTGAGCTTAAGGACGCGAGTGGCACCATGCCGCACCCGCTCGGTGCCATTGATGTGGCGCTTCAACGTCAGGGGGAATCCGGCATTAAGGCCGTCGTCACGTTGCCCGAGGGACTTACCGGTACCTTTACCTGGCAAGGGCAGTCGGTAGCGCTTAACGGTGGCGAAAACACACTGACGCTCAACTGAGCACCTGCGCCATTTCGTGTTGCCGGTATAACTCAGTGAGCCGGCAGCACGGATGACATCGTTCCGCTCAGTCTCTATACTCAGTAGTAAGGAATTCAGATGGGCGCAATAATGCCTCAACAAGGTGAAAATGGGACCGCAGCGAATCACTTTCTCACTGCGTTATACCGTCAGTCAAAGCGCATAGGGGTTGACCCTGACGCCATCCTGCAGCAATTAAATATTCCGCAGAATATTATCGACAAGCCGGATGTGCGGGTGCCCAGCGAGCTGGTGGCGCAATTTCAAAAGGCGATGTGGGACTATCTGGGCGATGAGTCCATGGGGCAGTGTCGCCATCCTATTAAGTCCGGGACTTTCAACTTAATGGGCAAGCTGACCGTACATCAGCCGACGCTGGAAAAAGCCTTGCGTTTGGGGGCCAGATTCTACAATCTCGTGGTGCACGATGATTTTATAACCCTCAGGCGGGAGGGCGACAGCGCCGTGCTGGCCGTGACCCTCTTAGAGCCGGAGCGCGATCCTGAATACCTGTTTTCAGAAATCTGCCTGCTGGCCTGGCATCGCTTTGCCTCCTGGCTTATCGCCGATGCCATTCCGCTAACTGAAACCCGTTTTTTCTATCCCGCGCCCCGTCATGTCAGCGAGTATGCCTACCTTTACCCGGGCGTTCATAAATTTCAGTGTAATGAGCTGGCTATTGTATTTCCGGCCCGTTACCTGGCCAATCCGGTAAAGCAAACGGAAGCTTCGTTAAAGTCGTTCATGGGCCGCTGTCCGCTGGAACTGTTCCGCCAGTTTGAAGCAGACTACAGTCTGTCTACTGAGCTCAAAAGAATGCTGGCCAGAGACTTAGCCACCTGCGACGCATCAATAGATACCTTTGCCGAGCAACTGCATATGAACCGGCGCACGTTAATGCGCAAACTTAAAGACGAAGGAACCTCGTTTCAGAAGATTAAGGATATTGTCAGGCGCGACAAAGCCGTTTATCTGCTGGCTAATCAGGCCACGCCAATCAATAAGATTGCCGAGTCGATTGGCTATTCCGATCCGGCCGTTTTTACCCGGGCGTTCAGAGGCTGGTCGGGTATCTCGCCCCGGGAATACCGCGAGAAGCACCGGGCAACACCCACTATCAATAATTAGCGTCGGGAAATCGTTTATGGATCTGCAAACCCTTACCGCACAGGTTGAAAACCTCGAAGCGGCTCCGCCTTTTGATAAGTGGCATCCGCCATTTTGCGGCGATATCGACATGACCATCAAATCTGACGGTAGCTGGTGGTATATGGGCAGTCCCATCGGCCGGGAGAAACTGGTGAAACTCTTTGCCAGTGTGTTGCTTAAGGAAGGCGATGAATATTTTCTGAAGACCCCGGCTGAGAAGGTGCGTATACAGGTAGAGGATGCGCCCTTTGTTATTACCCAATGGCAGACTCACGACACCGAAGAGGGCCCTGCTATTGAAGTTATCTCTAACCTCGGGCAGTCAGCCGTGCTTTCAAAAGCGCATCCGTTAGAAGTGGATAACCGTCATCCGGAGCAACCTCGCCCTTACGTTATGTTGCACCGCGGGTTAAAAGCGCTGGTGCACCGTAATGTGTTTTATCAGTGGGTCGATATTGCCACCGCTGCCGACATCGACGGCAAACAACATCTGATGATTCAAAGTGGCAGCAGCCGGTTCAGTCTGGGCTGTTTGTAACCCCGGCAACTGGCTGGCAATCCTCCTGCCAGCCAGTATCACTGAGTCATGCTATTCGGTGGTTTGCGATAACAGTAACACCGGTCCCATTAACCCCGATTTGCGTAGCGGCGCATCCGGGTAATACGTATTAATAGTGGTATACGTATAGGTTTTATCAGCCTCTGGCTGGTTGTCACCAATTAATCGATTCACCCACAGGTTTGTTACCTTTATCTCGATGTTATTTTCTCCGGCCCTGAGCAGTGGCGCGATATCCGTGGCATAGGGCGGGGTCCACAGAATACCGGCATCCTGGCCATTAACGAATACCTGGGCCAGCTCTTTCACTTCACCAAGGTCCAGAATCATTTGCTTATTGGCTTCGGGCGCTGCCGCCAGCGTGAGCGAATTGCGGTAAGTGGCTGTGCCTGAAAAGTACCTTATCCCCTCCACGGCAGAATCTGCCCAGTTACCCGGCGCATAGGGCATCGCCTGTTCCGGAGCTCCCCGACCGGCCTGGAACTGGACTTGCCAGCCCTGATTTAATGTTGCTACTACAGAGGCCTGGTTAATGGGTTGAGGCTGTTGCGATGGGGCACTGTCAAACACAATGTAGCCGGACTCATAGGGCATCAGTTCTTTTTCAATTATGCTGTAACCGTTCTCTGTGGTGGTTTTAAGTGGGGTAATGTCGCCGCTGACGGCGTTGTAATGCCAGGCTGACCTGGCGGTCACGTTGAACGTAAACCTGGCCGCTTCGTGTTGCGGTTTGCGGTTCGTGTAAAAATAAATATCCTGCTGGTCAGTTTTGCGGTGCACAAACATTATCGTGCTCTGGCTATTATCGGTTTTCACTGCAAAGTCATATCGCAGACCGGCTTTTTCTACTGCCTGGTTCACGCTGCCGGCAGGTAGCACCCGGCCTTTACCGGTTTTGCCCGACCACAATTCATCCGCTATCCGCGCAAATTCTTGCGGATTGTCGTTCAGTGAGGGTGAGGCTATCGGCTTCGGCCCGGCAATAGTGGCGCCAGCCTCAACCAGGGCCTTGAGTTTGCTAAGCACTTTCAGGGTCATATAGCGGCTGGATCCGCCAAGATAAAGCAGCTTATAGCGCTGACCACTCGGCGTGATCAGTTGGTCGTTATCCACACTTAGCAGATCGTTAATAACGTCTCGGTTAACGTAGTCAAAAGCGTTATGGGTGGGGACATCCTCGGCCGGTGCATGGCTGTAGAGCGCTGTAAGTGGTGCTTCCTCGCCATAAAAGTATGCCACATCAGCGGCAAAGCGGCCTTGCTGAAGCATATAGGCATTGCGGCTGATATAGGTCACCCAGGGCTTGGCATAGTCAGCCCAGGTATCCAGGCGATTAAAGTACTGGCCAAACACAAATAAGCTCAGGCCAGGGGCTTTATCGAGCGGTTGATGCACCGAAGTATGGATGATGGGGCGATTAACCCCCAGAGCAAACTCCATGTCAATCATCGGGCGCAGGTCGGCCGGTGAAAATGCCCAGGGGGAAGAGGCCGCCGTTAATGACTCTGCGGCCACCAGGTTCTGCCCATAAACATGGGCTACCGAAGCGGCTTCACGAATGTCTGACCAATACTGGGGAGCCGGGCCGATTTGCTTAGCGGTATCAAAGGCCCACATGGCTGCCATGGGAATATCGGCGCTGCGGCGCATCCGCATGCCGTCACCAATCGCCGGGCGCTCGTTTTCCAGCGCTTCTGAATAATGGCGCATACCGCGCTTATTGACCTCTTCGGTGATCACCGCGTAATGATTGTCGGCCAGCATCTCTGCCAGCGTCAGGCGAAAATCATAAAGAAACTGGTCGGTTTGCGTGGCGGTGTTAACAATGTTTCCAGCCAGCGCCGGCAGCCAGGGCAGCAATGAGTAGCCGCGGCGCTCTGCGAATTCGCTGAACATTGCCGGGGTCCAGTTTGAAGGGCCGACTTCAATGCTGTCGTTAAGCAACGCCTGCAAACCGCTGTCGCCACCCATATTTTCCTCACCTGCGGCCCCTTTATAGTTGTCGAGGTAGTGGTTGATATAGGCTTTTACGGCCACCGGATCGTACTTATCCACTTCAAGACCAGTGGCTTCCGGCGTGGCCGGGTGATTTTCCTTGCCGGTCAGTGAATAGCCTAAGCGAACCACCTTCCACTGGCCTGACGTTGGTTGCCAGTTAAGGGTGGCATCGGCATTAAGCTTATCGGTCAGATCAATAACCTGACTGACATCAATGCCCTGAGCTTCATGCTGATAAGACAACGGGTAGTAATCGTGAACCGTGCCAAAACCGGCTTTCACTTCAAAGCGATGGACTTTGGGCTGGCTGTAAAAGGCCGCTTCTAGCACGGGCGCCGCCACTGTGCCGGGTTCGCCGGTTGGCAGACTAAATCCGCCTGGCGGCTTCGAGCCAGGCGCCTGTGAAGACGGCATCTTAAACTTACCGTCCGGATTACCTTGCATCACAAAGCGTAGGTATCGCGCCGTAACAGGGGCGAAGCTGACTGTGGTTTGCAGTGTAATGCCAGCGTCTATACTGGCGATATCGGTGAATTGCCGGCCGTCTTCGCTGGCCTGTAATACCGGCTTTAACTGCGGCGGTAAAAACATTCCCGGCATGGGAGTCGCCAGTGAAGCGGCGGCAACAGTTTGGGCACTGCCAAGGTCGAAAGTAACCGTAAAGGGCTTGCCCGGCATTGTCTGACCGGTGGTGGCGGTGTTGTAGTCGCCGTCTGTCATGGCGCGGGTATCCGGGTTGTCCGGACTATTGGTGCTGATACTGGCAATGGCGAGCTTGTCATTGACGGGCTGTGGGTAAGCGACAACGGCGATATCGGCATAGTAGGCCGGTGCGCTGGCCATACTGGCTTCGCCTTCGCCAAGCATGGTATCGCCGGAGGTATAGTTTTGAAACAATCCGGTAACGCCATTGGGGGCGGGAATGGTAATGGGCGACTGGCCGGCATTGACCAGGGTTTCGCTCCACACCAGCTTCTTCATGCCATCCCCGGGCGCAACCCAGGGGCCGCCGGTCTCACTCCAGCCAGGCGAGGCGGCAATGCCAAATTCAAAATCCTGCTGGTCGCTGATACTCAGGGCGAGGCGAAATTTCTCGGCCCAGTCGTCTGACATATAAACCGCTCGTTGGTCGACGACCTGGGGCGTCATCAGGTGAGCATCAAAGTTCTGCACCCCGCCGATACCCACTTCATGCATCCACGCGAGATCTTTCTTAATGCCTTCGGCAGTCACATTGCCGTTCATCCAGTGCCACCAAACCAAAGGTTTAGCCGACTGTGGCGGCGATTGAAACTGCTGCTCCAGTTCGTTGGCAACGCCTGGCAGGCTCACGCAGCCAAGTATCAAAAACACAGAGGACATTTGCAGCGAACGACGAGCAGACATAGAAACTTCCCAATACAATGTAAGTAAATGAATTGTATTGGAAGTGTTTCACTAAAGTAAAATAGATAATCTTGGCAGAAGTATAGACTGTATTAATACAAAGTGGGCGCGGTCTTCAGACCGCGCAATTACCGGTGTTATTCAACGGCTTCGTAGGGCATGCCCACATACTGGCGGGCAATCACCTTCTGGCCCTCTTCGTGAGTCAGGTAAAAATCCAGCTCAGACTGCATAAAGCGATCGAAAGTGACTTTGTCCATCCCGTTCACTTCGCCCTGATCAAAGTCGTGCAACATATTACTCATCCACCAGGAGAAGCGCTCGCCGTGCCATACCCGACGCAGGGCGATTTCTGAATAACGTTTTGGCGCCTCTCTGTCATCCTGTGCATAGCGTTTTTGCAGCAGCTTATACAAGGTAGAAACGTCCGAGGCGGCCAGGTTTAACCCTTTTGCGCCCGTAGGCGGTACGATGTGTGCGGCATCCCCAACCAGGAAAAGATTGCCCCATTGCATGGGTTCACACACAAAACTGCGCAGCGGCGCAATCGACTTTTCAATACTCGGTCCGGTGATCAGGTTGTTGGCGCTGTCCTGGGGCAGGCGTTTTTTCAGTTCATCCCAGAAAGCTTCGTCTGACCAGTTCTCCACCTTATCGGTGAGTGGAACCTGCAGGTAATAACGGGAGCGGGTAGATGAGCGCATGCTGGCCAGGGCGAAGCCGCGCTCGGTTTTGCAGTAAATCAGCTCGTCACTCACCGGCGGCACATCCGCCAGCACGCCGAGCCAGCCAAAGGGGTACACCCGCTCGTGCTCAGTGCGTTTTTCCTGCGGGATGGTCTGGCGGGAGATACCGTGAAAGCCGTCACAACCAGCAATATAGTCGCAATCAATGGTAATGGTTTCACCGTCTTTAAACAGTGTGACCTGGGGCGCGTCGCTATCAACATTGTGCAACTGCACATCCTGGCTTTCATAAAAACTGGTCAGTCCCGAAGCTTCCCGGGCGGCCATTAGGTCGCGGGTGATTTCGGTTTGGCCGTAACACATCACCGTACTGCCTTCGGTAAGTTTGTTAAGGTCAATACGATAGCGCTTACCGTAATAGGCAATATCAAAGCCGTCGTGTACGTGGCCTTCTTTATCCATGCGCTGGTTAACACCGGCTTCACGAACCAGGTCGACAAACCCTTGCTCCAGGATGCCGGCGCGAATACGGCCCAGCACATAATCCGGGCTGACCCGCTCAATAATAACTCAAGTTTCGGGGTTCAAAAACAGCAAAAAATACAGCTTAAGTTACTGAATAATATAAATAAAAATAGCCTTTTCGTGGTATAATGTTAGTTAACTAGACAAAACAAAACACCCACCCAAGGCTATGTATGAATTCTGACACAACCTCTTCTGTTTTGCCATCGCTCACCGCTGAGTATTTAAGCCGCCACGATGTTCAAGTGGATAATCTGTTTAGCAAAGCATGGCAGCGCATCGGTTTTAATCGACTGCTGAAACAAGCGCGGTTTTCAAAGCGTTCAGGATCACCCGTCAGTGATGTAGTGTACCTTTTACTGCTTTGGGTCTGGCTTAACGATGTTTTCAAAGGAGTCGTTACAAAGCTTCTCGATCACTAAGAAGGATGCCCTTTATGATCTTCTTAATCGGGAAGATCTGGATTGGCGCAAGTTGCACCTTCAAACAGCGAAGACCGTCATCAGTTTGACTGACCACAGCGCCATACGCGCCTATGTTGTTGATGATTCTGTTAAAACACGGCGCGGTAAAACCATGCCAGGCATCTCTAGCCACTTTGATCACCTCAATGGTCGTTGTGTGATGGGGCAGCAAATCCTGACCCTAGGGCTGGCGACTGAAAAGCAATTTATCCCTTTAGATAGCGAACTCTATATCAGTCGAGTTAAATCACAACCTCTGACCAAAGCCTTTGCCGATGGTC
>OJDQ01000436.1_pt1 | contig 18868 bp, 13 predicted proteins | sample 1592851 | NCBI WGS metagenome assembly OJDQ01 (sample SAMN05416774, study PRJEB24817) | seawater metagenome | isolation source: Sea water | place: Canada:Atlantic | collected 2013-07 | reverse complement strand
ATCCACCACTAACTTTTTATACACGCCTTCCGGTTGATTATGATAGGTATAGGACAATGCCCCCGGGGTACGGGCATGGGCATCGCCAATAGAGCCTACCTCCACACCCATAAGTTTCAGTTTGGTGCTCATGTCAAAGCCGGCAAACTCGCCTTCATTACCGATGATATCGGCGACGGCAGCGCGAGCCATGGCATAACCAGGTGCAACCAGACCATAAATTTTCTTATCCCACAGGGCACATTCGCCAATGGCATAAATGTTCTTATCAGTGGTTTTACACTGATTATCGATGACGATACCGCCACGTTCGCCGATAACTAACCCAAATTCGCGAGCCAACTGATCGCTGGGACGGATCCCGGCAGAAAACAACACCAGATCGGTTTCCAGATGTGTACCATCAGAAAACTTCATGCGGTAGCGACAGGTTTCACCGGCTTCAATACATTCGGTGGCTTTCTGGGTATGCACCTGCACACCGAGCGCCTCAATTTTGTCTTTCAGTAGTTCACCGCCCATGGGATCGAGCTGTACCGCCATCAATTGCGGGGCAAATTCTACTACGTGAGTGTCAAGCCCGGCCTGCTTGAGCGCATTTGCCGCTTCCAGGCCTAACAGGCCACCACCCACAACAACACCCACTTTGCTTTGCGCGGCAGAAGCGCTGATGGCTTCTAAATCTTCAATGGTACGGTATACCAGGCAGTGTTCCTGTTCGTTACCAGGAATTGGCGGCACGAACGGGTAAGAACCGGTTGCCAGTACCAGGCTATCGTACTCATACGTCTCGCCTGATTTGGTTGTAACAACCTGCTTATCACGATCGATGTCGGTTACCCAGGCGTTGGTGACGGCATTCACGCCCCAGTCCTGATAGGTTTGCTCATCGGTCAGCGCCAGGTCAGCAGCGGTTTTACCAGAAAAATAAGAAGAGAGGTAAACACGGTCATAAGCCAGACGGCTTTCGCCACTTAATACCGTGATATGGCAGTTGTGCTCACTTTTAATCAGTTGCTCAACAAAGTGGTGACCCACCATACCATTACCAATAATAACGATGCGTTGTTGCCGTGATGAAATGTTCATTTCGTCTACCTTTTTTAAAGGCAAAAAAAAACCCACAACCATTCCTGGCTGTGGGCTTCGTTGCCTGTTTAAGCATTTGCTAATCTGTTTGTGTAGGCTCTTGTACTACGCTATTGCCTGGCCGCGTAACTGCTACAAGAGTCTCGATATGTTTACTAATACAAGTTAAGTGCCAACATTTATAATTAATAACTTCAATCACTTAGCTTTTTTAAAGCTCACCTGCCCCATACTGACACGCACCAAAACGAAGCAAAATCCTATTATTGGTGCATCGCACTGTCTACTTTAGGGTGCGTCGAACAACAGCACCAGCAATACAATGACCATAATAGCCAGAATGCCAGAGATACCCTGCCATACCCGAACCGGATGACGTTCCATTAAGGGTAGCGTGCGCCCGTACGCCGGATTAGGATGATGCAGGTCATAAACAAATTCCGACAAACTTTCGTAGCGTTTGCCAGCCTGAGGATGACAGGCACGTTTTATGGTGGCATCCAGCCACGCGGGCACCGATACATTGCGCTGATTTAAGCTGATGTAGCGCAGTTTGAGCAACCCTGCATAACTGGTCTTTTTGGCCACACCGGCATCATAGGGATACTCCCCCGACAACAGGTAATACAGTAATACCGCTAAAGAGAACTGCTCGGCGCGCTCATCAGGCCACAGGCCAACGAAATACTCTGGCGCAGCAAACAGCAAGTCACCGGGAATAAACAGTTGCTCCGTAGCCATTAAAAAGTTGTGTCCGGAAATGCTTGCCGCGCCAAAATCAATCAATGTGAGACTATTGTTTTCGCCTACCAGCACGTTTTCCGGACGAATATCCTGATGCAATATACCCTGCCGGTGCAGCGCAGTTAAAGCGCCGGATAATTGCGTAGCCCAGTCTCTGAGTAACATTAAATCAGGGGTGCCATTATCATCACGCCACTGCCGCAGACTAATGCCCGGGCAGTATGTCAGCACAACGTAAAAGCAGCTACGGGAAAACGTCTCACTGACGCCAGAAAGTAATTGCGGGTGACTCACCCGCTTAGCCACCCACTCCTCTTTGATCATTTCATCCAGAAAGCCGCTGTTATCCTGCATCGACACGGCAGGCACTTTAAGCACCACTTGCTCATTTGAGTGGTTATGACGGGCAAGGTATACGCTACTGCGCTCGGTATTGCTGAGCTGCTTTTCCACACGCCAGTCGTCAATGAAGCTCCCGACGCTCAGCGGGCTCTGTACAAATGGCAGGTAACCGGATGACTCATAACTCACCGGCACCGACTGATGAATAGAAGTAACGTTAACCGCGGCTATGGTCAGGTTATCATTACAACCGAAATCCAGGGCCATATTAGCAACCTGTTCACAGCCCTTATTTAAGTCGGTGTCATCTTGTTGCAAAACGGCTAACCAGTCTTCGACGCTAAGCGTTTCGGCGATGCCGTCGGTCATCACCACAAAGGTATCGCCGGGCAACATATCCCTGACACTAATATCGACTTTTAAATCGGGTTTAATACCCAGTGCGTTGCTGAGGTAATGATGGCCGCCCTCACCTTGCTGACGATGATCTTCGGTACACAGTTGGGCCTGATGCTGACGCACATGATAAATACGGCTGTCACCGCAGTGCAGCAAGATGGCTTTATCACCCTGCAGAAGCACGGCACTAAAAGTACACACGTAGCCCTTATCCGGGTTCTCCCGATAAGGGCTAAGCTGTGACTTGATATACAAGCGGGTGTTGACTGTTCGCAGGACCAGCTCAGCGGCGCGCGCCGGAGACCAGACATCGGCAGTCATCAGGTAATCGCGAACAAACTCATTAATTGCCAGTTCGCTGGCGTATTGACTCACCTGACTACTGCTTATGCCATCTGCAACAGCGGCTATCACACCACGATGCTGCAAACGCGAAAAATCAGGCACTGTCACAGCATGACAGTCCTGATTAATGTTTTTTATTCCTTTGCCGGAGAATGCTCCCCAGCGTACTTCAGGCATATAAACTTAGACTTTATCGTTGACCTTCGCTGCTGGGACGGCTTTATTAGTACCACCGGTAGCCAGTACACGCTTAGGGGCAGTTTTAACGTGCGTTGAGTAAAGTGTCAGGCCGGTGAACGCTAAACCACCTACCAGGTTACCTAATGCTGTTGGGATCTCGTTCCAGATAAAGTAATCCATCACTGAAAACTCACCACCCATGATCAGGCCAAATGGGAACAGGAACATGTTAACCACTGAGTGTTCAAAACCCATAAAGAAGAACAGCATGATAGGCATCCACATCGCTAGTACTTTACCGCTAACGTGAGTAGAAATCATTGCGCCTACCACACCCAGCGACACCATCCAGTTACACAGCATACCGCGAATAAAAATGGTAAACCAACCTGCCGTACCGAACTCGGCATAACCCAGCGTCCGTGCTTCACCAATGCCCGCTACCTTCGTCGCGATAGCGCCACCGTCAGTGTTATAGCCCATGGTAAAGATAAAAGACATCATAAAGGCAACAGTGAGCGCGCCGGCAAAGTTACCCACGAACACCAGCCCCCAGTTACGCAGGATCTGCGGCCAGGTAACACCGGGCCGTTTCGCCAGCCAGGCCAGTGGTGCCAACACAAACACACCGGTTAACAGGTCAAAGCCCATCAGGTAAAGCATACAGAAACCAACCGGGAACAGGATGGCCCCAATCAGAAATACGCCGGTTTTAACAGCGATGGTAATCGCAAACACTGCCGCTAATGCCAGGATAGCACCCGCCATAAATGCACGAATTAACGTGTCGCGGGTAGACATGAAAATCTTGGATTCTCCCGCATCAACCATTTTGGTTGCAAACTCAGAAGGTAGTAAATACGCCATATTAATCACCTAAATATATTGAACAGAAACACACCCACAAACACTTCATTACAATTGTCAGGCACAAAAAAAGGCGTCCGCACTCACTTCAAAGAAGTAAGTTGCGGACGCCTTTATCCGAATTCTTTTCCAATTGTAAAACCATTACGGTTTGCTATTTCTACGAATACAATTTCGATGCCAATTTAAATAAAAATAAATTAACCATATTTATCAATAACTTAAAATAAACCTGCAATTTTTAGAAACACTTATCCATAAATACGGCGCGCCACGATAGCGCAATTTCACCAATAAAGTGCATCATTACCGGTGCAACCTCCTTTGCTGCGGTAATTATTGCGCGCATTTTGGGCAAATCCCGCTATTACTGCCTAATTAAAACTCAAACTGCCTTCTTTATGACCAGATTATTACATGGGAATAAGAATTGCTTGCTTCTGAAGTTTACTAACCAGCCCACGTTACGGAGCGCCTGATGAGCAAACAAAGTGACATTACCAAGCGATTTTTATTGTCAGCGAAGCATCAGGAAATTCAGGCATTACAGCATTTATCTTCAAACTGCCGCACGGTAAAAGCCGTAAAGGACATGATCCATCAGCTCCAGCGCGAACGTGGTTTAAGCAATGTGTTCTTAGGTTCAAAGGGCGACCGGTTTGGTGAGCAGCGCCAGCAGCAGATCACCGCAAGTGAAGTCTGCGAGCAGGATTTACGCAGCCTGCTTAAGTCGCTTTACCTTGGCCAGCTCGATAACGGCCAGTCCATGCGTTTACTCAGCAGTATCACCTTTGCTCTGCAGGGCATGGATCACTTACCCGATTTACGTAATAAAATTGCCGCTCAGCAGCTTACACCGCTGGAATCCACCAACGCCTATTGCCGCCTAATTACCGGTTTACTCGACGTTGTTTTTGAAGCGGCCGATGTAGCCAGCGATCCAACCATGACACGCCTGCTGGTAGCCCTGTTTAACTTTATGCAGGGTAAAGAATACGCCGGGCAGGAGCGCGCCTGGGGTGCGATTGGCTTTGCTGAAAGTCACTTCGACAGCGACCTGGGAGATAGAGTCAATGCGCTTACCGACTCTCAGCAACACTGCTTTGAAACCTTCGCGAACTTCGCCGATGAAGAAGAAATGCAAATGTGGCAGTTACAACAAAATAGCGACACGGCTTCGCAAATAACCCGCTTACGCGGAATGATTCATTCACTGGCGTCTGGCGGGGAATGCTCAGCTGAGCTCAGTGAAATCTGGTACGACATCGCTACGCAGCGTATCGACGCCATGCAGTCCATTGAAGAGCATCTGACTGATCGTCTGACCGACCAGGCGACCCTGCGCATTCAACAGGCCGAAGAAGAGCTGCGTAATCATGAGATGCTAATCGCTTCCCTGAACAATTCACCACCGCTTACTGATACGCCAATTACCATGCTCTACGACAATACGGTAAAGGGTCTTAAGGGCGCCGGAAGAGAGGCGAAAAAACTGCCCGAGGGCTCTGCCCTGTCGGCGCATAAATCATTCTACGATCTTATTCGTGGTCAGGCTCAGCGTATCGAGGATATGGCCGATGAGCTCAGCGCCGCCAGACAGGCACTTAATGAGCAAAAAGTGATAGACCGGGCCAAGCTCTTATTAATGCAACAAGGTGGCCTGTCTGAACAACAGGCTTACCGCAAATTGCAAAGCTCCGCTATGGAACAAAATATGCGTTTGTCTGATTTAGCGCAGCGGGTGGTGAGCCGCGTGGGGTAATGACGCGTCTGTAAAATTTTGTTATAACTCTACCGCAAAATACTATAGCTATAGGATGTAGCCATGAAGAAATACCTTTTTATCAGTCTGATAACCCTGCTTGCCGGCTGTGCAAGCAACCAACTGACCGAAGATTCACAAGATAACTCAATTAACGACAGCAACTCTGCAGATCTCGCGTTATCAACCGACACCGAGTTTAACGCCCTATGGAAAGTTCAAAAACGCGTGGATCCCGGTTACTCTATGGATGCCGCGCGAAAAGGCTTGTCTGGTTGTGTAAAAGTGATGTTTGTAGTGAACAGCGAAGGAAAGGCAACAGAACCAGAAATTATCGATTCATTTCCGGCCGGTGTGTTTAACAAGCAGGCGATTGAGGCTATCAGCCAATGGCGCTGGCAACCTACAGCAGCAAACGCCGAAAGAGCACCGGCTCCAACAGACGTCAAATTTGATTTCATGATACAAGGCACACAAAATAAAGCGGCGGCAGAAAAGCACTGCGATATTACTGTTCCCTCTTTCTGAATGCATTAAAAGCAATAACAGGCACTGGTCACAGTAGCCCTTCAGCATATTGCCGGCGCCTGTCTGACTATTTCAAACACAAATCCACAGCGTTAAGAACACTCAGATTTTTAAGGATCCTCTGATGCGATTATGGACCTATCGACGTCCCTTCACCTATGACAACGACAGCTATGAAATCCGCTATTCGTTTTCGTTTACCACCTATACATCACGGCTGTATAAAAACGGACATCTGATTGATGAATTAACCGGTAACTTTATCGACGAGCTAAAAGTACTTACCCATACTGTCCACTCTGATGACGCAGGCAATACGCTAAAAGTGTCGGTGGGTTACATCAACTGGCTGACCGTTGGCATTGAGGTTTACCAGAGCGACGAGCGCATCTACGCCAGTCACCCGGATAACGACATTTACTTTGCCGATAAAAAACTAAAAAAACTCGCCGGCGCATACGCACAAGATACCGAAACGCTTAAACAGGAACGCCAGAAACAAAGTGACCAGTGGCGAAAGAACAAACACTCCATCTTCGCCGATATCGGCTTAGGGGCGGCATTTTTTATTGTATCCAAAACAACCGGCGACTTAACCTTGGCGGCATTTACCAGCATCGCTCTAGGCTTAGCACTGGTGGTAGTACAGCGCTTTGTAAAAGTGGATTTACTTGGCGGCTTTGCTGTTTTTGGTACGGTTATGCTGTTGATATCCGCATTGTTATCGCTCACTTTCGACAGTGAGTTTTTAGTGCAGCTAAAAGGCACAATAATGGGTGTGCTGGGCGCTCTGGTATTGCTAACCGATGGCGTATTCCGTAAAGGGAAGTACTTTGGCCCCCGGTTTGAACGCTATCTGAACGCGCCTATTAAATATCAGCCTTTCGTGATCGGGCTGAGTGCTATCGGATTAATGATGGCAGGCATTAATTACGCTGTGGCGATACTGCTTAGCGAAGATCAGTGGTTAACCTACACCACGTTTATCGATATGCCCTTATACCTTGTTTTGTTTTTTATGTTGATATCGAAAACAAGTCAAAAAGAAGCGTCCGAAATCAGTAACCGGTAAGCTCCATATAGCCCTTACCGGCATGACTGCCGCCAAACGATACCGCTCCCTCGTAATAAGGAAAGCGGCTGTCATTCCACTGGTCTGTTTTAAACGCTTTAGTGGAGATGTCGATTTGCTGTGCAGGAATAGTAATTTGCCATTCTACCGGGATATCCCGCCCTGCCACCAGACTCGTTTTGAGTGGTGATATTTGCAGCTCATCTGGCCCCAGTGTTAGCGACTCGCCATGTGCGCTGATTAATGTACCGGTGGTATAAGCCTCGCCGCCATCCACATACATGGTAAAAGCCATCAGTTTACGGCCATCATCAAAGTGCAGCGAAAACCAATCCCAGCCGAGGGCGTCTTCATCAACCAATTGCGACGTCCATTCGTGATCGTACCAGCCTATACCGCTAACCTGATGGGGCTCGCCCTCAACCTTAATCTGGCCGCTGGCGTTAATAAACGGCTGGCTGTAGTAATAGGAACGATAGTCTCCATCGCCGGTTTTAAAGCTCACGCCTTGTTGTCCATGCTTAATGAACGGTTTGTCAGCGGTGAGTGCCAGCGTGATCCCGGCCGGGCCTGAAGTGGCATTCAGGCGAGCAGGAAATAGTGTCGCGTCCTGCTCACTTTGCCATTGCCAGTTATCAATGAAAAAATTCACCGGTTCAGTAGAAAACCCGGCGATGCCGGTTCCCTGCTGGGCAAACTTTTCATCAAAGTAATGGCTGGTGTGGGTATGAAGCGACGAATGTCCCATCCACACCGCGCCCTCGCCCCAATTTGACGCCATTTCAGGTCGGGCAAATTTGAACAACGTAAACTGATAATTAAACGGCTCGCCGGCGTCATTCTCCAACAGCAGCGTAAGGTACCACCACTCAATCTGATAGCCGTTATGCGGGCCGTGATCGGCGGGTAAGCTCACCGGTTGCTCACTACTGACTGTTGCCTGGTTATTCGCTTTAAAACCACCAAATAATGAAGTTCGGTTGTTTTGCTGAGCTAAAACGGCGCCCGGGAAAAGGCTCACCAGCAGCAATCCCCCCCACCACTGTCTGTTCATACTGCCTCCTGCTGCGAATAAAACCTGGCCTGTAACCTGCCAAGCGGCAATGCCATAAGTAGCAGTAACAGCCCCAGTCCGATTAGCAGACTTTGCATAATAATCATCGGGTCGAGGATCAGCGGATAGGTCCAGTGAAAGGCAAAACGATTCACCTTATTCACCAGCAACCAGGCCAGTAACAGCGCAAATGGCAGTGCCAGCAGCGCACAACTCACCGCAATAAAACAATATTGCGAGAACAACGACAACTTGATACGAAACGGACTGACGCCAACGCTGCGCAGCAGCAACAGTTGCGGTTTAATATCCATCACCAGCAGCGTAATCGATACAAAAAACGACAGCGCGGCCACCAGCATTGTGATCAGATTTAACGTATCAGTGGTTAAAAATGTGCGGGAGAACAACCTCATCGACTGCTCAATCAGCGTTTCACGGGGGATCAGCCGTGCTGACTCATTGCGCGCTTTGAGCCAGCTTTCAAGCGCCGCCTGCTCTGCAGGCGATGCAAAAGCCGCATAAGCTGAAATAAGCGCATAGTCACGGCAAAGCAACGCCTCTGGCAGCAACACTTGCGCTTTTGGATTACCGTAATCCGGATACACGCCCACTATTTCAAAGGCCTGCAAACCGGTATTTAAAGGCAGGCTCACAACGTCACCGGTGTTAAGCCCCTGCCGATACGCCAGTTGTTGATTAATGAACACCCCACGCTGTGCATGAAAGGCAGACCAGGCAGAGGGCAATTGATTATCAAGCATTAAATACTGCTGATATTCGGCGCCATCGGGAAAGCTGCGTAGCTCGAGGGTTTGCCCATTAACGCGAACGTCTTTGCCATAGCGGGCTAGCAGTGGCACCGGCGTGCCCTCCTCGGCCGACAAATCCCCGTCAAAATCCGTGTAGATATAAAACGGTGCAAACAGGCGTTGCTCCAACCATTGCTCCGTAGCCTGGCGAAAACTGTCGACCATCACATTCATGCCGATATTGGCCGCCAACGCGATAAAAAATGCACAGGCCGCCAGTCTGGTTCGCTGCGACAGACTCACCGCATTATGCATACTCCAGTGCAGCAGCGGCTTTGTTGTACTTACCCGCCGTGCAACCAGGCTCATTAACTGGGGCATCAGCAACACCACCGTGGTGCAACCGGCAATCAGAACCAGGCCAATATACAAAAGCGCCTCGCGCTGACTGGCTACCAGCCACGCACCCAGCGCCACTATCGCTAAGCTCAGTAACAACCAGACGTTATAAACCGGTTTGAAACGCCGCTTAAATGCCGCTACCAGATAACTGCGCCGGGCCAGACTGTGAGCCAGACGTTGCCTGATCAACAGCCCCATTACCATCACTGCGATTGCACAAAACACCACGGCCAGCAACATCAGGCGCGGCGTGGAAAACTGTCCACCGCTAAACTGCCCGTCCAGTAGAAATCGATAAATATTACTCAGCAACGGCGTGATTGCGCTAACCAGCGATGCTCCGGCAATTACCCCACCAACCGCGCCAACAAGGGCCAGGATCAACATTTCCAGTTGTAAAACACGTAGCAGTAATGCCTGACCAACCCCGAGTTGGCGCAGTTTAACCAACACCGGCGTACGCGCGGCTAACAGCAGGTTAAAGGCATTAAACACAATAAAAATGCTCACCAAAACCATCAGTGCGCCCATGGCCCACAGATTGAGGCTGAAACTGTCACTCAGGTTGTTGGCGGATGAAGTCAGCACAAAGGGGGCTAATTGAAGGTGTGCAGGGAGTGATTCTTCCAGCAACGCATACTGCTCAGTCGACAATGCCCCCATCACCAGCAGGCCGCTTAGCTGATGGGTTTGTAAAGTGACATCACCTTGATAAAACTGATTAATATCCTCAATACCATTGAGCGCTGCTTGTTGTGCAAAGCTGTTTTGCTGTGATGCTGCGCGATTAGCCATTGGCAACAGGTTAAACAGCGTAACCGTATCAACCGCTAGCCGATCACCGGTTTGAGTGTAAGCCACTAAAGCGTTAACACCCTGTCGCCGAAGCTCGGCATAATCAGAGCGCCTGAGAGGTTTATTTTCATTGCGCGGAATTATGTGAAAATTAACCGGTACATCACCCAGGGTAAACTGCTTTAACTGAGAAGACGCGCCGGCATTGATAAGTGTGACGGCAGTGAGACCTGCGCTGGCAATAAAGATCGCCACAATAATTAGCAATGGCTCCCAAAACCGCGCCCGGTAGGTGGCTAGTTGGGTACGCAGTGCCAGAATAAGAACTCGCATGGCCCGCGACATTATACTAAGGCTAACCGGCCCTGATGGAGCCGATACTGAGTTTGAGCGCGCCTGGCAACGTCCGGGCTGTGGGTAACTACCACCAACGCAGCACCCTGCTCCTGACAATAATTAAACAGCAACTGGCTCACCACATCGCTGGTTTGTTCATCGAGGTTGCCCGTGGGTTCATCGGCAAGCACCACATCAGGCTGATGATTAAGTGCGCGGGCAATGGCAACCCGTTGCTGCTCGCCACCAGAGAGCATACTGACCGGCGCTTTGTGCCGCTCCGCCAGCCCAAGATTTTCTAACAAGGACTGCTGACGGGAGGCATTGTAGTTACCTTTTAAGCGAGCGGTAAAGGCCACGTTGTCCCAAACGTTAAAGCAGTCCAGCAGATTAAACTGCTGAAAGATAACGCCAAGGTGGTGCATTCGAAACGCATCGGCAGCTTCCTGCGACAAACTCTCTAACGCATGTCCGGCAATCACAATGGTGCCGCCAGAGCTTTGTTCAAAGCCCGCCAGTAACGCCAGCAAAGTGGATTTACCACAGCCGGATGCGCCCTGAATACTCACCGATTGCCCGGCAATAACATTCAGCGAAAGCTGGTCGATAATGGGGGTGGCTGAGTCAGGGTAGTGTTTTATAAGGTCAGATACTGCGATCATTATTCGATTTTGTTCCTTAATCGACCGCACCTTACGAGGCGCTGTATACCTCTAGTTTAACGTAAATTAATCAAATTAAGATTAATTACAAGTTCACCAGATAGGCAACATCAATGTCTTAACAAAAAGCTTTTAGTCAAACACCAAAACGGCTTGTCGGCTCAGCGCCACCAACCGTTCATGTTCATCCCAAATTTTCGCCTCAGTATGGGCATAACCATTAGCGGCAAACCGGGTATCCACCTCATACGCAAACCAGGGGTTACCGGCAACGGGAATAAGCGGGTTCACAAACTCCAGATCCCAGCTTACCGTACTCATCGGTGCCGGAGCTTCCAGTTGCTGCACCAGCGCTGGCGGCCATGCATCAATCAGCGCGATCAGGTGGGTATGGCCAAATAACTCTACCGGCGCGCGGTTGCGCATCCAGCCGTAATAATGACAGTGTGAACTGCCGGTGAAGGGGCGGTGCCCCTGAAGCATAGCCAGATCGTAGTGATGGAAAAACCTCGGCAGTTTAGCGGCGTCGGTTCCCATTAACATTGCCTTATCGGGTAGTTCAAATTGATGCGAAGTCAGCTTGTTGATATGCAATTTCGAGGTTAACTCAACACCATAACAGGCCTGCACACAAACGCTGACTTTGCCTGCCTGATTCAGCCTTACCAGGTATTGCGACATATTGCGGCCGGAGCGTAATTGCTCTATGACCACTTCAAAGGGTTCATCAAATACCACCGGACCAACAAAGTTAGAGTGAAAGGTACGTAAGGCGCGATCCGGCGCTACAATCAGACTCAGCGCATAATGCATCATCGCCGCACTGATACCACCAAAGGCCGTGCGCCCCTGCCCCCAGTCATCGGGCAAACCGGGGTGAGTTACCCGCCATTGGTTATCGCTTATTGGTGTAACGGCCGATAAGCCCGCAAACAATTGATCAATGTGATGCATCAGACAACCAGTTTCTTTTTTTGATTATTAGAATGTTAATAGCTTAGTAACACTAATACTTTATAAGTATCTTTTCCTTTTAACTGAAGTATCAGTCAGTTAGCTATACTGCTCAATTAACCTTGCCATCTGGCTATCGAAACAGACACAAACTGATAACATCTGTTCCTGGTAAGCTTCTGATTAAAAAGACATTTGGCATATAAAGTGCTTCATTCTCTGACTTATTCGTGAGACGTGCTGTTAGAGCTACAGTTGCGCAAAGAGAGTGCAAATGGTCCTTTATATCTCCCCAAAATTGAGCTATCCGCTGAAACGTTCCAGCCTTTTTCTTTCATGCTGGTTATTTGCCTTAGGGATAAGCCCTTATTCCGCATCCCAGGCGGAAGAACAATGGTTTACCCGCGATCTGGCGGCCGACATCATCGACGACCGCTGCGAAACCTGCCACAACGATTACGAATTTGCCGGTAACTGGTCGGTAGCCGATATTCATGTAAGCGACCTGACCAAAGGCAAAAACCAAAAACTATGGGAAGGTATCTTAAAGTCTGTCTCCATGGGTGATATGCCACCGGCCGATAAAAAACAGTTAAGCGCAGACGAGAAAACGGCCTTTCTGAACTGGCTTGAAGGTTCGCTGGATGACTATAGCGAGGCTCATCCTACCCCCGGCAGAGCCACCATAAGACGGCTCAACCGTAATGAATACGCCAGGTCAGTACGCCATTTACTGGCGCTGGATGTGGATATCAGCGATTCACTCCCGGGAGACGATTCGGGGTACGGCTTCGATAACAACGCCGATGTGCTAGGCGTCTCTACCACCCTCCTGGAGCGTTATCTGTTTGTTGCCGGCAAGCTCAGCAAACTGGCCACCGGCACCGCCGGCGAAGCGGCCGGTAAAGAGAGCTACATCGTGCCTAAAGACGGCCCGGTGAAAAACAGTGGTGTGCCCTCTTTTGATTTGCGCATGAACGATGCACTGCCACTGGACTCCAGAGGCGGTGGCAGTTTTGAATTTTATGCACCGGTCAGTGGTGATTATGAAATCGCTGGCTTTTTGAATGCCAATACCAATAACGAAGTCGACCGCCTTGATATTCACCGCTATAGCCATACGCTCGCGCTTACTGCAGGCCGACATCAAATCGGTATGACTTTTCGTAAAAACCTGGCCCTCAATGAACATGTGCCAACCATCCGAAAAGGCACAGACTACGTGGTGATCCCCGAGCGTTCCCCGGTTGAAATGACGCTGGATTTTATTGTTGATGGTGCACGTCTACATTCAACCAACGTCCCTTCTTACCACATGTCTGCGCGTTTCTCTCAGGCTGCATTCTTACGTGATGTGCTGGAAATTGAAGTGATTGGGCCGCTAAACCCCGGCAGCAGTGTTGCCTCGCAAACGGCCAGCACCCGCAAAATATTCAGCTGTCTGCCGGGGCAACAATCAACCGCAACAGCAGAACTTGATTGTGCCCGACAGATTATAAGTTCATTAACCGCAGAGGCGTACCGCCGCCCGGTTAGCAACGAGGATATACAGCCCTTGCTGGCGATTTTTGAGCGAGCCCGGATGGATATCAGTTTTCGCGCCAGTATCGCTACGGCCATACAGGCACTGCTGGTGTCGCCAAACTTTTTATACCTGCAGGAAATTCCGCCTGCCGAGGTTGAGCCTGGCAGCGTTTACCGCATTAGTGATACAGAATTCGCTGCCCGGCTAGCGTTGTTTTTATGGAGCAGCCTGCCGGATGAGGAACTTACCGCACTGGCCAGCGCGGGTAAGTTAAGAGAGCCGCAGGTGCTTACGCAGCAAATCAAACGCATGCTCGCATCCAACAAAGCCAACGCGCTTACCGATAACTTTGCCGGACAATGGCTGTATTTACGCAATCTGCCCTACCATTTTCCGGATGTGTTTGAATTCCCGGAATTCACTATTCCCCTCAGGCATTCTATTGAGCGTGAAACGGAACTGTTCTTTACCCGTATTCTCAAAGACGACCTGCCCATTTTTGACTTTTTAAATGCCGATTACAGTTACCTCAACGAACCATTGGCAAAGCACTATGGTATCGATGGCGTTAAAGGCTACGCTTTTCGCAAAGTCTCCTTAAGTGACCAATCCCATCGTGGCGGATTACTCGGTCAGGCGAGTATTTTAACCCTCACCTCCAATCCTAACCATACGTCGCCGGTAAAACGTGGTAAGTGGATCCTCGACAACCTGTTAGCGGCCAGCCCCCCGCCGCCACCGCCGGATGTGCCGGCTTTGGTGGCCGAGCACGACGGTATGGCACTGACAGCCAGGGAACAGTTAAAGCGGCACCGGGCCGATCCGGTTTGCGCGGCCTGTCATGTTCGCATGGATCCACTCGGTCTGGCACTTGAGCAATACGATGCCGTAGGCGCTTTTCGTACCCGCTATGCCGACCAGCCAATCGATGTTACTGCTACGATGCCCGATGGCACCCAGTTTAAGGGCCTGAACGGTCTTCACGATGTACTGTGGGACAGACGGGAGCGCTTTACCCAGGCATTTATCGACCGCCTGCTCACCTATGCCCTCGGTCGCGGTTTAGAAGCTTACGATCAGCCTGTTATCCGCAACATCGCCAGGCAAGCCAGTGAGGAAGATTACCGCATTCACAGCATTATTGAAGCGGTAGTCACCAGTACGCCATTTAACTTTAAAAAAGCACCAGAGGCAGCTAATGAACCACAACAATTCGCTAAAGCGCCGTAACCCAGCGTTATCCCGTCGTACCTTTTTAAAAGGCCTGGGCGTTAGCATGGCGTTGCCGGCGATGGAATCATTGGTGCCTGCAGCCATGGCAAAATCGCTGGAGCAGCGGCCCAAGCGTATGACAGTATTTTACTCCCCCAACGGGGTAAGAATGCAACGTTACACGCCTGCAACCGCCGGTAAAAATTATGCCATGACACCCATCTTAAACCCCCTCGAAAAAGTACGCGATAAGTTTTCAGTGATTTCAGGCCTGGCCCATTACCAGGCCAGTGCGTTCGGTGCGCCGCCGGCCGGACATGGTCGTAGCTGCCCGGCATTTTTAACCGGCGCACATGCCAAAGCCACCGAAGGGGCTGATATTCAGTGCGGCATTTCTGCCGATCAGGTAGCCGCCAGTTACTTCGCCAAAGATACCCAGCTCGCCTCCCTTGAACTGGGCATCGAGCCGCCCAGTTTATTGGGCAGTTGTGATATTAATTACAGTTGTACCTACACCAACACCATTTCCTGGAAGAGCTCCACGCAGGCGTTGCCAGCAATGGTTGCTCCCAGCGATGTATTTGAGCACCTGTTTGGCGACGGCAATCAAATCGACGAACAAACCCGTCAGATGCGACTAGCCCATAAAAGCAGCATCCTCGATTTCATAAACGATGAAGCCAAACGGGTCAATAAACGTTTAGGCGTTAACGATCGGCATAAAATGGCACAGTATCTGGAGTCCGTCCGCGATGTGGAACGACGCATTGCCAAAGCCCGGGAAACGGCGATAGAAATGGATCTGGAAGGCTTCACCGTGCCAGCGAATATTCCTGTGGATTACGAAGAACACGTGAAGATCATGCTCGACCTGCAAATGCTCGCACTGCAAACGGATATGACCCGGGTCAGTACCTTTATGCTCGGCCGGGAACTGAGTAATCACGCCTATAACAATCTGGGTATTCCAGATGGCCATCATGCGCTAAGCCACCATGCGAATATTCCGGAAAAAATCGATAAGCTGGTAAAAATCAATGCCTATCACATGCAGCTGTTTGCCGATTACCTGGAGAAAATGGCCAGTATCCCGGACGGTGAATCCAATTTGCTCGACAATACCTTTGTGGTGCGCGGCGCCTGTATAGGTGAGTCGAATGAACACGATCATATGGATTTGCCCATCATACTCGCCGGTGGCGGTCTGGAAGGAAACCGCCATATTGCCGCCAATAAACACACGCCCATGTGCAATTTACTGCTCTCGGTATTGCAGCAAATGAACGTACCTGTGGAAAGCTTTGGCGACAGCACCGGCCCGCTCGCCGGTTTGATTGCCTGAGGAGTAAGTAATGAATTCAATCACCAATATCCCGATTAAGGCTCTGCTTGTTGCGCTGGGTATTGCCGCGTTATCGGCCTGTCAATCTGAGTCACAGCTCACCAATATGAAGCCTGCGCTGACCAGCGAGCAACACGATAAGCTGCTCATCGAGGCAAAACAGGCCATTCTCACATCTGATATAAGCCGACTCGCAAAGCTTAGCAGCCAGATTGATGTTAATCGCCCGCTACCTGATAACGCCAGTTTGCTGGCCTGGGCAGTGGAAACTCAGGATCCGAAACTGGTTAGCCTGTTACTGGAAAACGGCGCGGATGCTAATCCCACCGCGGGAAACCGCTTTACCCCAATCATTCAGGCCTGCCGCTATGGCAATTCTGAGATCATTAACGCTTTACTGGCAGACGGAGCAAACCCTGATGATGCGGTGGAAGACGGCACCACTGCATTCCATCTGTGCGCTGGTTCAGCAAACCGCAGGGCGCTGGAAAAAATAGCCAGCCTGGGCGCAGATATCCACGCTAGCAATGAACATGGCCAAACCGCCCTGATGTTTGCGGCCAATCAGGGAAATACCGATAATCTTCAATATCTGGTGAATGCCGGTGCCAACATCAATGCACAAACTCTGGAGGGTTACAGCCCGCTCTTTTTTGCGATTAAAAGTCAGGATGTGACAACAGCTCAAATGGCCATCTCACTGGGCGCCGACGTATTTGCTGCCGCCAAAGACGCTACTACAGCTGCGCAACTTGCGGTATATGCGAAAAACTTTGCATTTTTAACCTGGTATATGGGTGAGCTGCCGGCGTTGATGGATGAGCAAGGCATAGATAGCGTCATTAATTCTCACGACCGCGATGGATACCAACTGCTCCATGCCGCCGTTAAAGCCAATCAGCCTGAGCTGGTTGCAAAGCTGCTGGCGCTTGGCGCTAATCCCAATCAGCGTAGTGAGCCATCAACCTTAACATGGCGATACGAGGCTAACTTCAAAACAGAAAACTATATTCCACCACAGCTGACGCCCATGGAAATTGCTGAGCAAAAAAACCTCACACACATTGCTGAGATGTTGCAACACAACAATCCATCACTGGCGGGCATTTAATATCGGGCCCCAGGGCCCGATAACGAACATTTTAAAAGATGCTTAGTACAGGTTTAAAAGGCATTTTTTGCCAGCAACCATCAACCCTTTTCTACCTGAGTGATTTCGCCGATTATTTGCCGAATTTAAAAATAAAGCGATCGGTTTTGCCACGAATATCAGCGGCAAAGACTGATTTTTGCAAATCATCTTCCGTATTACGCAGATAAAACGCCTCTTCTCTTAGCGTAAAGCCTGCGCTTTCGAATTGGTGCTTAATAATATGAGGATCAATACGATGCAGAGTGTTCGCCGCGTTAAAACCTGAGCCCGCCTTGGCACTGTGGTCAATAATAACGACCACCCCATCCTCTTTAAGAATGCGTTTAAAGGTACTCAGTACTGGCATGTAATCAACAGCCTCGTCGCGGAAAGAAACGACTTTCCCATCGCGGACCGTATCGGTGAAATACATATCGTGATAGCCCAGTGCGGCAAAAATAATATCCACCGAATTGTCGGGAATTGGCATTTCGGAAAGAGCCACATTGTCCAGTCTTACTACATTGGGCAATCTGTTATCCTGAGTGCGTTTGATAATATCTTTTTGCGCAAATTGCCAGTAAACACTGTCATTTTGCATATATACCTTACCCGTTTCCCCTACTGCTCTTGAGAGAAGTTCGGTATACCAGCCACCACCAGCAAAAAAATCCAGCACTACGTGCCCCTTTCCAATGCCTGTAAAAGACAGCACTTGCGCCGGTTTTCTGGCTTCATCCCTCTGACTATCTTCCTGCGGCCTTTCGCTGGCGCTAACAACCTCTGCAATTTGCTGTTGGCTTAACGGTGCGTTAGCAGCTTGAATTTGAAAAGACATCGCAGAAACGGCAAGAACAAAAGCAACGGATTTGGAAAGACTTACAGTGAACATAGGGTTTTTCATTGAACTTAGGCCTAATTCGTTAAATAGACGCATAAGGTTATCCTCAACTGTTCAGTATGTGTACAAAAAACTGTAACAGAACAATTCAAGTCCCGACTAAAATACGAATCGGCTAAAACAACTGCCAACGTTCATTGGTTATTTTAAACGACCGGGTTTGGAAAGCCTGATAATAAAGGGAAAGCCGACTGGATTTTATTATTCAGTAACCAGAAAATAACGATGGGGATTAAATGGTTTTGATACTGATATTTGAAGTCATATAAATGGTGCGTCTACCCTGATTCGAACAGGGGACCTCTACCATGTCAAGGTTAAAACCGCAGTTCACACCCGAACACAAATAAGCACGAAGAAACACAAAAACACCAATAAATATCATAAGCTTAAACATTTTCCGCGCATAGAAAAGCATCATTAAGTGTGCTTGTTATAGGCTTGCTTGTAGCTGATTGTTGTTTCATAATGGC
>OJDQ01000428.1_pt1 | contig 18917 bp, 16 predicted proteins | sample 1592851 | NCBI WGS metagenome assembly OJDQ01 (sample SAMN05416774, study PRJEB24817) | seawater metagenome | isolation source: Sea water | place: Canada:Atlantic | collected 2013-07 | reverse complement strand
CGACCCCTTGTACCCAAAACAAGTGCGCTACCAAGCTGCGCCACTCACCGAACCTGTGTAACGGCGTGAACTTCCTCACCGCTACGGGGTGCGCATACTACCGGCTTGCCCCTACCCCGTCAAACACTTTTTTACCCTAAAATTATCGTCTGCTCACAAAGTCGACAACTCGATATAAATTTAGTCAAATTTACACAGTGACCAAGATTTCATGTTGGTTGTTTTGCCTTAGCCGCTATAATTGTGGGAAAATATCGTTCCTATCATTTTTTAATTAATTACTTCATTAAGCAGCCAGTAACTATGACCGCCCATTTGATTGACGGCAAACTTATTGCCAAACAGGTTCGACGAGACGTCGCTTTATATGTTGATTCACTAAAACAAGCAGGCAAAAGGGAGCCCGGTTTGGCAGTGGTGCTGGTTGGCAGCGATCCGGCATCACAGGTTTATGTTTCTAATAAACGTAAAGCCTGTGATGAAGTAGGCTTTAATTCCCGCTCGTATGATTTGCCCGCCGACACCTCACAACAGCAACTGCTGGATCTGGTTGATGAATTAAATAACGATGCAGCTATCGATGGCATTCTGGTGCAATTGCCCCTGCCAGCCGGATTAGACGCAGAACAAATCCTCGAACGCATTCATCCGCACAAAGACGTGGACGGTTTTCATCCGTACAACATTGGTCGTCTGGCTCAACGTATCCCGGCATTACGCCCTTGTACACCCAAAGGCATTATGACCATGATTGAAGCCACCAAGCGCCCGGTAAAAGGCCTTGATGCGGTTATCGTTGGCGCTTCTAATATTGTCGGTCGGCCGATGTCGCTGGAACTGTTACTGGCCGGTTGTACAGTGACCACCTGTCATAAATTTACCCAGGACTTAAAAAGCCACGTCAGCCGCGCTGACCTGTTGGTGGTGGCGGTAGGCAAGCCAGCGTTTATTCCCGGTGACTGGATTAAACCCGGCGCTATCGTTATTGATGTAGGTATTAATCGTACCGCCGCGGGATCACTGGTGGGTGATGTAGAGTTTGATAAAGCGGTAGAAAGAGCTGGTTGGATCACGCCGGTGCCCGGCGGTGTTGGCCCGATGACGGTGGCCAGCCTGATCGAAAACACCCTGGAAGCCTACGTTAAGTTTCATTCTTAATTCACCATGACGTATAAGCCCACTACGCCAGCCTGCCTTCATGTGCAGCGCTGGTTGGATGATATGGTTATCGGCCACAATTTTTGCCCGTTTGCCCGCTTTGTTAGCGAGCAACAACGGGTAAGGTATGTGGATATGGCGTCATCAGACATGGCCACGGTGCTGGAGGCATTATATGATGAGTTCATTCATCTGGATACAACGCCCCATACGTCCACTACGCTGTTGGTATTATCGACCGGTTGGGCAAGTTTTGATGACTACCTGATGTTGGTGGATGTGGCTCAGCAATCTCTGGAGCACTGGGGATATGAGGGCGAATATCAGTTAGCCAGCTTTCACCCCGATTACCTGTTCGCTGGTGAAGCTGAGAATGCCCCCAGCCATTTTACCAATCGTGCCCCTCACCCGGTTATCCATATTATCCGGGAAGCGGAAATGGCACAGGCCCTGGCACACCATCCGGACCCCGAGTCGATTCCACACACAAACATCAACACTACCGAAACCCTCGGCGAGGCCACTTTGCGGGCCCAGCTTAAAGCCTGTAAAACACCACGCTAACCGCAGTGCAGGCTGCCTTTATCAGGGACTGCCGGGTTGCTGTAATAAATCTGCTTTTGGTGCCAGCAGGCCGCGAGCCTGAAAATCAGTCAAACGATACAACCACTCCGTGAAAGTAGCCGGCACCAGATCGCCATTAAGCGTCAGGGCGTAACCACCGTCGGCATCCTCCATCTGGTATAGCCTAAGTGTGAGCACCCTGCCATCTTCTCCGGTGATACTGATAGTCCGGCGCAGCTGCGATTCAGCCGGCGTATCGATCAATGGTTCGATACTGTCGTATTCAAAGTTAACAATGTCATTGAGCGTATGAGCAAGAACCCCGGGATACGCCAGCGGCAGCTTGTTCTCGCTTAACTGCCAGTCGCCTTCGGAACCTTTGAATAGCGTAAAGGCCGGGTCATTGTCGATAACAATCGACGCCAGCCCGCTGAGTCCGGCGTTAATGACATCGGGTAACAACCATTCATAGGGCGTCAGGGGTAAAGAAAGGACTTCATCTATCAGATAACTCTGCTGCTGCGACGGCTCCCTGGCATAACGCCCCATGCCGCTGGATGCCAGATTACCAATCACTACCCGCCATTGTTGAGTATCGGTAGCGATGGTTAACAAGGTACTTTGCGCGCCGGGCTGGGTAACAGGCTCAACGCCTAACAAACTATAACGCGACGCTTTGGCCGTTTTCGGTTCAATTATATGGGCCTGAGTCAGTGCGCTCACAAATTCGGCCAGCTTTTGCACTTCCACCGGAAAAGTCATCACCGAGTCCAGATGGGTAGCCAGCCACTGCTCGTCCTCCCGACGGGCTTTAAATAATGTTCCTTCTGCGTTTTCAACAGTAACCTGAGTCAGCTTCGTACTCTGCGAGGCTAATCCGCCTAACAACAAATGAGACTCGGTAGTCTGGTCTGGATGGCGTTCAAACACCAGGTAATAAGCCGCTCCAAGAGTAACTACGACCAACAAAAATAAAATAACAACACGGGTCATGAGCCGATGGCCTCCAGTGTTTTCTTCCCTGCTCTGCGACGAACCAGTCGTGCCAGCCCCCACAACACAGTGACCAGCAATAAGGGAGTAATAGCGATATTCAATAGTTTGAGATAGTTCCCTAACTGGTCGATGTCCCTTTCCAGTTGATAGCGAACCTCCCGCAACTCACGACGGATCTCATTACGCTGCGCAATAAATGCATCGAGCGCCGCTTGCTGCTCCGGCGTAAGGGTAAGAGCACCTGATTCAGTTTGCACATTCTGTAATTGAGCCAGTTGCTCTTCCGTTTTTTGGAGTTGATTCTGCAAACGCTCTTCCTGCTCTCGGAATCTCGCCTCTGCGGCGACCTGCAAAGCCTGCACCTGTTCAAATGGCCGGGCGTAGGTTCCCCGACCACGGATACTGATCAGAGCGTCACTGCCCGCCAGGTTATCGCTGGCATTAATGATTGCATCACCGTTATTGGCAAATGGCGTGTAAATGGTTTCACCAAAAAAGTTTGCCTGCTGTACCCAAAAACGATCAGCCAGTAAATCTGCATCATTAACAACAATCAGGTTCAATTTTGCGGTGCGGCTGACATGGGCCATATTCAGTTCACTCGCCGACTCTGATGCCGGTGCCTGGGTAAACGCTGAGGTAGCCGGGCCGCTGAAACGGGCTGCCAGGGTGATGCGCTGAGTGTCTTTGTCATCGAGCATTCGCTGCAAAGCCTGTGGGTCTTGTGTCATGGCGTAGTCAGCCCCCTCTACCACAACGGCATCGGCAGATGAAAACGCCAGTGGCGTCAGAGTTAAATCACTCCCCGGCATCAGAGCCAGTGGTGCAAAAGAGGCACCATTCACCAGCTCGAGATTGGCCGTAATCACATCTTCGCGGTTCAGTTGCTCCGCCGTCAGGCCAATGATGCCCGGATGGCGCGTTACCGCCCCTTCAGGTGTTCGGATATCCAGCCCTAACCGACCATCGAGTACCACCGAATCAAGCCCGGCATCAATCCCCCAGCTTTCCAGCAAGCCAAAGTCAGACTTGTTCGCTTGCAAAGAGCCCATCATGGCCATGGCATCCGACTCAAAGTGGGGATCCACAAATAACAGGATCCGCCCCTGCCGCATGGCGAATTGGTCAATGGAATACTGCAATCCCTCACTCAAATTTTGCGGGTGAATAACCACCAGCACATCGGTACTTTCCGGAATCTGTGTGGTATCACTGCCAATGGTTGTGATGTCGTATAACTGACTTAGCTGGCTGTAAAACGTCATGGCAGGCGTCATCTGGCCGTTCATCGGGCTCTGCCCGCCCATCAGATTAATATCGGTTAACACCGTGAGTTGCACCGGGTCAGGCTCACTAAGCTGATAGATAAGCTTGCTGATGTCATATTCAAGAAAGCGTTCTTTTTGCGGGTCAAAAAAGTTAATCGTAAACTGATTATCCACCGCATTCGTGCCGGCCAGACCAAAGTAAATGGCATCACCTACCGGACCAAGGGTTGCGCCGGTGAGGCCAAACTGGTTAGCGCGGTCTTCAGCTTCTGAGAACGGCTCAGGATCAATAACATTCAGCGTGATTTTGCCGTTTGCGCGCGACTCATACTCTTCCAGTAAACTCTGTACCCGGTTGGCATAGTTTCGTAACGATGTCATGCCCTTAGAAGCCGTATCTGAGAAGTAGAAATTCAGCACTACAGGCTCATCAATGTCGTTTAATACCCGTTGGCTGCCTTCAGACAGTGAGTAAACCTGGTCCTCGGTTAAATCAATACGATAGTTACCCAGCAGTTCATTGTTAATAACCACCAGCCCTAAACACAGCACTGCGAGTAATAATAAGGTTAAAAAAGCGATTAATTTTTGCATGGTTAATCGGCCTTTTTCTGTTCAATAACTATCAGGCTGGCGTACAGCCAGACCAGCATGATAATGAAGAAATATCCCACGTCATTGAGTGCCAGCACGCCTTTGGCCATGGCCTCAAAATGACTGAGGAAACTAAAACTGGCGACAGTATCCAGGATCAGGTTGCCTGCCCATGGCTGAAACGCGTCCAGCACAATACTGCTGCCTGATACCACAAACAGGAAACACACCACTACTGCCAGAATAAAGGCAACCACCTGGTTGCGGGTGAAAGCGGACATACAGGTGCTGATAGCCAGAAATGCACCGGCCATGAGCCAGCTACCTATATAGGCCGCTACAATAATGCCGTGGTCAGGCTGGCCAAGAAAATCAACGCTCAGCCATAGCGGAAATGTAAGCCCTAACGCCAGTCCAAGCACCAGCCAGGCGGCGACAAACTTGCCCACTACAGCCTCAGCTGCGCTGATTGGCAGGGTCATCAGTAATTCGATTGAGCCGGACTTGCGTTCTTCGGCCCAGCTTCGCATGGCAATCGCCGGCACTAAAAATAAGTACAGCCAGGGGTGAAAGTTAAAAAACGGGATCAGGTCTGCCTGCCCTCTTTCATACAAATTACCGATAAAAAAAGTAAAGATGCCCGATAGCATTAAAAAGATCGCAATAAATACGTACGCCACCGGTGTAGCAAAAAAGCTCGCGAATTCCCTTTTTGTTACAATCCAGATGTTACCCATTGGCCACCTCCGCGGTGGTAATTTCCCGAAACACCTCATCCAGGCGGCCGGTTTCCAGAGTCAGTGTATCCACCGGTAAGCGTCGCTGGGTGACATATTCATTAATGGCGTGAAAAATATGTTTACCCGGCTCCGGAAACAAGGTGACCAAACCGGTTTTGCGATCGATTTCCATTTCTTCAACACCATCAAGTTCAGCGAGTCCGGAAATATCCGCTGCATAGCTAAGCCGCAGACTAACGGCATTGCAAAAACGGGAGCGGTGCCGCAGCACTTCCGGAGTATCATCAAAGCGTAATTGGCCATCGGCAATAATCATAACCCGGTTACACACGGCCGCCACTTCCTCAAGAATGTGGGTTGAGATGATTACAATTTTTTCCCGCGACAAATCTTCAATCAGCTGTCGGACATGATGCTTTTGATTCGGGTCCAGTCCGTCGGTGGGCTCATCCAGAATTAAAATATCCGGGTCATGCAGTATCGCCTGAGCAAGGCCTACACGGCGCTTAAAACCTTTAGATAAGTTGTCAATGGGCCGGTTCAGCACTTCACTTAACTCCACACGATGTATCACATCGTAAAGGCGCTCTTTACGGTATTCGCCTTTCAGCCTTCTGACATCGGCGATAAAGTGTAAGAACTGCCAGACAGTCATATCGCCATAAGCCGGTGCGCCTTCTGGCAGGTAGCCAATATCGCGCTGAATGGCTTTGGCGTTTCTGTCGATTGACCGTTCCTTAATATAAATTTCGCCTTCGCTGGGAGGCAGAAATCCGGTCAGCATTTTCATTGTGGTGGACTTGCCGGCACCATTAGGGCCCAGAAACCCCACAATGTTGCCTGGTGCAATGTCAAATGACAGGTTATCGACTGCTTTAAAATGGTCGTAAAATTTAGACAAATTTTTTACCGAGATCATAGCCATCCTATTTACGATCTACTGTTTATCAGCGCCTTTGCTGAGCGTCTTTAAATACGGCAAAAGCACAGGGTGTGTGGTTGATTTATACCACGGCTATATATATTGGCATACGCAGGATTTTCAATCATGTAAAAAATCGGCAAATTGGAGACTTATCTGCAAACGGGGTAAAAAAAAGCCCGTACCAAGACGGGCTCAAAAGTGTTCCAGGGACTACCAGTAATTTGATAGCGGCGCTAATATAGCGGATAAATGTTTGAACTTTGTTTCAGTCCAACTACAAAAGTGTTGCAATTTATGTCTGAGCCTGCGGCTTTTGGGGTGACTCCCATCGGTAAGATTTCCTCGCCCTTTAAACAAAAATTTGCCATTCCCCGTCAGCCAGCTCTGGCCGATGCTCGCGGCAGCGTTGGCTTTTTGCCACCATTCGACGATGTAAATTGCTTGCGCGGCATCGAGACCTACTCCCATCTCTGGCTGCTGTTTTTATTCCATGAAAACCTCGAACAGGGTTGGACTCCTACGGTAAGGGCTCCCCGCTTAGGCGGCAACAGTCGCATAGGTGTTTTCGCTTCTCGCAGCACCTTCAGGCCCAACGGCATAGGTATGTCAGTAGTCAAAAATCTTGGCACAGAGCTGGTTGGCGGTCAGTTAAGGTTGCATGTTGGCGGCATCGATTTACTTGATGGCACACCCATAATCGATATCAAACCTTATTTGCCTTACAGCGACAGCCGCGGGGAAGCCGAAGCACAATTGCTGAACGAACATCCCCTGCCAGCCCGAGAAGTACAGTTTACTGAGCAAGCCATTGCTCAGCTACAGGCCCAGCCCCACAAGGACCTGAAGGCATTGCTCGTGCAGTGCCTCGGTCAGGATCCCCGCCCGGCCTACCGGCAATCCCAGGACACCGATCCTAAGACTTATCAGGTGATTTTTTACGACCGGGATATACAGTGGCGCGTTGTGGATGGCAAAGTACTGGTTACATCACTACAACAAGTCTCTTAGGGCTATTTTAGCGCCCCTAACACTGCTAGAATACGCGGGTTTTGTAATCATCCAACGGATATATGCCATCAATGCGCACTAGTCAGTATTTATTAGCAACACAAAAAGAAACCCCTGCTGACGCTGAGGTAATTAGCCATCAGCTTATGCTTCGGGCCGGTCTCATTCGTAAACTTGCAGCGGGGCTTTACACCTGGCTGCCAACCGGGTTACGAGTGCTGAATAAAGTCGCCAATATTGTTCGCGAAGAAATGAACAAAGCCGGGGCGGTTGAAGTGTTAATGCCAGTAGTACAACCTGCGGATCTCTGGCAGGAAACTGGCCGTTGGGAAGAGTATGGCCCTGAATTACTGCGCATTAAAGACCGACATCAGCGGGACTTCGTGTTAGGCCCAACCCACGAGGAAGTCATTACCGCCTTGGTACGTAACGAAATTAGCAGTTATAAACAGCTGCCGTTGAACCTGTACCAGATCCAAACCAAATTCCGTGATGAAGTGCGTCCCCGCTTTGGTATTATGCGCGGCCGTGAGTTCACCATGAAAGATGCCTACTCTTTCCACATTACTCAGGAATCATTGCAGAATACTTACGACGCCATGTACGGCGCCTACTGCAAAATTTTTGAACGCATGCAGCTCGATTATCGTCCGGTCATGGCTGATACAGGTTCGATTGGTGGCAGTGTGTCGCACGAATTCCATGTGCTGGCAGAGTCTGGTGAAGACAACATCGCCTTCTCTAACGGTTCAGACTATGCCGCCAACGTTGAGCTGGCCCAAACTCAGCAGGTACCAAGTGCCAGTGTTGATGGCTTGCAATATGTGCTGGTACAGGCGGCCGACGAAGACGGTGAAGCCGATGCCAATAACTGGGTACTGCTGGTGCTGTCTGCCAGCCATACCTTAAACGACATCAAAGCCGAGAAACTCAGTGGCGTTGCTGTGCCACTGATTACCGCGAATGATGAAACAGTAAAAAGTGTGCTGGGCGCGAGTGGTGGTGAAATCGACCTGGCCAGTGTCACGGTACCGGTTTTTGCCGATTACGTCGTAGCGGCGGCATTAAAAGACGATGCCAGCGCTGCGAAACTAACGCCTGCTGACCTGCGCAACATTGAAGCGGGTGACCCGTCACCTTGTGGTAACGGCACCATTGAAATTAAACGTGGTATTGAAGTCGGTCATATTTTCCAACTGGGCGATAAATATTCTGAGGCGATGAACTGCGGCGTGCTGAATGAAAATGGCAAGCATGAAATCCTCAGCATGGGCTGTTACGGTATTGGTGTATCACGCGTGGTAGCTGCTGCGATTGAGCAAAATCATGATGAGCACGGTATTATTTGGCCTGACCCTATCGCACCGTTTAAAGTAGCCCTCATCCCCATGAACATGCACAAGTCACAACGTATTATGGAAGCTGCCGAAGCACTGTATGCAGAACTGACCGCCGCGGGTGTGGAAGTCTTGTTTGACGATCGTAAGGAACGTCCGGGTGTTATGTTTAAAGATATGGAACTGGTCGGTATTCCGCACAGTATCGTAGTTGGCGAACGCAACCTCGACGAACAGTTAGTTGAGTATAAAAATCGTCGCAGCGGTGAAAAATCTCTATTACAATTAACGGAAGTGTCCGCATTTATCAGCGGATTGTAGTATAACGAGGGGATGCCATCCGGCGGATCCCGTTAGGTAAGGAGTCAGCATGCAGTTAACCTTTTATGGTGTAAGAGGTTCTATTCCAACACCGGGCGCCGAATACGTGCGCTATGGGGGCAATACTGCGTGCGTGCATATCGAGTTAAGTGACGGCACCGACATATCGTTGGATGCCGGCACCGGTATTCGACTACTTGGCGACAAGCTGGTCAAAAAGCAAACCCCTATCCATATCCTGCTGACCCATAATCACTGGGATCACATTCAGGGGTTTCCTTTTTTCACCCCTATCTATCAGCCAGACCGTGAAATATTGATTACCCCCGGCCAGACTACCCTGCCAGAAAATGATGCCATTATAAAACAAATGCAGGGCTCTGTTTTTCCAGTGCCATTCTCGGCATTGCGTTCAAAAATAAGCATCACCCCCCAACCGGATGAGGTGGATAGCTGGCAACTCAATGGGGCTACCGTAGCGCGTTTACCGATGAACCATCCCGGTAAGGGAAGCGCCTATTCAATTACCGAAAACGGTTTTAAAGTCGCCTACATTACTGACAATGAGCTCTATCCTCCCTACAAAAAAGAAACCGACTTTCTAACTTTTGTTGATTTTGCCAGAAACGCAGATTTAATTATCCATGATGCTCAGTACATGTTATCTGACATGCCCGCCAAAAGCGGCTGGGGACACTCCGTAGCCGAAGAAGCGGTGAAACTGGCCATGGCATGCAATGCCAAACGACTGGCACTCTACAGTCATGATCCGAGCCGAACTGACAAAGACATCGACGACATTATTGACCACGGCAACCAGTACATCACCATTGCAGAATCGCCATTGCAGTTGATTGCAGCCCATGAAGGACTCACCATTGATTTTACCGCTGAGCCTTAATCGCTTCGCTCTTGGTCTGGTGCTGCTGACAACTTCAGTATTCGGCTATTGCGACGATAACGAGCAACAAAGCGAAGTGGCAGCTCAGGAGCAGCAAAGCGGACTGATTGCCCGGCCAAGCCTGTTAAAAAAGCGCTTCGAAGCCGATAAAAACCTGTTAAATAATGCCTTTGCGATTACCCAGTACAAACGCAACTATTTTCTGCCGTTCACTTATGTGGATAACCCCAATGCGCTGGGCAACGCCGGACTGACCGAAGATAACGTCGACAGCAAAGAAGCTAAGTTTCAGGTAAGTGTAAAACTGCCGCTATACACCCAGCCGGATTCGGTCGAAGGCGTTTATTTCGGTTTTACGCTCACATCATTCTGGCAGTTGTATAACAGCGAAGTGTCAAAGCCATTTCGTGAAACCAATTACGAACCGGAAATTTTCTACCAGTGGAACACCGATATAAAGCTCCTTGGTATCGATTTTAATGCTCTACAGCTGGGCTTTAACCATATGTCTAACGGTCAGAGTGAACTCCGCTCCCGGAGCTGGAACCGGATCATGGTGACCAGTTTATTCAGCGACGCTGACGACATTTACTATTTGCGCACCTGGTATCGCATTCCTGAGGATGAGAAACAGTCACCTGACGATCCGGCGGGTGATGATAATCCCAGAATAAACCATTACTACGGACGCATCGAGCTTGGTTACGGCACTCGAATTAAGGGCTTTGGTTTATTTGCCCGCCTACGCAATAACCTTGAATTTGATAATAACCGCGGTAGCCTGGAGCTGTCAGTCAGTTACCCGGTGTCTCCCCGTTATGAAGTGGTACTGCAGTATTTTAATGGCTATGGTGATAGCCTGATTGATTATGATCGCCGTCAAAACCGAATTGGTCTGGGCTTTCAACTGGCGGCATTTTAGCGCTACGGAATAACCCCTGCCGCCCGGTACATCTGCAGATGCACGTCGACCAACGCATTGATATCCCGCTGATAGCCGCCGCCAATAACACAAGCCACGGGCAGGTTATGCCGCCGACACCATTCAAACACCATACAGTCACGCTGATAAACACCTGGGGTACTGATATTTAACAGTCCTAAATCATCGTTTTCATGCACATCCACACCGGCGTCATAAATTACGGCGTCGGGTGCATAAAGGCGTTCCGCCACACTCAGCGCCTCATCCAGCGTGGCCAGGTAAGGTTCATCCGTCATCCCTTTGGGCAACGGAAAATCCATATCTGACTGCTGCTTACGGTGGGGAAAGTTCTTTTCGCCATGCAATGATAAAGTGATCACCGAGGTATCATCCTGCGCAAGTAACGCGGTCCCATCGCCCTGGTGCACATCTAAATCAATAATGAGCACCGAATCTATGCCGGGGGTGGTGAGCATCTGCCGGGCGGCGAGATACAAATCATTAAATAAACAAAAACCTGAGCCCCAATCTGCCCCAGCGTGATGATAACCGCCGGTAAGGTTAAGCGCCAATCCATGTTGCAACGCCAGTTCAGCGGTTTTGAGGGTCCCCCCTACTGCGGTGAGGCTGCGTTTAATGAGCTGTTCAGACCAGGGAAAACCAATGCGGCGCATTGCCTTGGTATCTAATGTGCCACCAATCAGTGCATCAACATAACTGGCATCGTAGCAGGCGGTCAGTGTTTCCCTGGCCACCGGTGTTGGCGTAATAAACGACGACTCTGCTACGCCGCCCGCGCACAGGGCATCATGGATCCCCTGGTATTTTTCGATGGGGAACCGATGCCGGACCGGCAATTCGAGCTGACTGTAAATCGGGTGAAAAACCAAATGCTGCAAAATATCAATGTTACCAATTGCTGTTACACGAATTTGGTATTGTACTGCATTGAGCGGTTATCGGCTCAATGCAGAAACCACAGACATCACATTTTTTGACATCATGTTAATCGCTTCTGAAATATGGTTGCTTTGCGACAGACGCTTATAGTCTTCAGCTGATCTCATCACTTTTGCAATAACACCATCGAGCTGATGCTGAATACTGCTTTGATCGTTTGCCGCTTCCTCCAGCGCACCGACGACACTTTGCGTTTCGTCTATGTAACGTACCAGCTCATTGAGCAAAGCCAGCGCCTGCTGGGCACTTTTCGCGTTGACATCAGCATGTTGCTGACCGCTGGCCATAGCCGTGACGGCTTTAGACGCATCAGCCTCAAAGGCACTTAAAATGGCATTAATTTGTTGGGTAGATTGTTGGGTTTTTGCCGCCAGTGCCCGCACTTCATCGGCCACTACGGCGAAGCCTCGGCCATGCTCGCCAGCCCGGGCCGCCTCGATGGCTGCATTAAGTGCCAACAGGTTGGTCTGATCGGCAATTTCATTAATGACGTTCACCACGGTGAGAATACTGGCGCTGCGGGCCTGTAACTCATTCACAATCTGACTGGCTGAAGAAACGGTTCTGGCCAGCTCAGCAAAACCTTTATTGGCACTGTCAAAGGTGGTGTAGCACTCCTGGACCTGCTGCTGGGAATGACCCGATGCCACTGACACCTGACTGGTGATCGTCACCAGCCCTTTGACAATTTCATCCAGCTTCTCATTCGCCTGCGCCAGTGAATCTGAAGAGGTGTGCTGATCGCTAGCGCCTTTCGCGATGGCGCTACTGACATCTTCGAGGATGTCATGGGACTGACGAATTTGATACTGCGCATCAGACAATATCGTCACGGTATCCTGCAGCTTTTTCTGCAAGTGGCGCGTGGCGCTGGCCACTTGCCCCAACTCATGGTCGCTACGATATTCAAGCCGATAGTCGTAATCTTTCTGCTCCATTTTTTGCAAACAGGTGGCTATTTCGCGGGTAGGTTTTACGATATTGCGACGCAGGTTGGTAATTAAATAAAATATACACAGTCCGCTCAATACGACTGACAGTCCCATAATGAGCCAAAGGCGCTGACTGGTTTCAGCCGTTACACGCTGCTTTGCTTGCTGAGTTGCCAGTGCAATTCGATCGGTCGCCTGCTGCAATAAATCAGCTGGCTCGCGGTCGATACCCCGGACAAACGTATCGCCGGTATGCGGATTGTAGCCAGCGGCAACAAACGCCTGAAACCCTTCCCGGTACTTTTTCCCCATTTGCTGATGGGCCGTTAAAAATTGTTCTATCAACCCCAATGAATCAGCATTCAGCTCAGCCCCGGCCACCAGCTTGCGCAGTGAGGACTGCACATCCGCTTCCCGCGACTGAAAGCGTGACCAGTATTTCTCTCTGTCTTTATCAGAAGCTCCACGCAACAGAACATTTTTCCATTCCTGGACCTGGGTCTTAAATTCGGTTAATGCTTCTGAGACTAAGCGTTCATGCACAACATTGGTTTGCTCAACCTGCTCAATGTCATTCATTAGCGAAAAAGCAATAGTGAGAGAGCCCGCATTAAGCAGGACAAGAACGGCAATAATAGCCAGAACGGGGGTCATTATCAGACGATTGATACTCGTAAATCGTATCATTTAAGTCTCCGGAAAGCGCTTGTTAAAAACCATGAATTCACCCTCCGTGTGAAAGGAGCACAATTACATCGCGATAATATGACAGTTGTGTGAAAGCCTGGGCATAAATCATACAAAAGCTAACATTTATCGCTACTAAAGTAGTGATCTATGCCCTGGTCAAAAGAGCGCTGTCGTTAGCAGTTCAGATCCTGAGGGATTTTGTCAAAATCGTCTCTCTCAGGCAGTGTATAGGCAGTCAGTCCATCTGAATGACTGGCTTCAGTAGTCTGCCTCAATTCATCTTCTGCCGATGGCGTTACTGAAGTATCAACCTGACTGTTTTTATCATATAAACAACCGGAAAGTAGCGTAAGGCAAACCCCGGTAGCAGCAGAACGAGAAATACAAAGTGATAGCGTTTTCATTGAATATCATCCATGGATTATAGACTTTAACTTAGAACAAATTAGAGCGTTATCACATTAGGAACCACTTACTTTTCCATACCTTTGTATTGCCTTTACAGCAGCCTCAAAGTAATGAATTCAGTTTAAAAGTAGTTAACTAAGTTACAAATTAAATTAAATCAATAAGTTGACTAATATAAAAACGCCCATTTATTTTTACCTAACAACACACTCTAGTATTAGCACAAAACGTGTCTTTTCATATAGCGAAAGCGGTGCTGATAAACCGCCACCGGAAAAAAAACAACATGGATCAATAATCAGACAAAAAACCACATAGGATATGAGAAATTTCGTGGCGTTCGGTTATACAGGCAGGATTGATTGTGCAAAAAAATACTCAAAAAAGCAGAAAGCCTTGCATCGCAAGGCTTTCTGGATTCAGTAATTTCCCGGTAACTACTGAAGAATAGGTATAACGAAATATCTTACTCCGCCAGACTTATTCCCATTCAATGGTGGCCGGAGGCTTACCTGAAATATCGTAAACCACACGGGAAATACCATCGATTTCGTTGATGATGCGGTTAGACACTTTACCCAGGAAGTCATATGGCAGGTGCGCCCAGTGCGCAGTCATAAAGTCGATGGTTTCTACCGCGCGCAGCGATACAACCCAATCATACTTACGGGCATCTCCCATTACGCCAACCGATTTAACCGGCAGGAATACGGTAAAGGCCTGACTTACTTTGTGGTAAAGCTCTGCGTTATGCAGTTCTTCAATAAAAATGGCATCGGCGCGGCGCAGCAAATCGCAGTATTCTTTTTTGATTTCGCCCAGTACACGTACGCCCAAACCCGGTCCCGGGAATGGATGGCGATACAGCATGTCGTATGGCAGACCCAACTCTAAACCAATTTTACGCACTTCATCTTTAAACAGTTCACGCAGTGGCTCAACCAGACCCAGTTTCATGTCTTCCGGCAAACCACCGACATTATGATGCGACTTGATTACGTGCGCTTTACCGGTAGCAGAGCCGGCTGACTCAATAACATCCGGATAAATAGTGCCCTGTGCTAACCATTTGGCGTTAAACAGTTTGCTGGCTTCTTCATCAAACACCGCGACAAATTCGTTACCAATGGCTTTACGCTTAAGTTCGGGATCTTCTATCCCATCAAGCTTAGCCAGGAAGCGCTCTTCGCCATCAACTTTAATAATGTTGAGTCCAAAATGATCGCCAAACATGTCCATGACCTGCTGGCCTTCATTCAAACGAAGTAAACCGTTATCAACAAATACGCAGGTCAGCTTATCACCAATAGCGCGATGGATGAGCATGGCCACTACCGAGGAGTCAACTCCCCCTGACAAGCCAAGAATCACTTCATCGTCACCCACTTTTGCTTTAATGCGGGCAATGGCATCTTCGATAATGGCATCCGGGGTCCAAAGCTTTTCGCAGCCACAGATATCCATTACAAAGTGCGATAATAAACGCATGCCCTGACGGGTATGGGTCACTTCCGGGTGGAATTGCACACCGTAAAATTGCTTTTCTTTATTGACCATAGCGGCATGAGGGCACGAGGGCGTAAGGGCAACCGTTTCAAAACCATCCGGAATAGCAATAACCTTGTCACCATGGCTCATCCACACATCCAGCAACGCATTGCCTTCGGCGCTAATCGCATCCTCAATATTGGCTAACAGATCATTAGGTTTAACTACCTCTACCTGAGCATAACCAAATTCACGCTTATCAGAGCCCTGTACTTTACCGCCAAGCTGCTCAGCCATAGTTTGCATGCCGTAACAAACGCCCAGTACCGGTACACCGGCGGTAAACACATATTCTGGTGCGCGGGGCGAGTTTTCCTCGGTAACCGATTCGGGACCACCAGAAAGAATAATCCCCTGAGGATTAAACGACCTGATTTGCTCTTCGGTGACATCCCATGCCCAGAGTTCGCAATAAACGCCAAGCTCGCGCACGCGGCGGGCAATAAGCTGTGTATACTGTGAGCCAAAATCCAGAATAAGTATGCGATGATCATGGATGTTTTGTGTCATGGTGTTTGCCTTAAAATAGAAAACAAGCAGGCTGGTATTAACCAGCCTGATAAATCAATCGATTCGTGTTGGTAAAGTTTAACCTAAACGGTAGTTAGGTGCTTCTTTAGTAATGCTTACATCGTGAACGTGTGATTCACCCATTCCGGCAGACGTAACCCGTACGAACTGTGGTTTGGTATTCAGTTCGTTAATGGTAGCACAACCGGTTAAGCCCATCGCAGAGCGCAGGCCGCCCATTTGCTGATGAATAATGGTGGCGATTGGGCCTTTATAGGCGACACGACCTTCAATACCTTCCGGTACCAGTTTTTCGGCGTTGTCGCTTTCCTGGAAGTAACGATCTGATGAACCATTGCGCTGATTCATAGCCCCTAACGAGCCCATTCCACGGTAAGACTTGTAGTAACGCCCCTGATACAGTTCTACTTCACCGGGCGCTTCCTCGGTACCGGCCAGCATAGAGCCAACCATTACGCAGCTTGCACCGGCTACCAGCGCCTTGGCAATATCACCGGAGAAGCGGATACCACCATCGGCAATAACCGGAATATCACGGTCTTTCAGTGCTTCAACCGCATCAGAAATAGCCGTAATTTGCGGTACACCACAACCGGTTACGATGCGGGTGGTACAGATTGAGCCAGGACCAATACCTACCTTAATACCGTCTGCACCAGCATCAGCCAGCGCCAGAGCACCTTCGGCAGTCGCCACGTTACCCGCAATGATTTGCAGTTCAGGATAAGTTTCGCGAACCGTCTTAACGCGGTCGATAACACCTTGTGAGTGGCCGTGAGAGGTATCGATAAGTAATACGTCAACACCTGCTTCAACCAATAGCGCGATGCGCTCATCAGTACCCGGACCAACACCTACCGCGGCGCCAACGCGTAAGCGTCCCAGCGAGTCTTTACAGGCATTGGGCTTGCTTTCTGCCTTCTGGAAATCTTTTACTGTGATAAGGCCGGTAAGCTTGAAGCTATCGTCCACCACCAGAATCTTTTCGATGCGGTGTTCGTGCATCAGCTCCAGTACTTCTTCCGAGCTGGCACCTTCTTTTACCGTTACCAGACGCTCTTTGGGCGTCATCACTTTGTCGACCGATAAATCAAGCCGGTTTTCAAAGCGCATATCGCGGCCGGTAATAATGCCGATAAGGTTATTTTCGGAGTCGGTAACCGGGAATCCGGAATACCCCATTTTTTTACTCAACGCCTGCACGTTGCCGAGGTTTTCAGTAGCACTTACTGTAACCGGGTCGGACACCACGCCGCTTTCGTATTTTTTAACTTCGCGTACATGTTTGGCTTGCTCCTCTGGGGTCATGTTCTTGTGAACAAAACCAATACCGCCTTCCTGGGCTAATGCAATTGCCAAACGCGCTTCCGTTACAGTATCCATAGAAGCTGATACCATAGGGATATTCAGATTTACCTTGCGGGTCAGACGGGTTTGTAGACTGGCTGTGTGCGGGAGCACTGTGGAATGCGCCGGAACCAATAAAACATCGTCAAAGGTTAGCGCTTCTTGAGCGATTCGTAGCATGCAAAAACACCTGTATATTGAGGTTTAATTGCGGCGCAATTGTAGTGTTTTTTCACTTTCAGGTAAACTGTATTTGCATTAAAGCTGAGGTTTTTTCATTCAATGACAGTTTTCTCTGCCCCAGAGGGGCAAAAAGTTCACAGCGTAACAACATTAAATCGCCTGGCGCGTAACATTTTAACCAGTGAAATCGGACTGGTGTGGTTAAGTGCTGAAATTTCCAATTTCACCCGGGCGTCTTCCGGCCACTGGTATTTTACCCTCAAGGATAATAAAGCTCAGGTCAGAGCGGCTATGTTTCGCTCCGCTAACCGGGTGGTTCGCAATCCACCGCGGGAGGGAGATAAAGTACTGGTGCGAGCCAGCGTCGGCATTTATGAACCGCGGGGCGATTATCAACTGGTGGTTGAAAGCATGGAGCCGGAGGGCGAAGGCCAGTTAAAACTGGCTTTTGAGCAGTTAAAGTACAAGCTGCAAGCCGAAGGTTTGTTCGACCCGGCTACTAAGCAAGCGCTGCCGGCCCACGTAAAGCGGATTGGCGTGATCACCTCTGCCCAGGGTGCCGCCTTGCACGACGTATTGAGTGTTTTAAAACGGCGAAGCCCGGCTACAGAAGTCATTGTTTACCCTTCTATGGTGCAGGGCGAGCAGGCCGCTGCCCAGTTAGCCCGAAATATCTGGCTGGCTAATCAACGCAACGAGGTGGACGTGCTCCTGCTCACTCGCGGCGGTGGCTCGTTGGAAGACCTCTGGTGCTTTAACAACGAATCACTGGCCAGGGAAATCGCCCGCTCGCCCCTGCCGCTTGTCAGTGCGGTAGGTCACGAAGTGGACGTCACTATTGCCGACTTTGTCGCCGATCTTCGAGCCCCTACCCCATCGGCCGCAGCTGAACTGCTGTCTATGGATCAGCGGGAACTGCAAGTGCAAATAAGACAACTCCAACAGCAACTCACACGCAGCTTTCATACCACGGTTCAACGCAGCGCACATCAGCTAACGGTGTTAAACCAGCGCCTGAAATCGAGACATCCTGAGGTGATGCTGCAACAACAAAGTCAGCGGATAGACCAGCTAACACAAAAAATGACTAATCAACTGACGCACCAGTTAAACCGTGCGCAAACCACAGCGCAGCGGCTCGACAGCCGACTGGCGCGCCAGCATCCGGCCATTCGGCTCGATAAAATTAAAACCCAGCAGGCCTATTTGTATCAACGGATGGGGGCGGCGATGCAGCAACGACTAGAGACCCGCAAGCAGAAGCTTGGTACACTGGCGCACCTGTTGCAGTCAGTTAGTCCTCTGGCAACGATGGCCCGCGGTTACTCAGCAACATTAAAAGCCAATCAGGCTATTACCAGTATTACCGCGGTGAAAGAAAAGGATGAAATTATTAGCCGGGTCAGTGACGGTGAGATTGTCAGTGTGGTCACAGCAATAAAAGCTAAACCAACCTTATAAAAAGCTCACTGTAAAGGTAACACCAGCGCGGTTTTTACAGGGAATTGTTAAGCACTTCATATGAGTATTGTTGTTTGATTAAAGTTATTCGCCAATTTTTAGTATGGTCAGTATTGGTAC
>OJDQ01000421.1_pt1 | contig 19139 bp, 20 predicted proteins | sample 1592851 | NCBI WGS metagenome assembly OJDQ01 (sample SAMN05416774, study PRJEB24817) | seawater metagenome | isolation source: Sea water | place: Canada:Atlantic | collected 2013-07 | reverse complement strand
TTGAGAGCCGTCATCGAAAAGCCTTCTTCAATAATGAATGCAGTACTGATATACCGAGGGGTCGCGCCAACGACAGCCAGATCATTCACGGTACCGTAAATACTTAATGCCCCCACATTGCCACCTGGAAATGTGTAAGGTGAGACAACGAAGCTATCGGTTGTCATACTCAGAAAGGGACCGGCGAAGGTTACCGAAGCCGCGTCGTGTAGCAGATCTAGTTCTTTATTGGCAGTATTTTTAAACACATCATTAATAAGTTTTTTGGTCAATATTCCACCATTGCCTTGCGCTAACCGAATAGTATCGGTGTCCAACGGTTCTGATGATGCTCGATTATTACGCTCTATGCCTTTCATGATGATCTCCTTGAGCAATATTCGTGAATTTGCCCGACACTTATTGCTGCATCGTTTAAAGGTAAACTGCTTGGGATAACAACAGGAATGTCTGATTGTGCAAAACGTTCAGCTAGGCCATCGCATAAAATGCGGTTTTGGAAGACGCCTCCGGCCAAACCAATATGTTTGAAATCATACTTTTTGCGACAACGCTGGGTTAACTCCCACGCAGTTTCAATGAGTGATGCGTGAAAATTTGCGACGCGAACTGCTGGCGAACATGTTTTTGCGGATTGCATTAGCCTCTGTCCTCTATTAACTGTGCTGTGCTGGTATCGACCAGCCAATCACAAAGGATAAGGAAACAACAATCGCGCAAAGACCAAGCAATTGAAGCGATTTGAAGCGTTGTTCTTTGGGGCGCAGTAGTACTAGCTTGAATGCGATGAGTGTTTGTATAAGGTAATACAGTGCAAATCCCTTTGACGCGAGATTAATGATTTCAAATACGTTGGATGACCAAACTAATATGCCGGCAATCGCGATGACAAGAACATAATAAAACTGAGGAGATATAGATAAATGGAAGAGCTCTTTTAGCAAACCACCGCCACCTATGGTATCGGCTAATGCGGCACTTAACTGGCTTGCCGTCGCGGCCACAAGTAATAATATCGGCAATACCCAAATGGCTTGACCCAGGGTATAACTAATGGTTGTTTCATTCAGTTCGGTTATCGGAAAATCGAGAAAAATGGGACAGGTTAAACCAATAAAAACAACGTAAAGGAAAATGGCAATCCACTGGGCATATCGTCCCGCTTTAATACGCTGCTCTGCATTATAGCTATTGCCCATAAAACGCGTGGTTTCGAACCCTTGTGTCACCATGAGCATACCGGCAAGCATGCTAAGGGTTTCAAAATGGCTGAGGGATTGTATCGCCTCATGTTTAAACCACGCACTTTTTACTTGTATATCGTAAGTTGCTAGTGCTGTTAGTACACCAATAATAATCGCCAACTTAATTGTGACTGCGAATAACTCGATGGTTTCCAATCCTCTTGCACCACGAAGCCAAGCGACCAACATAATGATGACAAGCAGCCCACTGGTAAACAATTTGATGAGCGTTGTATCGTCAATAGCAAAGCGGTCAAAGACAAACGCGGCAAACAAGCTAATGTAAAACGCCACAGAAATTGCGTATGCAGCACCGAGGGCCCATTGACTGGCTTTCTCAAGCGTTGCGATACTGCCGTGTGAATTGCGAGCAAGCTCAGGCTCTGCATGACGTATATTGAAGCGAATGACTGAACCCAACAAATATGCCAGAGTCGACAATAAAATAATGCCCAGTAGCGCCCATTTACCCATTACCGAATGCAGCAGTGGTGCAATGATCAAAAAGCCACTGCCAATAATTGAAGCCAGCGGTGTTACTGTCGCTCGCCATTGGACAGATTGTCGTAGGCGAGGCAGAAACAATACTATTGCTACCAACAGTGAGGTTGCCAGCGCAATGGAATTTGTGATCACAGTTTCTCCCCCTTAATGATGCTTGTACCAGCCGGCACGCTTAATATCGTTCCAGGAAGTCGATTGATGACAGGCATAACACGCCTCCACTTTGGCTTTTGGCTCGCCAGCGACTTTGGCGGAAATCATTTTAAAATGTTGCATGTAGTGACTGGGCGGCGCTTCATGACATTGATTGCAATCACGAGATTGACTCGAGGGGTGAATAAACGTCGGCAGTGACCACTTGTCTGTACTGTGGCATTGCACGCAATCCTCTCCGAACAACGTGAAGTGGCGATCATCGTTGCTGTGGCACTGTGAACAATTCAATAATGCTTCTTTATCACTGACGTCGGGATGCACAAATAGGGGATCAGCCGTTTGCTTATTCGCTAGAACATTTTCTAAAAAAGCCATCGTGGCTGCGCCTTCGTCAAATGGCACGTTTGGGTTGGGGAGCATATTGAACCCAATATCGACCAATGCAATATGGTTCATCAGTGAAATCTTAGCATCCTCACCTTGATGCTCAGTATGACAACTAGCACATTCTGTTATGTCGGCGTGAAACGCAGTAGGTTGACGCGCGACGATATGGGTATCATTTGCATGACAGGCGACACACTTGTCGCGCTCAACGCCTTCTACTGGCGTGTGACAACTCAAGCAGTCATCCGCCAAAAACGCATGCGCTTTGCTCAGTGAACCAGGCTCTACCATTTGTTCCCACGGAATTTTTGCAAGATCCTCTGGTGTGTGAAAAAAATGGCTAACACCAAAGCCCGCTGCGACTAAGCCCAGAATGACTATTATCCACTTGATCATAACCAGCGTAGTCCAAAGTAAACTTCACTGAAAATGTGAAAGAACAATACGCCATAGAGCGTTATCGAAATCACGATATGAAATTTCAACCAACGAGCAAACCAAGTTTTCGCAGTGTCGTGAATCAGAATGCTGTATTCAACATCAGAAATTGCATCGATAATAGATAGAACCTTACTCTCTTGTCGAAACAGCTTACTTTGCGCTGAAGTAGGTACACTTAAAGCAATGTATGGAATGTGTCTCGCTGATGTTTGGGCGAAAGTCGAATATCTTACGTCGCAGACCGCGTCTTTTAGCGATTGTTTGGCGCTTGAAAGTGCACCTTGGAGTTCGGTCACTTGACGCTTTTTCTCTTTCACATTTGAGGAAATAAGTCCTAGTACATACCGACCAACAAACCCACTGATCACAACGACCATCATAAAGATGATGATGGAGACTCCAGTAGCACTATCAAAACGATGGGCGCTATGGATGAGTGCAAGAATAGGTCCCAATACTCCAGCATAAATATGAATGCGCAGTAGCGTAGGCATGGCTATTTGCTTGGTCACGACTTTCTTAAGTGCTTTGTTGCGTTTAATGATCATGTAAAGCAACGGAATAAACATCAATACCAGCGCAGTCAAACCAACGACAAATCCAGCAAAGCTGCCAGGGAATGCTGGGTCACGGTGCCACACAAACCCTAGCCAAAGTAAGATCATTAAGACCACCAAGCTGCCTACAATGGTTCGTTCTTGACTATTCACTATGCTTCCACCTCCACATCAGTTTTAGGGATGGCTTGACATGCTAAAATATAACCACTGACCCTATCTTCTGGCTCCAACCCATCATCAACCTCCATATCAACATCGCCGCGCAGTAATTTCACTTTGCAACTGCCGCAAGAGCCTGCCCGGCACGAATTCTCAATATCAACATCAAGTCCATCAGCAACGTCCAATACGGTTTCATCTGTGCCGGCTTGTGCCTGTGCATTTGATAAACTAAATCGCACTTGGCGCGTATTGTTTGCAGGCGTGTTTGGGGCAACCTCCGTTTTAGTGGCCGTTTTCTTCGGACTCGCACCACCGAAAGCTTCTGTTTTAATATTCGCTTCAGGCATACCCAATTCAGATAAAATATCCTTGGTTGCATCCATCATTGCCGGCGGCCCACAAATGTGTGCTGTTTTTAATGCTATGTCCGGCACGAATTCATTTATCAATGCCGATGAAAAACGCCCCTGAGGTCCCATCCAAGAAGTGCCATCCGCCTGTGTCATACTGACGAGTACTTTCAACCTTGGGTGACGTGCTTGTAGATATTTTAATTCCTGTTCAAAAATAAAATCGTTAGACGTTCGCGTACAAAACAGAAAATAAATGTCACCGTCCCAGCACGTCGTGGTTAAATAACGCACCGCGCTCATCATGGGCGTGATCCCAACCCCCCCTGAAATCAATACAACGCTACTTGCATCTTGACCATTGAAGTAAAACTTGCCGCCAGGCGCTTTAATTGAAAGCGTATCTCCCACATTTACGACGTCATGCATATGACGAGAAACAACACCGAATTCCTCGCGTTTGATGGTGACTTCAAAGTAATACTGCTCAGTGGGTGATGATGCGATGGTGTAAGACCGCTTCACCGGTTTTTCAACACCATCAATCGTGAGCGTAAAAGTCACAAATTGTCCAGGTTCAAAACTAAATGGGATGACTTGACCATCGGCGCTGGCAAGTCGAAACGTTTTAACATCATGGGTCTCATGAAAAATACCGGTGACTTGCATACTGCCACTATAGACACCTTTACGCGGTGACATAGTCGTAGAAGGTAATACATGCGCTGTAGCGGGTATTAAAACAGCGTCAGTCCCTACAGGTGCGTTAGTAGGTATCTCGTTAGGTGATGTTTGCTTAGTGGGCGCAGAAGCGCTTGCGGTCTCAGTGGACCTAAGCTCTTCTAGCAATGCGGCAGCTCTGCGCATTTTAAATCCATAAACATACACCATGACGACAGTGAAGATCAGCAGAACAAGCATCACTGCAGTATGAAACGGCGTCATGCCAAATAGTGTTGAGGAATCATTCACTGGTGAACTGGGTAGCAAATTCATTTGCGATTTAAACCAGGTTAATGCCACTCTTCTGGGATCTTGCCCATCTTGTATTGCCCGTTTTGCCGCAAGACCACTATCAAAATGCGCGATCCCTTCTTTAACGGTCTCAACAGCTACTTGCATTTGGGTATAGTCATCAACGGCTGCGGCACGGGCGAGCGATTCAAACCCGGTAGTCAGTTGTTCACTTCCTTGTTGCATACGCGCCGACGCTTTGCCTAAGATACTATCTCTTTGTTCCGGCGTGGTTGATTGCATCCGCATTAAAGTTGGATAGAGATCTTTAGGTTTAGGCGCTCCCATTTTCTCCATCATTTTATCCATGCCTTTTGCCATACCTGGCCCCATCATTGCGTTGGCATTGCCCGGCTGACCTTTAACTTGGCTGGCTAAAGCTGGAGAATCTGTGCTTGCCGCAACAATCGGCCCATTCGCTGCCTCAGGATGATGACTGGCATGCTCACTATCCTCAGTCTGTTGCTGTGCGTGCGCATTTATAATCACGAAAAAAAGAACGACGTTTAGAATGACACAATAGCGGTGAATGATTGATGCGCGTTTACTCCCCCTAGTCATGACGCATCCTTTTGTTCAGCCGCCCATAGCGCATTTATTTTCGCAATCTGCGGGGGTGTTAATACTGAGACGGCTTTCCCCACCGAAGCAATAAACTGTAGGCGTAGGGTGCTGTTTATGGCCTCTATTTCACTAATGGTGTCTTTAATATTGTCGTATTGAGGCAATCCTTGGGCTGTCAATTCCCACAATAATGCCTCTAATGCACTACGCTGCTGCGCAAGGCTTTTTTGGGAAGACTCCCACTCAGATTGAATCGATAACAACGTTTGATACTGCGTATCTGTTAGTTCTAATGTTGTTGTGTGGTTTAAGAAAAAGGCTTGTTCACCAAGGTGGTAAATATGAGGTGCACTACTCGCATCTGGCAAGCTTATCGTTGATGAAGGTTTGGATATCTCCGGTGTATTTTGTTCAGGAGGCATACCCATCATCGAACTATTTTTCATCATCATCTTACACATCATCCCCATGCAAGACTTTCCGTTCATTGTCATCTTCTTTTTCCCTTTTCCCATGCCCATCTTCATCTTGCTCGTCGCTTTGGGGGGCGTAGATGATTCGTTGAGTTGAGGGCTGGCATCGCTTTGTTTAACGCCGATATTGCTTTTTGATCGCGCTGCCAGTGAGTTGTCTAATGAGCGCAAAGCTGATTGGATCTTTGCAAAGTCAGCCGGTGCTAACTCGGGCGCAGTGTCTGAAGATTGTGCTTCTTGAGATTTTTCTTTCGAACTAGTTTGTTGTGTTATCGCTGAACACGCGGTTGTGAATAAGACACTAGATAATACCAGACTCACAATAGCCGCTAAACGGTAGGTTTGGTGACACTCTCTAATCTTCACAACGGCATGCTCCTATTCAAAAATATCGATTAAAACCCACGATCAAACTCAACCATGTCATAACGTGCAAGTTCGCCATCAAGTACAGTAGCCTCTGCAAAATGCTCATCCTTCGTCTTACCTAATCGAATTTTGCCCACGAATTCGCGCGAGTAGCCGTCTTCCCCTTCAGAAATTGCTGTCGCATCAAAAACGGTGCGATAAACATTAAAGACTTGATGTTCTTTGAGACCATCGGTGTCAGAGACACACACCACTACTTGTTTATCATCGACGGTAACAACCTGCCCACTCATGATGTAGTCATGGTATATCTGGCTTGCACAGCCCCCTAGTAGCCCAATAGACAAGATTGCAATTGATAAAAGCTTGATTAATTTGTTCATGTAAAACTCCCGCGATTATTAAAAGAAAAGAGGCAGTCGCTTTTCCTGCCTCATAACGCATTGATTAGTTCTTTTTATGCTTGTGTATTGGCTTCGCTTTTTCAGCCGTATGTCCCATCATTTGCCCCATCATGTCTTCCATCATGGCCATACGCTGTTCCATCATTTTCATTTTGTCATCAGTCGACATATCACTGTGTTTATGCTTCATGCCCATGCCGCCTTTCATTCCTTTTCCATCTTTCATTCCCATCGAATCTTTGCCTTCCATCATGCCCATCATGTCTTGCATCTTTTGGGCATGCTCATGCAACATGGCTTCGCGCTTTTCAGGATCAGATTCACTTTTTACAGCATCTAAAACTGCTTGCATTTCTTCCATATGTGTTTGCATTTTCTTCATCATCTGACTGTCCATCATCGGCATGTCAGGTTTATCAGTGTGTTGATGCGCGTAAGAAGTCGCAATTGGCGCAGCGACAAGGGCGCTGGCCAGTAATAATGACGTTAATGTTTTCATAATTTTTCCTTTAATTGTGCTCACATGAGCGGTTTAGGTTTGAAATAGACGACTTGTCACCTTAATCCTATGTCTTAGACTCAGGTCAAGGTGCTATTTGGGCGATAAAAATTCGGCCAAAACCTCAAGCTCTTCATCTGTTATAGGCATTTGTGGCATTGCAGAAGAAGCGTTATTAAATTGAGGCTCTTTGACCTTTCGTAAAAAGAAGGCTTTGCCTCTATCGCTGATAACATTGTCTAACGATGGGCCAAGTGTTCCGCCCGCACCTTGAACCTGATGGCAGCCTTGGCAGCCATAGCGAGTGAGGACTTCTCGTGGATCCACCGCAATAGTGACAGGCTCAATGACTTTTACAGCCTTTGCAGGTGTCGCTGCAATTTCCATAAAGTTAAGAATGGCTTGGACCTCTGTTCCGGTTAAGTGGGCCTTTTCTCGCATATGAGGCATAATGACTTTCCATTCACTCATGGAAAACTCTTGTATTGGACGGCTGTTATGGCATCGCGCACAATTATTATTTATTAATTCGGCGCCTGACAGTGGTTCACTACTGTGCACGTGAAGCGATGCGAATAAAGAAGCAAACAACACAAATATGTTAATGGTAGATTGATTATTCATAATTAGTCCTCCTAGAAGCCATAACTAAATTGCACGGCGAAACGTTTGTCGTCAGGGCCATCAGCAACGTCTGTATCTTCGTAACCCACTTTGATGACTGAACGCGGATCCAACCAGTAATTAATACCGACCATCCATCGCTCGGCTTCTTCTACTTTTTTGGTTTGCGCATGTTCAATAACAATTTCGGTACTCCCTAGCTCTTCGAATAGATGGCCTACAAAAAATGTTCCTTGTAAAAACCAACCATTGCGAGAAAACGAATCAATTACATCCTCATGATCTCGCTCTACAAACGCGTCGGTTTCAGTGCGAATGTACTCGCCTCGCAAAATTGCGTGTGTACTGATCAAATTGATGTCGATACCATTAGCCCTAATATCCAGCTGTCCACCTTCATCATAAGCGCCCTGATAGTAAGACGTGCCTATTTCAATTGACGGGAGAAAAGCTACGGCGATTCGGCCGCCAAACGCCTTATTACTATTGTTGTCTGAACTCGTCGCCTCAAACTCGACTTCAGGGAAGGCTTCGCCATGTTCATCCACATCTGGATCGAGTGTGGTCGTAGGCGAAAACAAGCGAGCAAACGCAATATCATGGTCGTCTTCCACTACTTCTTCTTCGTCATGTTCTGCTTCTGAACGAGGTCCATTTGTCATAAAGACATCGAAAAACACCTTTGCGGATCCTACTTGGTAGACTTGCTGTGCTGCCACACCGACATCACTTAAAATAGGCAACATGGGATCCATTGCTTGGCTAGAGCCGTGGGCACCATATATGCCAGGCGTCCAGATGCTGCGATTGATCCAACTGGGATGCCAGTTGGCACTAAATTGTCCAAACGGCAGTAAAAATTTGCCTGCTGTAATGGTCGTGTTGTCGTTTAAGAAGTAATGGATATCTGCATATTCAAGCTCAGTTTCTGTTTCCCCATCTTCATTTAAGCCAACTTCAAGTTCAGCTTCCACGTGCATCTTGTCATTTAAACTAAATAAAAATATCGGAACAAAGCGCGCTGAAAACGCATCGGTGCCCGCAACATCGGCGCTTTCATATTTCACATCGCCGTAGCCAACGAAAACGAATCGGTCGCTTGATTCAGCCGCATGTAAAGGTTGCTGTATAGCAAGCCCGGCCGACAGCATGGTTACAAGTCGTATTGTATTTATTATTCGCATAACATTTCCCAGTGTGTACTGTGTTCATTACTTACTAAAGTTGATGGCAACAAAAGCGCCGCCAGCTATTCTTATATTCAAGCCTGAAATAGAAATGTTATCGGTGGAGGAATATCTGGTGGAATTGAGCGTGTTAACGTAACAAAGACCTCGATGAAATTATCAGTTCCCATAGTTACGGGCATAAGCCCGGCGGATAAAGGGACAATAGCTAACGACAAATTCGAGTTGGTATTGTCTGAGTAAAAGCAATCCGAGCAATAACATGATTGCGCAGATTCTTTACTAGAGTGTACTGTGGTGTCATCAGCATCAACACTGTGTGTATAAACGTGCGTATGAATTCCGACATTTTCAAATGCATGCACACTGACTGATACAGAATTGATCAGTAATATGGCAATGCAGATTAGTGCTATCGTAATTTTTTGCACCCGATTTATCCTTTGCTTTTGATGAAATCCATCCTATAAATCACACGATAAATGTAATTGATTTAGATCAATCCTTCACGACAATCGGATTACAGCATCATTACATTTCCGTAATCAAATCATGGGTTTATTTATCCTTGGTTCAAAATTATCTATGCTCAAGCTGCGTCAACAGGTCTCCTCATAGCTACTTTGCAGCGGCATATGCTGAATACCAGATGCGATTTTTTAATTGGGTGAGCGGATAATAAGAAATGACGAAACACAAAATTGCGGTAATTACCGGAGCAGGATCAGGGATTGGATTAGCATTGACTAATGAATTCTTATCAAGGGATCCGGATATGCTTGTTGTTGCACTGTGTCGTGATAGCTCAGGACTAGGAGCGTTCAATGAAAAATTTGAACCCCGCCTCATCATAGAACACGTTGATTTTAATAACGAAGCGGCAACGATTGAAATTCAAGAATCGCTTAGCCAATACGAACAGATTGATTACTTAGTGCATTGTGCAGGTATTGTCACACCGCTTAAACCTATTCAATCAATAGGCTACAAAGAATGGCGCACGGCACAAAGAATCAACTGCGATATCCCCTTTTTGATAACACAACTGTGCCTGGATAAGTTTAAACATAGCCGCGTACTGTATTTGACAAGCGAGCAACCCGTTAGTGCAGTGAAAGGCGCATCAGCATACTGTGTGAGTAAAACGGCTTTGAATATGGTGTGTAGTTGTTTTAGACAAGAAGTTAATGAAGATGTAGCTGTTTTTGCCACCGCAGCTCCCGGAAATGTTGATACAGCGATGCAAAAAAAAATCCGGCAAGTGCCAAGCGATGTACTGCCGATGTCGGCCTTTTTAAGAGGCTTACATGAAGAGAACAAGCTACTACCGCCGCGCCTTGTTGCACAATACCTTTGGCAATTGTTAAATCGTATAGACCCAAAGACATTTAGCAGAACAAATTGGGATTTATTGCAAAGCATTGACGAAGCGCCGCTCAACCCAATTGATACCAATAAAACTATTTCAACGAAGCCAACTGAATCTGACTTACTGTCGTTGCGAAACAAGTTAAGCGGCAGTGTCTGGGACGTTGGAAGTACAGGCTATTCAGCGCGGCGTCATGTTTTTAATCGAGCCATTTCACATTTTCCATATGCGATAGTCGTGCCTGAGTCAAACGTCGATATTATTAATACAATTGACTATGCCAATCGCCTTAATTTACAAATATCAGTTAAAGGCGGCGGCCATGGGGTAACGGGTGCGGCCGTAATTGACGGTGGCATTGTCCTTGATATGTCTGCCTTTCAAAGTATAGAACTTTGCGCAGTTGGTCAGTCAGTAAGAGTGGGCGCGGGTGTGAAAAATCATAATTTGGATCTGTTCTTATCGAAATATAAGAAAGTGATCCCATTAGGCACCTGCCCGGATGTCGGTGTTGTAGGAGCAACGTTAGGCGGCGGGATCGGTTTTTTGTCACGCAAACATGGGTTAAGTTGCGACAATGTCTTGGCGTTTAATCTGATCACAGCAGATGGTCAGCAAAGAGTTATAAACACTTTGGAACACTCTGATCTTTTTTGGGCACTACGCGGCAGTGGCGGCTCTCAATTTGGCGTTATCACCCACATAACATTTAGGCTGCACCCGGCTCCAGCTTATGTTCAAGGAGGTATCATTGAATGGCCAATTCAAAAGGCAAAGCCTATTTTAAAGCAATACAGCGATGCTGTACTGCAGGGGCCGAGAACGCAATTCTTATATGCATACATCGCTCGTTCAGCGTTACAAAATGCAAAAATATCAATTATGGGGTTTAGTGAAGACCCTGACTCCAACCTAAATAACATAGCAAAATGGGAAACGGATGCCGATATCTCTGTTACGCATAAACAATACATAGAGTGCCAGTCAAATGAATATGAACAAGGGCACGCACTTTATTGGCGCAATGGGATCATTGAAGGTGAACTTACGGAACAGTTTATTGATGCGCTTTTGCAATGCTATCAGTCTTGCCCAGACAACGCAGCGGGCATTATGCTCGATCCGTTATGTGGCGCGATCCAGGATATCGAGACCCATGAAACCGCATTTATTCATCGCGATGCCTCATTTGTATGTAGCATCACGGGTGTGACTCTGCCCGATCGAGACAATACCAAGGTTATAGACTGGGTTAATCAAACCTATGAACGATTATCCCCATTTTTTAATGGCCATGCCTACCAAAATTATGACATGGGCAACGACTGTCCATTGACCAGTTATTTCGGTCACCATGTAGAGCGTTTGATTGCTTTAAAAAAGAAATACGACCCTCAACTTAGGTTTGCAGGCTCTTTGCAGCGGGATTTACAATAAACCGTTAAGCTGGTGTAATACTTACTCAAGCGCTATGGCGATCAACCGTCAGTTGCAGTAATTAGGATATATACAGTGTTTAAATGGATGTTAGTTTTTACTCTACTTCTTCCCACCATTTGCTTTGCCGATACCGATGACTATGTTCACGCAGACTTCTATCGCGGATTAGTTGGCCTTAAGAAACAGGTTGATGAGATTAATCGAGATTTACTGTTATTGGAGAATGCTACGCTTTCCAATGCAGAAGTTAATCGTCGACTTGCGCGTATTGAACAAGATATTGATGCGGTGAAAACGTTATATAATGAAGCGATCAAAATGCAACCCTCAACGCTTAGCGCATCTGAGTTAGAGCAAATAAAATCATCTTTGGATATTCTTGATATGCAAGAGATTCGCTTACGATTGCAATCCGAGTTAACGCAACAGCATCAATCTGTTAAATCAGAGACATTGTTAGCTTCGCGCGACTTTACTAATGAAGCTACACGCAATTTGGCCACCACAGTATTAACATTAACAGCCATCCTAGTTGCCGTTATTTCTGCAGTTATTGCTTGGATGAACCACATTCAAAGTACTCGAACTCAAGCAGTAAAAAACAAAGCAGAACAAGACTTGGAGGCGCTAAAAGAGGCAACAGATCAAGATCTACTAGCGTTAAGGGGGGTAACACAACGTCAAATTTCAGCGCTCACTGAGCGGCATGAGAAAGATATTAAGAGGCTCACAGACGGACACCAACAAAAAATTGAACGTTTGGAGCAGATAAATTTAGAAAAAGTTCAGTACGCGGCAAACGCTTTCGATAAGTTAATGAGTGAGACGGAGACGCAAAACGGTCTTGTTTTTAAAAATTTAGCGATATCGATTTATCTTCGCCGGTTTCTAATTGAAGACGGTTATGACCGTTTCTTTGATGATCTAAGCATGACGTCAGTTGAAGACAGCACTACCGCTCGTTGCGATCCGAGTGTTCTTAGAGAGGTCATCGCAATACAAGAACATGCTATTTCACGCTTCGAAATGGTCAAAGACAAATTAGATGACGCAAGAATGCTTTACTATGAAGCGCTACTCGATTTAGCATTTTACGAAGCAGAGATGACCCGCTTTGGTGTATTAAATGACAATGCCTTGCAGAGTATTAACAAACGGTTAAAAAGTTTTGAAGAGAATTTAAATTTTTGGTTGACCGAAGAGCGCAGTGAATACCAAGATCCTGAGCGGCTTCCGCGGTTCATTTTTCGGGTGATATGCATGGTCGATAGTCTAATTTTTATTAGAGTCTGTTTACGTGATAAAAGCCTTTTTACGAAACAAGCGGCGATGCATGAAATTTCTTGTCAGGTGAGACTATTATTGGCAGAAAAAGAAATGGCCACAGACGACGCTATCACTAACGTACTCGCGGGAGCACAATGTAACAGTCTATGGCAAAAATATACTGGATTCCAGAAAGAGCGCCCAAGATTGTTTGAAGACTAGCGGTAATCTGGGTTTGTTGGCACTAAAAGCACAGCGGTCCCTACCTAAAAATGTTGTTGTACGCTAAGTATATCCACACTATTACTGATATACAAGTGCTAGAAACGCCGAGACTACTTGTAAAACAAACAACGCTCTACTTTTGTCAAAGGTCCCTTATTATCATTGTCTCATCTTCAACTTAGACTCACATAACCGAATGCGAAAGCCAATACACGCTGCCTAATGTTACAAAAAACAGAGGTTGATGTAACACATACACAGCAAGACTGTGACGTCCTAAAAACGTGATTTTAGTTGATAATTTCAGTGAAGCACAGGGATCTATACCCTTAATAAACATATGGCCAACGCCAATGCCCAGCAATACAACGCCAACCCAAGGAAATAGTGCAACATAATCGTTGGGTGATGACGGCAGCCCCAATTCCCATAAGTTAAACGGCCATTTACTTGTAACCACATTCGTTAAGAACAGTGTAATAATCCCTATCCCAATAAAACAAGCCATGACTGGATAACGTGCGAAGGGAAGGCATAGTACACTGGCCACGGCGATAAAGTGTAAAACACCAAAAAATATCCAATTACTATTGAAAAACCAATAAGTAAATAGTGATATAACGCATGCCCATACCACTATCCACATTATTCGCTTCGCAAAGGATTTCAAATCCACGCGTTGGTGATGAGCGAACACCAATGATGCACCCACACTTAAGAAAAAGAGTGATAAAATGACATACCGAAATTGTTTCCAGCCAGGACCATTTGGCACACTCCAATCTACCCAGCCAAAGAACCGCAAGTCATACGCGAAGTGAAAGATCACCATTAATACAATGGCGACCGTGCGCATGATGTCTAGGGTAACGTTGCGAGTGATGGGCATACTGACGTCGCTTAATGATGCTTGTGGGGCTTTTTATCGCGGGTAGACGAATGTGAATGTATGACTTTCCATCCTTTACTCGTTCGTTTAAACAAGTACGTTTGGTAGCCCTTTTTGTCAAATGTTGAGCCAGTTTTTCTTACTTCACCAGACACATTTACGGTCGTAATCGCCCATGCCATATCGTCATCAATTGTAATATCCATATCCAATATATCGATGGTGAGGCGTTTGAGTACTTCTTTCTCTGGCTCCACATGATTTTCGACGAGATCACTTAATCCTGTGTTTTGGCCGCCTGATTCAATGTATCGAGCACCTTTATGGTCGAGATAGTGTTCATAAAAAGGCCGTCCTTGGCCCGACTCCCAACCGTTTTCAATAGCAATGATAATTTCTTCAATCGTCGCTTTGTCTTCATCTGCCTGTGATGCAAAGACGCCCAGTGTAGTTGTGCTTAACATCAGGACGAGTGAGATTCGCATAAGTAACGTCATTTAAAGTTTTCCTATAAATTAAAGTGTTAATGGGACCAGTGGATATGACTTATTTTCCAATGACCATTGATAAGGTTAAGTACCAGTGTTTCATTTCCTTGCTTATCAATTTGTTTACCTTTGTATGTGCCAAGGGTGTGGCTTCTGGCAATTGAGACCGCCGTATCCCCATAAACGCGAACATGATGTTCAATTGTTGTGGTTTTGACAGCCGCAGAAAACCGCATATCACCGTGTAAATGATGTTGTCGATATTCTTCAGCACTGCGTTCTATTCGCGATCCCTCTAAAATAATGACTTCGGATGTCAATGCACTCATGACGTCATCCGCTTGTCCATTAGATAATGCTTCGTGATAAGCGAGCACACTGCGACCCGCTGCAGTATCCAAGCCACTGAAGTGAGTTGCAGAGCGCTCTATTGATTTGAGTGGCTCATGAGCAAACGTACTAAATGAAAGCAGCGCAATAGACAAAACAGTCGTTAAAACGTAATTAATTTTCAGATAAATCCAAAGTTAAGATTGAGGACCAAGAACAGTAGTCAAAACAGCGGTGATCAGAAAAATGCATAGTCCAATGAGCATTTCAATTTGGATCGAACGGCGCATGTCTATCGCTGCGTTACTGTGCGTTAAAAGCTTGGGCGTTAATTTTAATTTATGCCATGCGGCAAGCAGCAGGATCGCATTGACAAAGCCCAGCTTTAACAGCAGGCTTTGTCCATAGATTTGATTGAATAAATTACCTACAGAACCAACTAGCTCCCATGCTAGCAGAGTGCCGGCAAGGAGCAGCAGGCTCACCAGTCCTATAGCAAGATGACCAAATTGCCGCATCAGACTGTATAGCGGTGTAGGCGATAGGTGTAGGCATGCTGCTGACAACGGCCAAAGAGCGCCCATCCAGCTTAGCGCGATGATCACATGCACAGCTAATGCATAACCATATGAACGTTCCAGTTGCACGGTATGCCCGGAAAGCATGAATACATATCCAATACTCCCCCACAGAATTATTGCACCAAGAAGAGTCACGATAAATTGAGGCGTTTTTTTGCGAGCGAGTTGCCAATAAAACGATCCACAAAAAGCAATGCCGACGATGAATATGCACAGCCGACTTATTGCAATAGTCCCTAAAGTAGATTGTGCAACCATACGTCGCATGGCCGCATCAAACATGCCTGTGAAACCCGTTTGAGATAGCGACCCCACTTGGAAAAAGAAATCCAACGTAGTCGCGAAAACACCAACTAAACCAAACATAGCCATATACTTAATAATATGACCTTGCAGAAGCAGACGAGCGTGAGATTGTTTTTCCAGGCTAAACGGCACTAAAAGAAGGATAAGAAATCCGCCCAAAAGCGCCGACAGTCCTAGATAGACAGTAAGCTTGGTGGATAGGATCAATACTTCCCAAATTGCCATTTTAATCTTCCTCTTTAATGGTCTTTGTGTTGACTATGGGCTTTTTTGTCATCTTGCATGGACTTGCTTCCGTGAACCATGAAGTCAAATGAACCGTCCATTTTGTGCCCATCCTCACCAAGTAACATCCACTGTGCGGTATAGTTACCCGGCGATAACGTCGGTAAGTCGTAATTAAAGAAAGTGCTAGACTCCATCGATGGAGAAAAATTAAAGTCGACAGGCTCGCCGTTTTGAGAATTTAACGTCAATTTGGCCAAACGAACTGGCTCAGTAAAAACAACGGACAATTGTGGAGGCGATGACATTAACATCGCATTGTTTTTTGGCATGGACGTTTTCAACGATGTGTGAGCATAACTGCTTGTGCTCAAGAAAAGAGCGGTCAGTAAGAACGTTGACAATAGTGTTTTCATAAATAAACCTCGGTAGTTTTAAGTAGTAGTAAATGGTGAAAATGAATCGATTTGTATAGCATTTTCATTGACGGAGTAGCGTAATAGTAACTGGGTTACATCGTTCATCATTGCCGGAGGACCGCAGAGGAAAAACAAACATCGATGGAGGCTACGGTGCGCAGACACAAATGCATTCAACGGCGTTTGTACGCGGCCCACCTGTCCATACCAAACAGAAGACGCGTTAGACACGATAGGTTGATAGGAGAAATTGGAATGCTGTGTTTCAACCGCTTTTAACCAGCAATGATTTGCCAATTCAACAGGGTGTTTGGCGCCATAAAAGAGGGTTATAGGCAGTGTCGAATGCAAGCCAAATATTAGTTCATCGATTAGAGCTTTTAGAGGTGCTATACCCGAGCCCCCTCCGACCAACACAATTTCTCGTACACCAAGATCATCAGGTAAGTTAAATCCCCCTCGAGGCGCAACTATATCAACCACAGTGCCGATGCTTAAATTACCAAGGTGAAAAGAACCGATGCCAGGTCTTTGGTTGTTAGATTGTGCCGGTTGCATTTTTATATTGAATGTAAGCACGCCACTACCATCATTTCGGTTTGCAACTGAATAATGCCTGACATTGTTTGGATGGGAAAATGTAGCTGATTCAAAACGCGGCCAATAAGGCTGATAGCGTCTCGGTAAGTCTTTCGGAAACGCTAAAGATTGACCTTCTTTAATCGTGAATTGAACAAAACTGCCAGGCTTAAAATCCAGTGGAACACTGCCTTGATGTTTAAATCTTAATTCTTTGATAAAGGGTGTAATGAATGTGTTTGAGAGCAACTCGCATGATACTGTTTTGGGGTTTGGAGACTCTACAAGCTGAACGTTGCCTTTCAAATCAGTGTTTTGCTGACAAGCTAAACGGTATCCGGACAACAACCTGTCTTGAGAAAAGCGATATCGTTCTGCAACTGAAATGGCAGCCGTTGGATCAAGACGCACGATACATTGGCCGCATGTTCCCCCTCCCCCACATACTGACTCAATAGAAAGGGCATTGTGCTGTAAACAGTCCAGAAGTGATTCATTGTCCTTAGCAACGACGTTTTGGAGGTAACCTTGCTGATCAAGTACCACTATGTCTTGCTTTCTATACCACCACCCAATGAATACTTGCTTATTTTTAACGAGGCTAACCAGCCACAGAATTCCTGAAATACTCAACAGCAAAGTCAGTAACGCGAGGAACTTGATCCACCAGTGATTAAATGAGCCGGTGTTCTGATAGTCCATAAAGTGCAATAACATCAACAAGTTTGTCCATTCTCTGTTGCTATCGACGACGCCGGCTATTTCCCCTGTCGATGCTCGGACATAAATGTGTGTCGTTTCTCTGTCTGATAAACGTACATGCCAAACCGATTGTTGCTCTTTGGGTAGATGCTCTATCGGTGGATGAACAAGGCGTAAATCTTGAATAGGCGAAGTTAACCGGAAGTGATTGTTGACCAGATCACGGATATCGTTCGCTGTTAGTTCTATTTTATTTCCCTTTATCGCGTCTATTAACTCATACTCTCTTTCATGGGCATGTCTAGCATAGTGCGTCATAACCTTATAGGTCGGGTTTCCCAACAAGCTAAGCAGCTCAATAGAGAGCGCATTGGGTGAGCGTATAAGGACGTTCTCGACGGATATTAGGTTTTGCGTTAATACACTTCCTGCAATAGCGTCACTTGCGATTCTGGAGAGGGGTTTACTGTGCTCAGCCTGTCCGAGTAAAAAACCCGTAGCGAGCCAAACCATTAATTGTGAAAACACAATTAATGCAAGGTATTTGTGAATGATCCGCCAGAACATTTCAGTCAGCTGCCTTTCGCGATGACGAAAAGGAATAAGGCAGCAATAGCAAGCCTGCTAATGCGGCCAACAGCCCTATGATAGTCATGCTCACTAATAGTGTATTACTAACGTCTTCACCGTCTTGGTAATCCATAATATGGAGGCGCCATAACCAATCAAATACTTGCCAAGGGGCATGTCGAATATATTCAACCGTACCTGTGTCTTGACTGACGTAAAATGTTGGCGCAAGTGCGCCTTTAAATTCAACTCGCCATAATGGACGTCCTCGTTGCCCAACCGGACTATCCTCTTCGTTTTCACCCAGCAAGGTCACATTGTCGACCTCATACGACCGACTTGACCTGGACATTGCGATGGCGGCGGCTTGTTTGTCTGACAACGGTTGGATGATGTCTCCAGATAAGCCGCTGATCAGGTGAGTCTTACTGGTGAGGGTTAATCGGTAAACCGGCATCTCCCCCACACTGCCCAAAACGATTGACTTAGCATCAGGGTAGCGAGCGACTATCTCATCAAAGCCAACGTTTACCGTTGACAATGATGAAAGCGCGGGCGAGCTTTTCATGAAATGATCGCCATGAATATAGTGGATATCAAACCAGACCATGTAGAGTCCACTCACTGACCAGAGGAGCATCTGCACACCGACAATCAACAGTAGGTATCGGTGTAACCGACGAGCAAGGCGACGCATAACTACCAATTACTCATCGTTTTGAGCTGCTGTTTTCGCCATATTAAATAAATGGCTGGCAAAATAAGTAGCGTCAATAAAATCGCACTGACCATCCCGCCCACCATGGGCGCAG
>OJDQ01000419.1_pt1 | contig 19314 bp, 15 predicted proteins | sample 1592851 | NCBI WGS metagenome assembly OJDQ01 (sample SAMN05416774, study PRJEB24817) | seawater metagenome | isolation source: Sea water | place: Canada:Atlantic | collected 2013-07 | reverse complement strand
CACCTCTCTATTCGTCGGCAGCGTCAGATGTGTATAAGAGACAGCTATTAAGTGGCATACTAACATTACCAACTTCTATCTTTCTGATAATATCATCCTCAGTTGGTGTGTATTCTAATTTAATTAGATTCTGAAAATCGAATGTTGATTGTGTATCATAGTTTGCTGTAACCTGAAGTCTTGTTCCAACTTTACCTAATAAACTTAAACTTATACGTTGATTAAAATCAAATGTGAAATTGCTTCTGTTACGCGGAGAAAATGTTGGGTTGTCTTGTTTTGTGAACAAAACACCTAAATCCATTTCAACAGAACCCTGAGGTATCACTTCAATAGTATTACCTCCAAAAACAGATTCAAAAAATCCTGAATTAACATAAAACTCTGGTAGAAGATTTTTTTGTTCTTCTTCAGTTCCGTCCTTTTTACCTGAAGCAGCATCAACTTTTTGTTTGTAATACAAACGCATATTTTCTTGCAAAACCAACTTTTGATATTCGGCAGGTGTAAGTATAATTGGGTAATTAATATTAAACTTCCCAACTGTTTCAGTGTAAATATATCTGTCTGTTATTGGGTCGTATGTATATTTTGAAACAATACTATTAGGATTTGGCATATTTATATTACCAAATACAAAACTTGTAATAGTAGTATCTTGAGGTGTTGTTGGATCTTGAGAAAAAACTAAACTACTAAAAAGCGTAGTACTTATTAGCAGTATATATTGAATTGATTTTAAAAAAGTATAGTTAGTTGTACTCAAATCGTTATAAGTTTTTTAATGCTTCTTTTATAATGGTTTCAACATTGGCATCTGGTTGATTAGACACTATCTTATCTACAACGCGTTCTGATTGTTTTCTTACAAATCCAAGAACTTCTAAAGCAGATAACGCTTCATCTTTGCTTGTATTGTTTTTAACCGTAGAAAGTTCGTCAATATCATACACTTTTAAAACTTTATCTTTAAGGTCTAAAATTACACGAGCTGCAGTTTTTGCACCAATCCCTTTAATAGATTGAATTAAAGCCACATCACCATGTGCAATTCCTTCTCTTACCTGTTTGGGTGTTAAAGACGACAACATAGTTCTTGCTGTGCTTGCTCCTACACCACTTACAGAAATTAATAACTTGAAAATCTCTCGTTCGGCAATAGACGAAAAACCATACAAAGTATGAGAATCTTCTTTTACAATTAAATATGAGTAAAGCTTTAAATTCTCATTATCTGGAATTTGAGAATATGTATGTAATGATATATTGAGTAAATAGCCTACACCATTACAGTCGATGACAACATCTGTCGGATTTTTTTCTACAAGTTTTCCTTGAATGTGTGTAATCATGTAATAGCTTTAGTTAAAAACTCAAATGTAATAAAATTATTTACATTATGAAGCTGATACGTTTTCTAATGATGCTTTAAGTTCTAGCTCTTTTCTTTCCTTTTGTTGTGCATCAATAACAGCGATTGCTGTCATGTTAACTATTTCGTCAACACTTGCATCTAATTGAAGAATATGTACTGGTTTTCGCATTCCCATCATAATAGGTCCAATCGATTCAGATTTATTGAGTTCTTTAAGAAGCTTGTAGGTTATATTAGCTGAGTCTAAGCTAGGAAAAATTAATGTATTTACTTTTTTGCCAACAAGTTTAGAAAATGGAAACATCTCTTCAAGCATTTCACTGTTTAAAGCAAAATCAGTTTGCAGTTCGCCATCAACAATTAAATCTGGATTAGATTCATGTAACAGTTTTACAGCATCTCTAACCTTGCTTGTTCTAGGGCTTGGTGATGAACCAAAATTACTAAATGAAATCATTGCCATAACAGGCTCCAAACCAAACATTCTTACTGTTCTGGCAGTCATTTGAGCTATTTTCGCTAAATCTTCAGCAGTAGGATCAATATTAATGGATGTGTCACTCAAAAACATTGGTCCACGTTGCGTCATCATTAAATTAGTTGTTGCTATTCTTGTTGCATTTTTTGCCAATCCTATAAGCTCTAACATTGGTTTTACAACCGAAGGGTAGCTTCTTGAAAAACCAGAAATAAGCGCATCAGCATCTCCTTCGTTTACCATCATTGCTGCAAAATAATTGCGTTCTCGCATTATTTTTTGAGCCGAATAAAGTGTTACTCCTTTACGTTTACGTTGCTCCCAATATACTTTTGCATACTTATTTTTACGTGCTTCCTCTTCATCAGATTTTGGGTCAATAATTTGTACATTAGCTTCAAATTCGATTTCCTCCATTAGTTGAAGAATTGTTTCTCGTCTTCCTAATAAAATAGGAATAGCAATGCCTTCATCATGTGCAATTTGAGCTGCTTTTAACACATCTAAATGATCTGCTTCTGCATAAACAACTCGCTTAGGGTTCATTTTTGCCCTGTTAGTTAACAGTCTAACAATCTTATTATCAGACCCTAATCGTTCTAAAAGAGTTTCTTTGTATTTTTCCCAATCTTCAATTGGTTCTTTTGCCACACCACTTTCCATAGCAGCTTTTGCAACAGCTGGTGGTACTTCGGCAATTAAACGAGGATCAAAAGGTTTAGGTATAATATAGTCTTTACCATAAGTTAAACGCGTTTCTCCATAGGCAATGTTTACTTGCTCTGGAACTGGTTCTTTAGCAAGATTTGCCAAAGCCTTAACAGCAGCCATTTTCATTTCTTCGTTAATCTTTGTAGCTCTAACATCTAAAGCTCCTCTGAAAATAAATGGAAATCCTAGCACATTATTAACTTGATTAGGATGGTCACTACGACCTGTAGCCATTATAATATCTTTTCTTGTATCGATTGCTAATTGATATTCAATTTCTGGATCTGGATTAGCCATTGCAAATACAATAGGATTTTTAGCCATCGACTTTAACATCTCTGGAGTCACTATATTAGCTGTTGATAACCCAATAAAAACGTCGGCATTATTCATTGCTTCTTCTAGTGTGTCTATTTTACGATGCGTTGCAAATTCTGTCTTCTCAGGTGTAAGCCCTTCTCTATCATCTCTAATAACGCCCTTGCTATCCGTCATTACAATATTATCGCGTTTAGCACCAAAAGCTTGGTACAAACGCGTACAAGAGATTGCTGCAGCGCCTGCTCCACTAATAACAATTTTAACGTCTTCTATTTTTTTATTTGAAATTTCTAAAGCATTTAATAATGCTGCAGCCGAAATAATAGCAGTACCATGTTGATCGTCATGCATTACAGGAATATCTAATTCTGCTTTTAAACGACGTTCAATTTCAAATGCTTCAGGTGCTTTAATATCTTCTAGATTTATACCTCCAAAAGTTGGCGCAATCATTTTTACTGTTTGTACAAATTCTTCAACATTTTCTGTGTTAACTTCAATATCAAACACATCAATATCAGCAAATATTTTAAATAACAATCCTTTTCCTTCCATGACAGGCTTAGAGGCTTCTGGACCAATATTACCAAGACCTAAAACTGCAGTACCATTAGATATTACTGCTACAAGGTTACCTTTAGCTGTATATTTATACACATTGTTTTTATCTTTCTCTATTTCTAAACAAGGCTCTGCTACTCCAGGAGAATATGCTAAAGATAAGTCTCTTTGTGTTGCATACTTTTTAGTAGGTACAACCTGAATTTTTCCTGGTGTTGGTTTTGCGTGATATACTAATGCTTCTCTTCGTTTACTCTGCTTACTCATATAATCTGGATTAAATCACTTCGAAATTCGTTTTATGGAATTCATTTTTATAATAACAAATGTAATAATACTAAGGATTAAAGTCTAATCTTTTAAGAATTGAATATTTCTTTTTAATCCAGAAAATTTTGTGCGTTTAACAGCTGAATCTTTAAATATTTTTTTAAAAACATCTTCCGTTATCTCTTCCCAATCTTTTTTGGTCATTGACAATAATTCAGGATTAGGATTAAATAGTGGCTCGTTATGTGATTTTGAAAATCGATTCCAAGGGCATACATCTTGGCAAACATCACAACCGAACATCCAATCATCAAATTGTCCTTTAAATTCTGTTGGAATATTTTCTTTTAACTCTATTGTGAAATAAGAAATACACTTACTACCATCAACAACATAAGGCTCTGTTATAGCTTGAGTTGGACAAGCATCGATACATGCTGTACAGGTACCACAATGGTCTGTTGTTGATAAATCGTATTCTAAATCTAAATCAATAATTAACTCGGCAATAAAATAAAATGAACCAACTTGTTGTGTTAATAAATTACTGTGTTTCCCAATCCAACCTAATCCACTTTTTGCTGCCCAAGCTTTATCTAAAACTGGAGCAGAATCTACGAAAGCTCTACCACTCACATCACCTATTTCATCTTGAATAAAATTTAACAGTGATTTAAGCTTGTCTTTAATAACATAGTGATAATCTGTACCAAAAGCATATTTTGACAACTTATAACTTTCTGAATTTTGGGCTTCTGATGGGTAATAATTCAACAATAAAGAAATGACACTTTTAGAATCTTCAACCAATTTTGTTGGGTCTAAACGTTTATCAAAATGATTTTCCATGTATTGCATTTCGCCATGCATGTTGTTTTTTAACCACTTTTCCAGTCTTGGTGCTTCAGCTTCTAAAAACTGTGCCTTACTAATACCACAAGACAAAAAGCCAAGACGTTTAGCTTCAACTTTAATTAAACTTGTATTATGATTCTTAGAGTTAATCATTTTATTTTGAAGTAAATTTTATTTCTACATCTACAGGTTTTAATGTAATTAACGGATTTAATTTTACTTCTGCTTTATTGGTTTCTATATTAAATTTATTAATAATTGTATTTACTACGAGCATCATTTCATACATAGCAAAATTATTACCAATACATAATCTTGGGCCAGCTCAAAATGGCATATAATATGCTGCTGTTTTTTTCTTGTTTTTATCAGAAAAACGCTCTGGTTGAAATTTATCTGCATCTTCCCAATAATTAGTGTTCCTATGCATTTCATAAATAGAAATTCCTATAAGGGTTCCTTTTTTAATATGATAATTTCCTAAATCATCATCTTCGAGAGCAACACGATCTGTTATCCAAGCCGAAGGATATAACCGCATGCTTTCTTCAACACACATTTTTATAAAATTGAGCTTTGGTAATGTTTCAAAAGCTAATGTATTGTTATCTAAATTTACACTCTCACTTATAGCTTTATTCAATTCTTTTTTATTGTTTGCAAGTAAAAATAACGTAAAGGTTAAGGCATTTGCAGTTGTTTCGTGACCTGCTACAAAGAGTATTAAAATCTCATCAATAAGCTGAGTGTTTGTCATTGATGTTCCATCTTCATATTTTGCTTTTAAAAGCATATCTAATAAATCGTCATGTTCTTCTATAGAGGCTCTTCGAGTTTCTATAATGTTATTAATAATAGCTCTACTTTCTTTAACTAACTTCATATTATACTTTATATCTCCTTTGAGTATAAACCATAATCTTTTATGAGGTTGCCTAATATCTTTTACAATAAATTTTTGAAGTGTTTCAATAATTACTTGCAGTCTTTTAAGGGTACGTTTTTCTGCAGAATAATTGAATAATGACTTTGCTACCACCTGAAAAGCTAATTCATTCATTAAAGGGTATAGCTGCACAAAATCATCAGATTTTAAGTTTTTAATCTGCTCATTTACTGTTTGATTAATTATTGCAACAAGATTATTAATTTTTTCTTTATGAAATGCTGGTTGAATAAGTCTTCTTTGTTGCAGCCAATAATCTCCTGTTGAAGTTAATAAACCATAACCAATATACTTTGATAAAAATTTAGTCTGTAATTTAGATTTTTCGTAAACCTTATGGTGCTTTTGTAAAATATGTTTTGCTAGCTCTGCATCTTTAGTAAGTATGATTTGTTTACTAAAAAATGGTTTAATAGAAAAAGACCCTTCATTACTTTCATTAAAATATTTTTTATGAAAAGGGATTGGGTTTTTGGTGATTTCAGAAGAATTAAATAAAAATTTAAAGAATGATACTTTATATGGATACTTGTAGTTTGGCATTAAAACAAACCTCCCTGTATATTATTTTTAATTTTTCCTAAATGTTTATATGCTAATTCTGTTACTTCGCGTCCACGAGGTGTTCTCATAATAAATCCTTGTTGGATTAAAAAAGGTTCGTAAACTTCTTCAATAGTTTCAGCGCTTTCACTAACAGCTGTAGCTAAAGTAGTAATACCAACTGGTCCACCTTTAAACTTATCAATTATAGTAGTAAGAATTTTGTTGTCCATCTCATCCAATCCATGAGCGTCAACATTTAAAGCTTCTAAAGCAAATTTAGCAATCTTAATATCAATACTTCCATTCCCTTTAATTTGAGCAAAATCTCTAACTCTACGTAATAATGCATTTGCAATACGTGGTGTTCCTCTACTACGACCAGCAATTTCTACAGCAGCTTCCATAGAAATAGGTACATTTAAAATAGAGGCACTACGTTGAGTTATGGTTGTTAACAGCTCTGTATTATAATATTGTAATCTACTTTGAATACCAAAACGAGCACGCATTGGAGAGGTTAATAATCCTGAACGCGTTGTTGCACCAATAAGTGTAAATGGATTAAGATTAATTTGAACTGTTCTTGCATTTGGCCCAGATTCAATCATTATATCAATTTTGTAGTCTTCCATTGCAGAGTATAAATACTCTTCAACAATTGGGCTTAATCGATGTATTTCATCAATAAACAAAACATCTCGTTCTTCAAGATTTGTAAGTAATCCCGCAAGGTCACCTGGTTTATCTAAAACTGGCCCTGAAGTAACTTTAATCCCAACATTTAACTCGCTAGCAAGAATATGAGCCAAAGTGGTTTTTCCAAGTCCTGGAGGCCCATGAAAAAGTGTATGGTCTAATGCTTCATTACGACCATTTGCAGCTTGCACAAAAATTTGAAGGTTTTCTAATACCTGATCCTGACCTGTAAAATCATCAAATGATAATGGTCTTAATTTTTTTTCAACATCAAGTTCTTCAGAAGAAAAGTTTTCGTTAGATGGGTTTAGATTCTCGTTCATACAACACAAATATAAACAAAAAGCCTTTCTTAATTAGAAAGGCTGATGTTGTATTATAAATATATTTTTCTAGTGCTGAAGTTCTTCTTCACCTTCTCTTAAAGGTACATTTTGTGGCACAAAATCTTCTTCATATCCTGGTTTACTATAATCGTAAGACCAACGGTATACGTGAGGAATTTCACCTTCCCAGTTACCATGAATATGCTTCACTGGTGCAGTCCACTCTAATGTTGTAGATTTCCAAGGGTTTTGTACTGTTTTCTTACCAAAGAACATACTACTAAAGAAATTGTATAGGTATACTAATTGGAAAACTCCACCAACCAACGCAAAGATTGTAATGATAACGTTCACATTTGCTAGGTCATCAAATAATGGGAAGTTAGAGTTTGTATAATAACGTCTTGGTAAACCAGCCATTCCTATAAAATGCATTGGAAAGAATACACCATAAGCACAAACCGCAGTTACCCAGAAATGTAAGTAACCTAAATTTTTATTAAGCATACGACCAAACATTTTTGGATACCAATGGTATATACCTGCAAACATTCCGTAAAGAGCAGAAATACCCATTACTAAGTGGAAGTGAGCAATAACGAAATATGTATCGTGTACGTTTATATCTAAAGCACTATCTCCAAGAATAATACCTGTTAATCCTCCTGTAATGAATGTAGAAACAAACCCGATGGAGAATAACATAGCAGGATTCAATTGTAAATTACCTTTCCAAATGGTTGTAATCCAGTTAAAGGCTTTTACTGCTGAAGGTATTGCAATTAATAATGTTGTAAATGTAAATACAGAACCAAGGAATGGATTCATACCAGAGATAAACATATGGTGTCCCCAAACGATAGTTGATAAGAAAGCAATAGCCAAAATAGAAGCAATCATCGCACGATATCCAAAGATAGGTTTACGTGAGTTCGATGCCATAATTTCAGAAACTAATCCCATAGCAGGAAGGATAACGATATATACTTCAGGATGTCCTAAGAACCAAAATAAGTGTTCGAATAATACTGGAGAACCTCCTTGATAATGTAATACTTCACCTTGAATAAATATATCAGATAAGAAGAATGATGTTCCAAAACTTCTATCCATTATTAATAATAATGCTGCTGAAAGTAATACAGGGAATGAAATAACACCAATTACTGCTGTAATGAAAAATGCCCAAATTGTTAAAGGCAATCTTGTCATTGACATTCCTTTTGTACGTAAATTAATTACAGTAACAATATAGTTTAATGATCCTAATAAAGATGATGCAATAAAGATAGCCATAGATACCAACCACAATGTCATACCCATTCCTGAACCTCCTTGAGCCATTGGTAATGCACTTAATGGTGGATAGATTGTCCATCCTGCAGCAGCTGGTCCAGCTTCAACAAATAACGAGATTACCATGATTACACTTGATAAGAAGAATAACCAATAAGACACCATGTTTAAGAACCCAGAAGCCATATCTCGTGCTCCAATTTGCAACGGAATTAATAGGTTACTAAACGTACCACTTAATCCTGCTGTCAATACAAAGAATACCATAATTGTACCATGTATTGTAACTAATGCTAAATATATATCTGCATCCATAACTCCATCTGGAGCCCATTTACCTAATAAAGCTTCAAAGATAACATTAGGTTCTTCTGGCCATGCAATTTGCATACGAAACATAAGAGACATTATAACTCCTATAACACCCATTATTGTACCTGTAATTAAGTACTGTTTAGCAATCATTTTATGATCTTGACTAAAGATGTACTTTGTTACAAATGTTTCTTTGTGATGATGTCCGTGATCGTCGTCGTGTGCGTGAGTATCTGCGTGTGTTGACATAATCTATATATACTTTTTTAAAACGATTTTTATTAGTTTAGTTTAAAGAATTTTTAAATTCTTTTTGTTCTTTCATCCAAGCGTCAAACTCTTCTTGAGTTTCAACGATGATCTTCATTTGCATATTGTAGTGAGACTTACCACAAATTTTATTACATAATAATAAGTAATCAAATGTGTAAGGGTCTAAAGCACTTTCTCCTTTAGCAACTAAAGCTTCACTCTTTTCGACTCTTATTTTATTAATACGTTGAACTTTCTCAACCATTTCTGGTGTAGCTCTCATTTGCTCAGTAGTTACTGTAGGTGTAAAACCAAATTCAGTTACCATACCAGGAACACAGTTCATTTGTGCTCTAAAGTGAGGCATATAAGCAGAGTGTAATACATCTTGAGAGCGCATTTTAAAATGCACAGGTCTACCAACAACTAAATGAAGTTCTGTAGTTATAACATCATCTTGAGCATTTGGATCGGCTTCATCTAGCCCTAAAATGTTAGCTCTGTCTAAATCTATTAATCTAACATTAGCCATACCTAAAACATTATCTTGACCAGAATAACGAGCCTTCCAGTTAAATTGTTGAGCGTATAACTCTATAACCATTGGGTCATCATCTTCATTAATATTCATAATGCTAGTCCAAGTAAACAATCCATAAATAATTAAACCTGCCAATACAATTACAGGAATAATTGTCCATATTGCTTCTAAAGTATTGTTGTCTGCATAAAACAATGCTTTTTTCCCTTTTTCTCCTCTATATTTAAAAGCAAAGTAATGAAGTAAAAATTGAGTGATTGTTTGCACAATAAATATGATAACCATAGATATGATCATCAAATTATCTATTTCTGGACCATGTGCTGATGCTGAGTTTGACATCAAAGGTAAATCTCCCCATTTTACAAAACACACAATGGTAATGACATAAATAAAAATTAAGAAACCTATCATTAAATAAGCATTAATTTTATTGTCATAATCAGTTGCAACTCCAGTATTTGATTCGTCAGTATTAACTTGAGCTAAATCAAATATTTTCACCATTTGCCAAATTGCAACAGCTACAAAAAGTACTATTATAATTGTTAAAAAAGCAGTCATTGTCGTATCTCTTCTTTATTTAATGTTATTAATAATGGAAATGTTCACTTTCTTTAATAAAAGGATTCCCTTTAGGTAGTAATGGTGCTTTTGTTAAAGCTGTAAATACTACAAGTATAAATAATCCTGCAAATAGCATTATTGAACTAATTTCCGGAATTCCAATAAACCATCTGTCTCCAACTGTTGCAGGCATTATCATATTAAATATATCTATATAATGTCCACATAAAATAACTATACCAGCCATAATTACAAACCAAGGAATACGTTTGTAATCACTATTCATTAACAATAATAATGGGAATACAAAGTTCATAACTACCATGCCTAAAAATGGTAATTGGTAATCTTGGAATCTAGTAACAAAGTATGTTACCTCTTCTGGAATGTTTGAATACCAAATTAACATAAACTGTGAAAACCATAAGTAAGTCCAGAAAATACTAATACCAAACATGAATTTTGCTAAATCGTGTAAATGGCTATCATTTACATGAGGTAAAAGTCCTTTAGATTTTAAATAGATTGTTACTAGTGCAATAACAGTAATACCACTTACAAACATACTTGCAAACACATACCATCCAAATAATGTAGAAAACCAGTGTGGGTCTACACTCATAATCCAATCCCAAGACATCATAGACTCTGTATAAATATAGAATACTAAGAATGCCGCTGAAATACGGAATGATTTTTTGAAATTTCTATTATCATTAACATCAGCATTATCTTGTGCGATAGAAAATTTACGTGCAAAATATCTGTAAGTACACCATCCTGCTATAAATATTAATCCACGAATGATAAAGCCAGTCATATTTAAGAATCCTGATTTACCTTGAATTAATTTATCGTGAGCAACTACTTCAGGATCCATCCAAACAAATAAATTGTAATGACCTCCTAACCAAGAAGTACCAGATGCCACAGCAATTCCTAAAACAATTAGAGCTCCAGGAAGCAAATATGCAGTAATTCCTTCCATAACTCTAAATAGTACTGGAGACCATCCTGCTTGAGCAGCAAATTGAATTGCATAAAACGCTAATACACCAAGAGCAATCATCATAAAAAAGAATGCTGCAACATATAATGCAGACCAAGGTCTATTAGCTATTTGATGTTGTACATGCTTTGCATGTTCGTCTCCATGGTGTTCTGAAACTTCTGCTCCTTTGTTTTCTGAATGTGTATCGTTATCATGTCCAGCAACAACTTCATGCGCAGTTACTTCACCATGACCTCCTCCATGAGCAGATGATTCTTCTGCCAACATTGTTTTTACATCATCTAAAGATTTATGAGATGTCATAAAACCATATCCAACACCTATTAATCCTAAAATGATTAAGGCAATTGAAAATGTCTTTAATTTATTTGAAAATGTATACATATCTATATTGAATCTTTAACAGTCTTATTTCCTCCTAATTCTGATTTTAATTTTAGCACATAGTCAACTACTTGCCAACGCTCTTCTTCATTAAGTTGATTAGCGTAAGAACCCATTGCATTTTTACCATAATAAATTGTATGATAAATACTTCCAACAGTTAACATTCTTCCTGCATCATCGTAACTTGGTACACCTAATATTTTTTCTCTTTTAACCAAGTTCCCTTGTCCATCACCTTTATTTCCATGGCAAATCCCACAGTATATGTCATATAAAATTTTACCTCTTTCTGTATCAATTTGTGTAGAATCTAATGGACTAGTAAGTGTAGATTTAGCCAATTCATAACCCTCATTAGTGTTATCAAAATCAAAAGGTTTAAATCCTCTTGGTATAGAACCTTCTGCAGGTAATTGTGCCTCATACCCATTTTTGAAAGCATTTGATTCGCTATAAGTTTCATAACCTACAGGTTCGTACATATTTGGCATAAATTGGTAGTTTGGTCTAGTATCTTTTTTACAAGATGCAACCGATACTAATACTACAATCAATACTGTTATTTTAAATAAGCTTTTCATCTGTATTAATGCGCTTTATCAATTATGTTAATTTCTACTGCTCCAGTTTCCTTTAATAAATCAGCTAATTCTTTTTCGTTATTATGAATTGCAATTTCCATTAAAAAATGGTCATCAGTAGTTCTAGTATCTGGGTTTTCAGCCTCTTTAAACGGCCACATTCTACTACGTAAATAAAATGTAATTACCATTAAGTGAGCTGCAAAAAACACTGTAAGCTCAAACATAATTGGTACGAATGCAGGCATATTTTCTATATAGCTAAAACTTGGCTTACCGCCAATGTTTTGAGGCCAATCTTCAATCATAATGAAATTCATCATTACAATTGCAACTGTTAATCCAACACAACCATACATAAATGCAGCAATAGCGATTCTGGTTGGAGCTAATCCCATAGCCTTATCTAGTCCATGAACTGGAAAAGGTGTATATATCTCTTCAATATGATGTTTTTCAGCTTTAACTTTCTTAACAGCTGACATTAATACATCATCATCAGTATAAATAGCGTGAATTACTTTCGAAGATTCTTCCATACTATTATTTGTTTATTAAATTTTTAGCTTGTCCTGACCAATCATCACGCTCAGCTCTTCCTGGGAAAGTACCTGTGATTTCGTCTAACAAATCATATTCTTTTTTCGTCATTTTGCTCACTTGTAAGAAAGTATAAATACCTATGCTATTTAATACTTCTTCCATCTTAGGACCAATACCATTTATTAGTTTAAGGTCGTCAGCTTTTTGAGTGTTAGCATCAAACTTTCCGATACTTTCAAACAAACTATTAACCTTATCTGAGTTATCAACTTTTGGCTTTTCATTAGCTTTAATAGCTACTTTTTTGCCCGAAGTTCTTTCATCAGCTCCTGTTCCAACTAAACTATCTCCTCTCTCTCTGATGTTTTTATAACGCTCACCTGATGATTTTAAAATTGTTTTTACCTCTGCTTGAGCAATTACTGGGAATGTACGTGCATATAGTAAGAACAATACAAAGAAGAATCCAATAGTTCCAATAAAGATTCCAATATCAACAAATGTTGGTTGGAACATTGTCCATGAAGATGGTAAGTAATCTCTATGTAATGATGTTACGATAATTACAAAACGCTCAAACCACATTCCAACGTTTACCACAATAGAGATAAAGAATGAGAACATAATACTTGTTCTTAATTTCTTGAACCACATAAATTGAGGTGAGAACACGTTACAAGACATCATCATCCAATATGCCCAAGCATAAGGACCAGTTGCTCTGTTTAAGAATGCATATTGCTCGTATTCTACTCCAGAATACCATGCAATAAACAACTCTGTGATATAAGCTACACCTACGATAGAACCAGTAATCATAATTACAATGTTCATTAATTCGATGTGCTGTACTGTTATATAATCTTCTAGGCTACACACTTTTCTCATGATAATAAGAAGTGTATTTACCATTGCGAATCCTGAGAAAATTGCTCCTGCAACGAAATAAGGTGGGAAAATTGTAGTATGCCAACCTGGTATTACAGATGTTGCGAAGTCAAAAGATACAATTGTATGTACCGAAAGTACAAGTGGTGTTGCTAAACCTGCAAGCACTAAAGATACTTCTTCAAAACGTTGCCAATCTTTTGCTCTACCTGACCATCCAAAACTTAGTAAAGAGTATATTTTCTTTTGGAAAGGTCTTACTGCTCTATCTCTAATCATTGCAAAATCTGGCAATAAACCTGTCCACCAAAATACAAGTGAAACTGATAAATAAGTAGAAATCGCAAATACATCCCAAAGCAATGGTGAGTTAAAGTTTACCCAAAGTGATCCAAATTGATTTGGAATTGGTAATACCCAATACCCTAACCATGGACGACCCATGTGAATAATAGGGAATAATCCTGCTTGAACTACCGAGAAAATTGTCATTGCTTCAGCAGAACGGTTAATTGCCATTCTCCATTTTTGACGGAATAGTAAAAGTACTGCAGAAATCAGAGTTCCTGCGTGACCAATACCAACCCACCAAACGAAGTTAGTAATATCCCAAGCCCAACCAACGGTTTTGTTTAGACCCCAAACACCAATTCCTGTTGAAATGGTATAAATTATACATCCAATTCCCCAAAGAAAAGCTACTAATGAAATAGAAAAAACTATCCACCAAGCTTTATTGGCTTTACCTTCAACAGGTCGTGCAACATCCACAGATACATCGTGGTATGATTTTTCACCTGTAACTAAAGGTCTTCTAATAGGTGCTTCGTAATGAGACGCCATAATCCTTTTATAATTATTACTTAATTAATATTATGCTTCAGTTGTATTTCTCACTTTAGTTTGATACATCACGTTTGGTTTTGTTCCAACGCTTTCTAACAAGTGATACATACGGTTATCTTCTTTAAGTTTTGCAACTTTACTTTCTTTATCATTGATGTCACCAAAAGTCATTGCTCCATTACTACATGCAGAAGAACAAGCTGTTTGGAATTCTCCATCTTTAATTTCGCGTCCATCACGTTTAGCATCAAGAATAGTTTTTTGTGTTTTTTGAATACACATAGAACATTTTTCCATAACACCACGAGAACGAACAACAACATCTGGGTTTAATACCATACGTCCTAAATCATCGTTCATATGATAATCAAACTCGTCATTTTCGCTGTATAAGAACCAGTTGAAACGACGAACTTTATAAGGACAGTTGTTTGCACAATAACGTGTACCTACACAACGGTTATAAGCCATGTGGTTTTGACCTTGACGACCATGAGATGTTGCTGCAACTGGACAAACAGTCTCGCAAGGTGCATGATTACAATGCTGACACATTACTGGCTGGAATGCTACTTGTGGATTATCCGCAGGTGTTTCCATTTCATTAAATCCACCAAGTGAACCATTATCTCCAAATAAACCAGAGAAGTTTTCTTTTTTAGTATCATCTCCTTCAAACGTATCTTCAGAAGAATAATATCTATCAATACGCAACCAGTGCATATCTCGACTACGACGTATTTCTGATTTACCAACTACAGGAACGTTATTTTCAGCATGACATGCAATAACACATGCTCCACATCCAGTACAAGCGTTCAAATCGATAGATAAATTAAAATGATGACCAATTGAACGGTCAAATTCGTCCCATAAATCTACATCAGGAGATGTAACAGGAGTTTCAACGTGGTTTAAAGACACCATAGGAATTGCATTCCAGTAATCTTTATCTTTTGTGTTGAAAATTTCTAATGTTGTTTCTTTAATGATATCTCCACGACCCATTAAAGTATTTTGTAATTGTACACAAGCAAACTCATGTTCTCCTGAAGCTGCTGTTACACTTACATTTTGAGTTGTATTGAAGTTTTGGTATAATGCATAAGCATTAACACCAGTTTTCATTTCGTCTTTTAATCCAGCTGTTCTTCCATAACCTAATGATAATCCTACAGACCCATTAGCTTGTCCTGGTTGAATAATTACTGGCACATTTTTTATAGTAACACCGTTTACAGTAACATCTGCATAGCTACCATTTAAACCTCCATTAGCAACATGCCAATTTTTAAGATTTAATTGCTTTGCATCTGCTGTAGATACAGTTAAATAGTTATCCCAAGATACTCTTGTTAATGGATCTGGAAACTCTTGTAACCATGGGTTGTTGGCTTGCTGACCATCTCCCATTCCTACTTTAGTGTATAATGTTAGCTCTAATCCATCTGCTTTAGATGATGATGCTAAGGCTCTTGCTGCATCTCCTGATGAAGCTACAGTTTCTAAAGTATTAGCTTCGGTTGTTTCAGGTGCATTTTCCAATGCAGGCATAGCTCCAACAAATAATCCATCATGCAATGCTTGGTTGAAAGAACTTCCGCCTAGAATACCTGTATTCCAATTGTCTTTAATAAAATCGTGATAAGACACATCATTACCAGTCCATTTTAATAAAGCATCTTGAAACTGACGTGTATCAAACAAAGGACGAATAGTTGGTTGTGTTAAACCGTAATGTCCTTTTTTAAGTTCAACATCTCCCCAAGACTCTAAATAATGAGGTGCAGCAGCTATATATTGAGCAACTGAAGCTGTTTCATCAGCTTTCATAGAGAAAGCAATAGATAATTCTGTTTTCTTTAACCCTTCAGCAAAATCATTTGCGTTTGGTAATGTATATAATGGATTAACTCCACTCATAATGATAGCACCAACTTTTCCAGCTTTCATATCAGCCACTAAAGTTGCAACATCTGCATCATTACCTTGTCTTGTTTTTATTGGAGCAGATTTATCAAATACTTTACTACTTAAATAAGCATTGATTTCTAACGCTACAGTTTGTGCATTAACATCTTGAATTCCTGTTACAACAACACCATTACTTCCAGCTTCTTTTAATTGTGAAGCTGCCTTACGAACTGCATCATCAATTTGTTTTGGAAGATCTCCAGAAACTGAACCACCAACAACATAACTATATAATTTAGCTAAAGCTAATTTTTGTTGGCTTGGAGTTGCAGGTACACGTTTATCTGCATTTGCACCAGATAACGACATATTAGCTTCAATCTGAATATGCCTAGACATTTTACCTTCTTGAGGCACACGTCCTTGAGCATAACCTGAATCGAAACCACCACCTTGCCAATCTCCTAAAAAGTCAGCACCTACAGAAACTATAGTTGAAGCTTTTGAGAAATCGTAATTAGCTAAAGCGCGTTCTCCATATTTAGCTTGGTATGCATCTAATGCAGCAGATTCTGAAACAGCATCATAAACTACATGGCGTACATTACCATATTTTTCTTTGAAGTTTGATATCAATTTACTTGTTGAAGGACTTGCAAAAGTTTGTGTTAATAACACAATCTCTTTACCAGCATTCATTAAGTCGGTTAACTTTTGATTAGTTTCTAAATCAAAAGCACTCCAAGAAATTGATTTACCGTCTTTCTTTGGCCCTTGAACTCTTAAACTATCATATAACCCTAAAACTGAAGCATTAACTCTGGCATTAGCACCACCATTAGCAGTAGCCATTGTGTTATTTTCAATTTTAATTGGACGCCCTTCACGAGTTTTTACTAAAACACTTGCAAAGTCAAAACCGTCTGCAATTGTAGTTGCATAGTAATTTGCAACACCAGGAATAATTTCTTCAGGTTGCACTACATAAGGAATCGACTTAATCACTGGTCCTTCACAAGCCGCTAGTGAAGCTGCAGCTGTACTAAAACCAACATATTTTAAGAAATCACGACGTGTTGTAGAAGAAGCTTCTAATGTGCTTTTATCTCCTAAAAACTCATCAGTAGGAATTTCTTCAACAAATTCGTTTTGTTTAAGCGCCTCAACAATAGAGCTGTTTTCGTTTAGCTCCTCAACACTTTTCCAGTATTTCTTGTTTGATGACATATTATATAATTGAATTACTTCTTAATAAATTAATAATGACACTTACCACATTCTAAACCTCCCATTTGTGCAACAGTAAGTTTGTCTACTCCATACTTTTTAGATAACTGTTCGTGTATCTTTGTATAGTAGGCATTGTCTTCAACTTTTACATTTGTTTCTCTGTGACAGTTAATACACCATCCCATTGTCAATGAAGAGAATTGATACATTACTTCCATTTCTTCAACAGGACCATGACATGTTTGACACTCAATACCTCCAACAGTAACGTGTTGTGAGTGATTAAAATATGCAAAATCTGGAAGGTTATGTATTCTTACCCATTTAACTGGATTACTTTCTCCTGTATATTTTTGTTCTGTATCGCTCCATCCTGCTGCTGCATATAGCTTTTGAATTTCAGCGTTATAATCTACTCCTATTTTATTTCCTTCAGCTAATGTTTCTGGAGCAACTTCAGAAATCGTTTTATGACAGTTCATACACACATTTAATGATGGTATACCTGATGTTTTACTTACTCTTGCAGAAGAGTGACAGTATTTACAATCTATACCATTATCGCCAGCATGTATTTTGTGCGAATAATGAATTGGCTGTACTGGCATATACCCTTGATCAACTCCAATTTGAGACAAATAACCAAATATAAAGTAAGCACTTGCTAACAAGAATAAAATTGCAGTTACTATTACTAAAAATTGATTTTTAACAAATGCCTTCCAAAGTGGCAATCCTTTTTCTTTAGTTGCTATATCAACTCCTTTAGCTTCAGCAAAACGATTTAAAGTACGTCTCACTATAACTAAAGCCATTGCTAATAAACCAAACAATAAAGCTAAAGCACCTAATATAAGTTTGCTTGAAGAATTATCTGTAGTTGAATTTGGATTTACTCCTACATCAGTTCCTGTGCCTGGAGCTGGAGTTTCAACAACCTCAGCAGTATAAGCTAAAATATCACTAATGTCTTGGTCTTCTAATGTTGGAAAAGCAGTCATTGCTGTTCCGTTATGCTCATTAAAAATTTTGTTTGCATAAGCATCACCAGACTTAATAACAGCAGCACTATTACGTATCCATGCAGAAATCCACGCCCTGTCTAAACCTTGCTCATCTGCTAGCTTTTGCTCAATATTTCTAAGAGCAGGACCAGTCATTGGCTTATCTAGTTTATGACAAGCAGCACAGTTAGTGTTAAATAAAGCTTTTCCTTTTGCAGGATCACCATCTTGAGCTTGTAGTGACGTTGAAAGCGTAAGTAATATAACAAACCCTAAATATAGAATCTTTGAGGTTAATTTACGGTGTATCACCTGTTTCATATTGTTAGTTGAATTATCTTCTAAACTTTGGTATGATTTTTTCATTAATAAGAAAAAAATACAGTTAAAAATCTCACGCAAAAGTAATACTTAAAGTCGATTTTAGAAATGTTAGAGAACTGTTAATTGATAATTTATAAACATTCTAAATAATAAATTGAGTGATATTTAAGTTTAATAAATTTACATTTGTATAAAATTTAAAAAAGTTATGATAAAATCGTGTATTAAAGGCGCATTTATTTGCTTGATATTCATTGGGTTTTCTTTAAAAGCTCAAGCACAAGAAGGAAACGTTGTAATTGACCAAGATAAAGACATTGAAAAATTATTAGAATTTAAAAAAGATATAAAAACTGTTGATTTATATAAAATTCAGGTGTATTCTGGTGAAAGAGGTGGAGCTGAATCTACCAAAAGTCAATTTAGTTCTTTATATAAAGATTGGCCAATATCTATGGAATACGAAACTCCAAACTACAAAGTCTGTCTCTTATACACATCTCCGAGCCCACGAGACAGGCAGAAATCT
>OJDQ01000417.1_pt1 | contig 19337 bp, 20 predicted proteins | sample 1592851 | NCBI WGS metagenome assembly OJDQ01 (sample SAMN05416774, study PRJEB24817) | seawater metagenome | isolation source: Sea water | place: Canada:Atlantic | collected 2013-07 | reverse complement strand
GGTGCACACGGCTTTGCACTGGATCATGAAAGAGTGTGATTACCCTGTAGAGGTTGTTGATAATATTCCAAGACCGCTGGAGGCTTACGGCCATGCCGGGCAAATTCATCAGGTGGTCGTTAACTTAATTGAGAATGCGGTGGATGCCATGGCGGCATCTGAGCGGCGTCGATTAACCATTAACGCTGGTGCCGATAAGGATGGGGTGTTGTTGACCATCAGCGATACCGGACCCGGCATCAGCGCAGAAGATGCGCCGCAAATTTTTGAACCCTTTTATACAACCAAGCCTGTAGGAATGGGAACAGGCTTAGGTTTATCAATTAGTTATGGTATTGTCTCGCAACATGATGGCGAGTTATCCATCGACAACCATACCGATGGCGGTGCTATCGCAAGTCTGTTTTTACCCAATCGGGAGTCTGCTGATGCTTAATCTGTTATGGCTGCAATCCGGCGGTTGCGGCGGCTGTTCCATGTCGTTGCTCAATGCTGAGTCTCCCGACGTGCTGTCCTTGTTTGAGAATGCCGGTATCAATTTATTGTGGCATCCCTCGTTAAGTGAAGCCTCCGGTGATGAGTGTATTGCCATGCTTGAGGGCATTCTGGCAGGGGATATTGCGCTGGATATTCTATGCATAGAAGGCTCTATGATGACCGGTCCGCTGGGCACCGGTAAGTTTCATATTATGGGCGGCACCGGCAAACCTATGATTGAATGGGTGAAGGATTTGGCTGATATTGCCCGCTATACCATTGCCGTTGGCAGTTGCGCAGCTTACGGTGGGATAACCGCTGCAGGCGCTAATGATACCGATGCCACAGGCCTGCAATTTGATGGTGAAGTGGCCGGCGGCCTGCTGGGACGGGAATTTACCTCACAAAGCGGCGATCAGGTGGTCAACATTGCCGGTTGTCCGGTGCACCCGGACTGGGTCACTGAAACCCTGATGAGTATTGCGTTAGGTGAACACAATGATGAGCAACTGGATAAATTCGGTCGGCCAAGGATGTACGCCGATCACCTGGTACACCATGGGTGTTCCCGCAACGAATTTTATGAGTATAAGGCGAGTGCCGTTGATATGGGCGATCGCGGTTGTATGATGGAGAATATGGGCTGCAAAGGCACCCAGGCCCATGCTGACTGTAATAGCCGTCCCTGGAACGGACAGGGTTCCTGTACCAACGGTGGTTACCCATGTATCAATTGCACTGCACCGGAATTTGAAGAGCCGGGACACAGCTTCTGTCAGACGCCTAAAATCGCCGGCATCCCGGTTGGGCTGCCAACGGACATGCCCAAGGCGTGGTTTGTGGCACTGGCACAACTGTCTAAAGCGGCCACGCCCGAGCGGTTAAAAAAGAATGCCATTGCTGAACAATTAATTTATCCGCCCACCATCCATAAACGTAAAGGCTGAATCATTAGCCTGTGCAGTAAAAGAGTATCAATATGAGCCGAATTGTTGCTGGCCCTTTTAATCGTGTGGAAGGGGATTTAGAGATCACCCTGGAAACCGGAGATCATCAGGTGCAAAGTGCCGAGGTTAACTCCCCGCTTTACCGGGGATTTGAGCGCATACTGCTTGGCCACAAGCCCATGGATGCGCTGGTTTATACGCCTCGAATTTGCGGAATATGCTCAGTAACTCAGTCGGTAGCCAGTGCCCGGGCGCTGGCCGATGCGATGGCGTTGACCATGCCGAAGAACGGCGAACTGTGTACCAATCTGGTGCTGGCCAGTGAGAACATCACCGATCTGATTACGCATTTTTATCTTTTCTTTATGCCGGATTTTGCCCGCGACAGCTATGCCGCATCCCCCTGGTTTGGTGATATTCAGGGCCGTTTTAAAGCCACTGCTGGTTCAGCCGCGGCGCAGATGTTACCGGCCAGGGCAGACTTTCTGCACCTGATGGGGCTCATGGCGGGTAAGTGGCCACATACGCTGAGTTTGCAACCGGGCGGCGTCGCTAAAGCCATCGAAGCGAAAGAACGAATGCGTTTACTGGCCATCGTTGCCAGCTTTAAGCGCTTTTTAGAAACTACGCTGTTTGGCGATAGCCTGGCCACCATCAGCCAGCTCAAAAGCGAAGCAGAGCTCTGGCAATGGTATCGTGAGAAACCCTGGCAGACCTCGGATTTTCGGCGTTTTTTACATGTTGCCGAAGTACAGCAGTTACATCTGCTGGGCAGGGCAACGGATCACTTCCTCAGTTTTGGTGCTTACGGTGGGGCCGATGCGCCAATGTGGGCTGCTGGTAGCTACCGTAACGGCCAAACCAGTGCGCTGGATATTGGCCGGATTGTCGAAGATCACTCCCATAGCTGGATGAGTGAGACCGACCATCCGCATCCGCCGGCGCAGGGAATTACTCAGCCAACACTCGACAATGAGGCGGGTTACAGCTGGTGTAAAGCCCCCCGGTTAGGTAATGAGGTGGTGGAAGTGGGCCCGCTTGCCCGACAGGCGGTCAATGGCCATCCGCTGCTGCGAGACATGATCAGCCGCCATGGCGGCAACGTGTTAAGCCGCGTGGTAGCCAGACTTCTGGAAGTCGCCATAGTGGTGCCGCAAATGGAGCAGTGGATAAAGCAAATTGATCCGACAGCGCCGTTTTGTCATCACGGAGAAATGCCGGCCGAGGCCTCTGGCGTTGGCCTGGTGGAAGCGGCACGCGGAGCTCTGGGCCATTGGCTGGAAGTGAAAAACGGTAAAATCAGTAACTATCAGATCATCGCCCCGACCAGCTGGAATTTCTCGCCCCGTGATCAACAGGAACAGCCTGGTGCGCTGGAGCAAGCCGTGGTGGGCGCTCCGGTAATGAACGGCGAAAAAACGCCCATTTCGGTGCAACATATCGTGCGCTCTTTCGACCCCTGTATGGCCTGTACGGTGCATTAATGTCAGGCAGCAATGGAGTGCGCTTATGGGTTAGCGGAATTGTGCAGGGCGTTGGCTTTCGGCCTTTTGTCTGGCGTCTGGCGACGGATCTGCAACTCACCGGACGGGTGTTTAACGATGCTAACGGGGTAACTATCGAACTTAACTGTGGTGAGCCGACGGCCCTTGAGTTCGTTGATCTGATGGCGCAGCAACTGCCGCCTCTGGCCCGAATAGATGCGACGCATCTGGAAGCGACAAACTTACCCCCATTTACCACGTTTGAAATCGATGTATCACAATCGGGTACGGTGACAACCGGGTGCGCGCCGGATGCGGCGACATGTCCCGACTGTCTTGCAGAGTTTAACGAGGCTGGCGATCGCCGGTTCGGCTATCCTTTTATCAATTGCACCAATTGCGGCCCGCGGCTGAGTATCATCCGTAAAATCCCCTACGATCGGGCCGCCACCACAATGGCGAATTTTACCCTCTGTGTGGCCTGTCAGGAGGAATATGAAAACCCCGCTGATCGTCGCTTTCATGCCCAGCCGAATGCTTGTCCTGATTGTGGCCCGCACTGTTGGTTGGAAGCCCCTGACGGCAGCAAGGTAGCCACCGAAACGCCTTTTCAGTTAATCCGTGACGCTTTACGGCAAGGGCTGATTGTTGCGGTAAAAGGCATTGGTGGTGTTCACCTGGCCTGTGATGCAACTAATGACGAAGCGGTTAAGCGTTTACGTGAACGAAAACAGCGGCCCCACAAAGCGCTGGCTCTGATGGCTAAAAGTATTGGCGCAGTCAGGGACTTCGCCACGGTTACCGAACAGGACGAAGCCCTGTTAACCCATCCGGCTGCGCCTGTGGTGTTGCTTTCACGTGCAGCAAACTGTTCCAATCAGCAACGGATTGCAGCTTCTGTTGCGCCGGATAATGCCAGGATAGGTGTCATGTTGCCTTACTCGCCGGTCCATCACTTGTTGATGGCAGCGCTGGATTTTCCGTTGGTGATGACCAGCGGCAATCGCTCCGGCGAGCCTCAGGCTATCACTAATGAGGCGGCCCGTGACCAGTTAAACAATATCGCCGACCTGCAGTTGTTACATAACCGGCCGATTCACAGTCGTCTGGATGACTCGGTGGTGGTGGCTGGCGACGCCGGCTCTCAGGTTCTGCGCCGGGCTCGCGGGTATGCTCCAACCAGTATGCCGCTACCAGAAGGGTTTACCGCTGGCCAACCGCTTATTGCATTAGGCGGCCAGTTAAAGAGCACCTTATGTCTGGTAAAAGAGAATCGGGCTGTTGTTACCCAGCATCTCGGTGATTTGCATGACGCCAGTACCTTCGATGAGTATTTACACACCCTTAAGCTCTATCGGGGCTTATACGATAATGCTGCCACACATTATGTGTGTGACCTGCATCCGGAATACCTTTCAACCAAACAGGGGGTGAGCCTGGAAGAGCAGGGAAATAGCCTGACCCGGGTACAACACCATCATGCCCATATTGCTGCCTGTCTGGGTGATAATCAGTATCCTTTGAACGGTGATGCGGTACTGGGTATATGCCTGGATGGCACCGGGTTCGGCACCGATGAGACCCTGTGGGGCGGTGAGTTTTTATATGGCGGATATGCTGCGATGAGTCGGGTAGCTTCCCTTGCACCGGTGCCATTGATCGGCGGCGCTCAGGCTATCAAAGCCCCCTGGCGTTCGCTTTATGCTCAGCTAAGACAAAGTTTCAGTGCTGAGCAAGTGGCTCAGATGACGAATATATGCCCGCAGTTTGCCGATCCTATGTGTAAGAGTTTCGAAAAAATGCTGGCGATGCAAATCAACTGTCCGATGACCAGTTCAGCCGGCCGCTTGTTTGATGCCATGGCTGTAGTCCTTGGCTGCACACCTGTGCAAATTACTTACGAAGGGCAGGCCGCCATAAGCCTGGAAACACTGGCTCTGACCTGCCAGGAAGCAGTGGAGCCATATCCGCTTGAGATTAAAGATAATCAACTGATACCTGCGAGTATGTGGCAACAGGTCGTAGCTGATGTCAGAGAGGGGCGCTGCAAAGCCGCCATGGCGCTGGCCTTTCATAAAGGGCTGGTCACTGCATTGACCCGGATGACGGTGCTGTTGGGTCGCTCATACCGTTTTAATACTGTGGTTTTATCTGGCGGAGTAATGCAAAATCTACTGCTTTCTGAGCCGCTTAACAAAGCATTGTTGGTGGCCGGTTTTGAGGTGCTGAGGCATCAGCAACTGCCTGCTAATGATGGCGGAATAGCCTTTGGGCAGGCTTTAGTTGCACTGGCAAAATCAGACTGAAATTCAACCTCATTCAAGTTTACCTCCAACCTGTGAAAACCATTTTCCGATGGTCCGGAAAGCCCGTTAACACAGTGTAAACAGACTTTCCGCTTTCTACCCCCAGTGGTAAGTAGACTTCACTTTCAATCCTTCGGTAAATACCTATATCATTGATATTATTTGTATTTTGCACTTGGTCTGTTGTTTGCATTTAAGCTTTGGCGTACTAACAAAACATCACGCTGTGTCATTAAAAAAATAATAGCTGAACGCAACTTACATCAGAACTAAAACCAAGACCAATTGGCCGTGCAAATTTGAGGTAAGTGTAACTTCAGCGGTATCACTGCCGGAGGACCGAATGTCCCAATTAGAGACCTTTTACGAAGTCATGCGGCGACAGGGAATTACCCGTCGCAGTTTCCTGAAGTATTGTAGCCTGACTGCTGCGGCATTAGGCCTTGGCCCCGCGTTTGCACCGCGTATTGCCAATGCTATGGAAACCAAGGAACGTACCCCCGTGCTGTGGCTGCACGGACTGGAATGTACCTGTTGCTCTGAATCCTTTATCCGCTCTGCTCACCCCCTGGTGAAAGATGTGGTGTTGTCGATGATCTCACTGGATTACGACGATACGTTAATGGCGTCAGCAGGCCATCAGGCCGAAGCGATCCTTGAAGAGACCATGCAGAAGTACAAGGGTAAGTACATCCTTGCTGTAGAAGGTAATCCGCCGCTGAATGAAGACGGTATGTTCTGTATTGTTGGTGGTAAGCCATTCCTTGACCAGCTCAAGCACGCCGCTAAAGACGCGGCGGCCATTATTGCCTGGGGCTCATGTGCTTCCTGGGGCTGTGTGCAGGCCGCTCGACCTAATCCTACACAGGCTGTGCCGATCCACAAAGTGATTAAAGACAAACCGATTATTAAGGTACCAGGTTGCCCGCCGATTGCGGAAGTTATGACCGGCGTAATCACGTACATGCTGACCTTCGGTAAAGTGCCGGAACTGGACCGTCAGGGACGTCCGAAAATGTTCTACAGTCAGCGTATTCACGATAAATGCTACCGTCGTCCGCATTTCGATGCCGGCCAGTTTGTTGAGCAATGGGATGACGAAGGCGCGCGCAAAGGCTACTGCCTGTACAAAGTAGGTTGTAAAGGGCCAACCACTTATAACGCCTGTTCAACGGTGCGCTGGAATGAAGGCACGTCCTTCCCGATTCAGGCCGGCCACGGTTGTATTGGTTGTTCAGAAGATGGGTTCTGGGACAAGGGCTCCTTCTATGACCGTCTGACTGACATTAACCAGTTCGGTATCGAATCGAACGCTGATGAAGTAGGCACCGCCGTTGCGGGTGGTGTCGGTGCAGCAATTGCTGCCCATGCTGCCGTGAGTGCGGTAAAACGCGCGCAGCATAAGGGAGAACAAGAATAATGAACACGCCGTTAAATTCTAAATTACTCGACAGTTCAGGCCGCCGTATTGTGGTGGACCCGGTGACCCGTATTGAAGGTCACATGCGCTGCGAAGTGAACGTTGACGATAGTAATATTATCCGCAATGCGGTTTCCACCGGTACCATGTGGCGCGGACTGGAAGTGATTTTAAAAGGCCGTGACCCGCGTGATGCCTGGGCCTTTGTTGAACGTATTTGTGGGGTGTGTACCGGCTGTCACGCACTCACCAGTGTGCGCGCCGTAGAGGATGCGCTGGGCATTGAGATCCCTTTGAATGCCCACCTTATCCGTCATCTGATGGACAAAACCCTGAATATCCACGATCACGTGGTGCATTTTTATCACCTGCATGCGCTGGACTGGGTGAACCCGGTTAACGCATTAAAAGCTGATCCGAAAGCTACCTCTGCCCTACAGCAGAAAATATCGTCGTCACATCCATTATCCAGCCCGGGTTATTTCCGCGACGTGCAAACCCGCATAAAGAAGTTTATCGAAAGCGGTCAGTTAGGTTTATTTGCTAATGGTTACTGGAGTAATCCGGCCTACAAATTACCACCGGAAGCCGATTTGATGGCGGTAGCGCATTATCTTGAAGCGCTCGATATGCAAAAAGAAATCGTCAAAATCCACACTATTTTTGGCGGTAAGAACCCGCACCCTAACTTTATGGTTGGCGGTGTGCCCTGTGCGATTAATCTGGACGGTACCGGCTCATCCGGCGCGCCGGTGAATATGACCAGCCTGAACTTTGTGCTGGAACGTATTCGTGAAGCAGAAGCCTTTATTAAGAACGTGTACATCCCTGATGTCATAGCCATTGCTACCTTGTATAAAGACTGGTTGTATGGCGGCGGTCTGTCTGCGACAAACGTACTGAGCTATGGTACTCATACGGTGGTGCCCGGTGATAAATCTACTGATTTGATCCCGGCCGGTGCCATTATTAACGGCAACTGGGATGAAGTGCATCCGGTTGATGTGCGTAACCCGGACGAAATTCAGGAGTTTGTCGATCACAGCTGGTATCAGTACGCCAACGGCGCTAAAGGACTGCATCCCTGGGACGGTGAAACGGAAGCAAAATTTGAACTGGGGCCAAACTTTAAGGGCACCAAAACCAATATCAAAGAACTCGATGAAAGCGCCAAATACAGCTGGATTAAATCACCACGCTGGAAAGGGCATGCGATGGAAGTTGGCCCACTGTCGCGTTATATCGTGGCGTATGCTTCTGGCAAAGAGTACGTACAGGATCAGGTTGACCGGTCACTGTCGGCGTTTAATCAGGCCACTGGCATGGACCTTGGCTTAAAGCAATTCCTGCCATCTACCCTGGGCCGCACACTGGCACGGGCTTTGGATTCAGAACTGTGTGTAGATTCTATGCTGGACGACTGGCATCAGCTGGTGAACAACATTAAAAACGGTGATTCCTCTACCGCCAATGTGGAAAAATGGGATCCTAAAACCTGGCCTAAAGAAGCCAAAGGGGTTGGAATCAACGAAGCCCCGCGCGGTGCACTGGGTCACTGGATTAAAATTAAAGACGGTAAAATTGAGAATTATCAGGCGGTGGTACCGACTACCTGGAATGGTTCTCCACGTGATTCAGAAGGCAATATCGGGGCTTTTGAAGCGTCATTGCTTAATACGCCCATGGAGCGCCCTGATGAGCCGGTTGAAATCCTGCGAACTTTACACAGCTTTGACCCGTGTCTGGCCTGTTCCACACACGTAATGAGTGAAGACGGTCAGGAACTGACTAAAGTGAAAATTCGTTAAGAGAGCACCCTGGTGCTCTCGCTGGAGACTCAATTATGTCTACGTCAGTGAAAAGCAAAGCTGTTGAAAGAAGTCAGCTTACGGATAACCATCATCATGGCGACGAAAAGGTTATTACCCGTCGCCAAACGGCGGTATACGTTTACGAAGCACCGGTGCGGTTATGGCACTGGATAACCGTGTTTTCCATTATCACGCTTTGCGTGACGGGCTATTTTATCGGCCAGCCATTACCCACCTTACCGGGTGAAGCGAGCGATAATTTTCTGATGGGCTACATTCGCTTTGCGCATTTTGCCGCCGCTTATGTGGTGACCATTGGCTTTATAGGCCGTTTGTACTGGGCGCTGGTGGGTAATCATCATTCCCGAGAACTGTTCTTCCCCAAGTTTTTTGTTAAAGCCTGGTGGAAAGAAGTCCTGCATGAAGTGCGCTGGTATCTGTTTATGGAAAAAACGCCGAAAAAGTACATCGGCCATAATCCGTTGGCACAACTTGGCATGTTCTTTTTCTTTATCCTCGGCATGATCTTTATGATCTTCACCGGCTTTGCCCTTTACAGTGAAGGTGCCGGGCAGGGCAGCTGGCAGGATACATTATTCGGCTGGGTGATCCCGCTATTTGGTCAGAGTCAGGATGTACACACCTGGCACCGCCTGGGCATGTGGTATCTGATCACTTTTATAATGATCCATGTTTATGTGGCCATTCGTGAAGACATCATGTCACGCCAAAGCTTGATCTCCACCATGATCAGTGGCTGGCGTATGTTTAAGGATGACAAGCCCGACTAAGGCTCCTCAGAGGGATGCAGGCATTTGTTGACCCCGCCTGCGTCCCTTTTTCTTTTAACCTGTTTTGTTAATTTTGCCTGAGCAACCGGATGACCGCCTTCAACCTCATTGTTAGCAGCCGTTGCTTAAGTCGTCGTAAGCCTGAGCATCCCGGCCGTTTTCTACAACGCTGTTATCTGCAACCGCTGAATATCAGCCAGTCTGAGTTAGCCCGCGTGCTAGGCATATCCCGACGACGTGTACACGAAATTATCAAAGGTCAACGCGCCATTTCAGCCGACAGTGCCATCAGACTCGCCCATTACTTCCAGACTACCCCAATGTTTTGGCTTGAAAAACAACAGCTTTGGGAGTTGTACGACGCCAGTCGCCGATTCACAAAAGAGACTGGTAAGTAACTTTCCATTTAGTGGTTAGTTTTGTTATATCTATTTCCTTCTTTTAATTGTGGTTACTTGTAACGCCCCCCGTGACACCGCGCCATACGGCGATTCCTGATTTTTTAAGAAGTTGGCATGCTACTTGTTATATGTAAATGAAATGTAATTAGCGCAAGCGCCAAATAATCTCAGTTTTATGGCAGTGCAAAATCATATGAATCAAAAGCAAATACTTATTTTAGGCATTGGCAACGTTTTATGGGCCGATGAGGGGTTTGGCGTTCGCTGTGTTGAATTGTTAAACCAGCACTACGCGTTTGATGAAAACGTCAGGATCATGGATGGCGGTACTCAGGGAATTTATCTGGTCCAGCATGTCCAGGAAGCCGATGTGCTGGTGGTGTTTGACGCCATCGACTACGGACTGGCACCGGGCACATTAAAAACCATTTATAACGATGAAGTGCCAAAATTCATGGGTGCTAAGCAAATGAGCCTGCATCAGACTGGTTTTCAGGAAGTTCTGGCCATGGCTGAATTCACTGGTAATTATCCTGCTGATCTGTTGCTGGTTGGGTGTCAGCCGGTGGAACTGGAAGACTTTGGTGGCAGTTTACGTGACGAGGTAAAAGCTCAGGTTCAACCCGCCATCGACATTGCGCTGGAATACCTTCAGCAGTTTGGTGTCAATGTGCAGCGTAGCAACGGTCGTACGCAGGCGTTGGCGCCCGGCCAGTTAAACCTGAGTGATTATGAACAGGGCAGGCCCGACGAAGAAGCGGCCTGCCGCACCGGCGATAGCCGGGTGATTGGTGCGCCTGCTGCTTCGGGAAGTAGCAAGTAATGTGTATTGGATTACCGTTTCAGGTTATTCAGACTGAACGCCACAAGGCGTATTGTCAGCGCGGTGCCGAACAACGCTGGATAGATACTTCTTTGGTTGGCGAAGTGGCACCGGGAGACTGGTTGTTGGTGTTTTTAGATGCCGCCCGGGAAGTACTGACCGCGGCCAGGGCACAACAGGTAGAAGAAGCTGTGAGTGCCATTGAACGGGTAATGGCCGGCCAAAGTGTGGATCTGGACGATTGCTTCAAAGATTTGGTCGAGCGTGAACCCCAGTTACCTGACCATTTAAAACCGCTTTTAAAATAATACAAGATAAGAGAACGCTATGAATTCACCGCTGATCAATCGCCTTATCGATGAGTTAGGGTATCCCTTACTCGACGATGATAACTTTGAGCATTTTATTGAACAAACGCCAATAAGCGTGCTGTTTTTAACCGAAGATCCTAAGCGCTTCCCGGAGAGTCTGGATGTGGCTGTGATCCTCCCGGAGCTGATCAAACAGTTTCCTCAGCTTACCCCGGCGGTGGTATCTCAGGACATTCAAACCGCCTGTCGTGGTCGTTACAATTTTATGGCCTGGCCGGCGCTGGTATTTCTCAAACACGGTCAGTATCTCGATGCGATAACCAAAGTGCAAAACTGGGATGACTACGTGCACCAAATCAATCGAATTTTAACGCTAACACCCCGCCCCGATCCGGGGATAGGGATACCGGTTGTATTTAACCCGGTAAGTAAAAGTTGCGGGCAATAGGAGAAGCTCATGCGTGATAACAGTATTAATGTTGTAAATGTATCTATCGGCCCGGGTAGTCAGTCTGAAGGCGATATGGTGCTTGATTACATGAAAATGCCGTCGGAAATGAATACCTACGACGTTCCGTCATTTCCGGAAGAAAGCGAACTTGAACGCTGTCCGCAGGCCATGGCGATTCTGGCTGATATACAGCTTATGCTGGGCCAGATTAATGAACAGGGTCAGAGCAGCATTTTAACGCTGACTGCGTTACCGGAAGCGGATCTGAAACTGCTTAATCAAATTCTTGGCGAAGGTGAGGTCAGTGTGCTTATTGATGGTGATAAGCCAATCCGCATTCAGGAAACTGTGATGGCAGGTATCTGGCGTTTACGGACCTTCGATGAGCAGGGCAACGTGACGGCTGAAGCGATTGAGGTAGCCGAGATACCCGAGTGCGTAAAAGACCATGCATTTGCCACCAAAGTAGATTTGCCATCGCGTATTGCCGGATTGCCGGAAGGCCTGCTCAATGCCCCTTCAGTGCTGGTGGAGATAGCGGATACTTCAGCGGATTATCAGCGTGAACCTGGCATCGCCTCACACGTGATTAATCTGTCGCTGCTGCCATTTTCACCGGAGGATCATTACTGCCTGACCGAAACCACCGGAACCGGTTGCGTTACCATTTTGTCCCGGGGCTACGGTAATTGCCGAATTACCTCCACTCAGGTGGATGGTTTGTGGCGTGTGCAGTACTACAACAGTACCGATCAGCTCATTTTGGACACACTCGAAATAGTTGCTATTCCGGCGGTTGCCTGCGCGGCCCCGGAAGACCTGGCCGATTCGGCGGTGCGACTGGCTGAAATTCGCGACGCGTTGGTATAGGACCGGATTATGAGTTTTCAGGGGTTTGAAGGCAGCTATTTAGGCGACGCCAGCCGAATTGATAAACAGGCCAAACTGGAATGTAAGATTTGCTGGTATGTTTACGACCCGGCAGCCGGTGATGAAGTCTGGCAAATTCCCCCGGGCACGGCGTTTGTAGATTTACCCGATCACTGGCGGTGTCCTGAATGTGACGGCGACCGCGACCAGTTTATGGTGATAGAGGACTAATAATGTCAAATGGTGCAGCAGTCTTAGCTTTCTACCGGTCGGCGGCCCGCAACATGGCAGGCCTGCCGGTCTATAATCACAAGCTTGAAGTCGATGCGACCACCTTTTTGCCCTGGCAAGACAACTGGCTGGGTATTATTGTGACGCCCTGGTGTATGAACATTGTGATACTCCCGGGCGAATTATCGCGTCATAACAGGCAGCAGGTGGGCGCAAAGTTTTATCAGGCGCTGCCATCCGGCCGGTATGAGTTTATTCGTGCTTATGCCGAAGACTGTGGCGATTTTGCCTCTTGCTCAGTATTTTCTCCGATGTTCGAATTTCCCTCCCAGATCATCGCGATGCAAACCGCTCAGGAAGTACTGACAGCCTTGTTCGATGAGCAAAATGTCAGCCCTACAGAGCGTCACCAAAGCTTTGTTGCACACCGTGAGATGCGAGAAGCAGCCCAGCCTGAGCAGGTTGATAACGAGGCCGATGGTGAGCGGGAAGCGCCGGCAAATGATTCTGCAGAGGTGAGTCGCCGGGCATTCTTAACCGGCAGCTTTGCCGGTCGGGAGGACAGCAGACCATGAACATAACTGCTGAACTGGCTGCCAGTAAACACGTTAGTGGTGCGACAAAGCCTTCGCTTACCGGCGGAATTAAGGTGAGTGTCTGTTATAACCGGGATCACATTAAAGCCGTTGAGATTACTAACACTCGTCCGTTTGCGGTAACCCGTTTGTTTACAGGCAAGCCCGTTGATCGTGTGCTGGCGATGATGCCATCGCTCTTCTATATTTGCGGAATGGGGCAGTTAATTGCGGCTCTCAGGGCCGTAGAGAGTGCCTCTGGTATGACTGAATCACTGGCAACCAGACAAGCCCGGGATACCTTATTATTTGCCGAGTCTGTAAGAGAGCAGGTATTCAGTTGGGTGACAAACTGGGCACCACAGCATAAATCCAGAATGAGCCATGTGGTTGACTGGTTTAATCAGTGCCGAAAACAGCTTGGCTGGAGTTTAACCCTGGCCCATACCTCGTTAGGTGAGGCTAGCAAACGGGTAGAGATTGAACCACTGGCCCGCCAGTTAGAAGGGGTTATCCAGCCATTGTTACCGGCCCATCAAGGGTTTGCACCCTTGCCGGTAATGGGGGTGTCTGAAGCGGTATGCCAACTGCTGAAAGAATGCGGTGAATATCCGTTAGGTCTGGCCGCAAAAACGTTAAACTTCGGCGACCAGCAACAGTGTATTGCAGTCCTTTCGGCGCTGGATGGTGCTAATGCTGAACAATTTTGCCACCAGCCTTCGGTAAGCGGAGTGCCTGCTGAAACAGGTTGTTGGGCGCGCCAGAATATGGCAGCCAGTGGATTTGTTATTGAAAGTCGGCTGCGCTCGCTTTACCGTGAAATCACTACTGCCCCGGCGCGGCTCAGGGCGCTGGCAAAGTTTACCGAGGGTTCCGCGTCTGAAAATATCGGCGTACGTGGCTGCTCGATAGTAGAGACCGCCCGGGGCTCGTTGCTACACAAAGTGACGCTGGATGAGAAAAAACGCGTGGAGCGGTATCAGATTATCGCACCAACCGAATGGAATTTTCATCCGCAGGGCAGTCTGAAAACGAAGCTGGAAGGATTATATATACCCTGGGAACAGGTGACTCCCGTGGCGGAAACATTGATAAAACTGCTCGATCCCTGTGTGGACTGGCAGTTGGAGTTAGTTCATGCATGAAATGTCGATTGCAGAGGGGATCCTGCAGGTATTGGAAGAACAGGCGGTCAGCCAGTCTTTTGATAAAGTGAAGGCGGTGTGGGTTGAGATTGGCCCGCTCGCGACTATTGAAGCCGACGCGCTAACGTTTTGTTTCGATGCAGTAATAAGAGGAAGTCTGGCTGAGGGCGCCAGCCTGCATATTATCAAAATGCCGGGAAAAGCTTTCTGTTTGCAGTGTCTGGATACCGTCCCGGTCACGCAACGTTATGACAGTTGCCCTGTTTGTGGCAGTTATCATTTGCAGATAACGCAGGGTGAAGAAATGAGAATAAAAGAATTAGAGGTGGCATAAACATGTGTACGGTTTGCGGTTGTTCAGAAGGTGAAGTGCGGATAGAAGGACAAGAAGATCACGCCCACGGGCATAGTCACGGGCATTCCCATGACCACTCCCATGGGCATCACCATCATCACGAGCATGATCATCATCATGGCGACCATCATGGAGAACATAGTCACGGACATTCACATTCTCACTCGCACAGTCATGATGACCAGCATGATCACAGCGGTATCGAAAGTGATGGTGATAATATTCATTTTGGTAAAGGGCCTGCACACGCTCATGTAGCGGGTCTTAGCCAAAGCCGAATGGTGCAAATAGAGCAGGATATTCTGGGTAAGAATAACCAGTATGCCGCGCAAAACCGGGTAAGGTTTGAGCAGCAATCCCTGTTTGTTCTGAATCTGGTTTCGAGCCCCGGTTCAGGTAAAACCACGTTACTCACCGAAACGCTGAATCATATAAAAGACCGCTACACGGTAGGGGTAATTGAAGGGGACCAGCAGACGGCCAACGATGCCGATCGCATTCGCGAAACCGGCGTTCAGGCGATTCAGATTAATACCGGTAAAGGCTGTCACCTGGATGCGCATATGGTGGGCCACGCGATGGAAAACTTCACAGGCTTGAATGGCGGCGTGCTGTTTATAGAAAATGTCGGGAATCTGGTGTGCCCGGCATCATTTGATTTGGGTGAGGCGGCGAAGGTGTCGATTTTATCAGTCACCGAAGGAGAGGATAAACCGCTTAAATATCCGGATATGTTTCATGCCTCTGAGCTTATGATCCTCAACAAAACAGATCTGTTACCCTACCTGGATTTTGATGTGGACAAATGCATGGAATACGCCAGAAGAGTCAACCCGGATATTCACATTATTCAGCTTTCAGCCAAAAGTGGTGAGGGCATGCAGGAATGGCTTGAATGGATCAACGCCAAACGGGCGGCAATCATTGAATCGCGGATTAACCTCCTACAGCAACAGATAGAGCAGTTTAAGGCAATTTTATAATGACCACATCTCAACGTCCCATAGTGTTATGCGTTGATGATGAAGTCCGTTCGCTGGAAACCCTTGAGCGTACATTGGATGAAGAATTTGACGTATTAACGGCTAACAGTGCCGATCTGGCGCTGGAATTACTGGCAAGCCATGACGTACAGGTAATCCTGTGCGATCAACGAATGCCTGACCGCACCGGTGTAGAGCTGTTAACCGAAGTTCGTGAACGCTGGCCGCAGGTTGCCCGCTTGATTCTGTCTGGTTATACCGATTCAGAAGATATTATCAAAGGGCTCAATGAAGCCGGTATTTTGCAGTACATCACCAAACCCTGGCATCCGGAAAGTCTGTTGATGATCATTCGCAGTGCTTGTCGTATGTGTGCTCTACAAAGTGAAAATGCGCTGCTGAATATGGAGATGCGTCTTACCGAAGAACAGGCTGAGACACAGGTACATGAGAAAAAAGTGCATCTGCGTAACAGTTTTCAGCTGGAAGAAATAAAACGACATGCCCAAAGTCCGCTGAACAAAGTGTGTGACCAGGTAAGTAAAATCGCCCCTTATGACGTATCGGTATTAATTACCGGTCCGTCCGGCGCAGGTAAAGAATTATTTGCCCGTGCGCTGCATTACAACAGTTTGCGTGCAGACCGTCCTTTTGTGGTGGAAAACTGCGGCGCGATGCCGGATGAACTGCTGGCATCTGAACTCTTTGGTCACAAAAAAGGCTCGTTTACCGGAGCAATTACCGACCACGTTGGGTTATTTGAACAGGCCGATGGCGGCACTATTTTTCTCGATGAAATCGGCGAGATTAGCCCTGCATTTCAGGTCAAGCTTTTGCGGGTTCTGCAGGAAAGGGAGATTCGTCGCCTTGGAGAACAGCAACGCCGCAAGGTGAATGTCAGGGTAGTCGCATCAACCAACCGTGATTTGGAAGAAGAGGTCCGGGCCGGACGTTTCCGTCAGGATCTGTATTTTCGCCTCGCCGAAGTTACCCTGGAGCTGCCGGCGTTATCCCGCCGTACCATAGATATTCCGGTCCTGGCGAACAGCTTTTTACAAACCGCTATGCACCAGTTCGACAAGCCGGTGAAGGGCTTTAGCGAAGAAGCCATTGCCTGCATGAAACGCTACAGCTGGCCAGGGAATGTGCGCGAACTTCAGAATGAAGTGCGCCGTATGCTGGTAATGTGCGAGGGCGAATGGCTGACTGCCGACTTGTTGAACGCGCGGGTACTCAGAGCCGCACCGGGAGGTGAGGATGAAGATATCGACGTGTTCGCCGGGCTGGAAGGTACGCTCAAAGAAAAGGTCGAACTGCTGGAAAAACGTATTCTGCGCGAAACGCTGATCCGCCATCGCTGGAATAAAAGCAGTGCCTCACTGGAACTGGGTCTGTCCCGGGTAGGCTTACGCTCCAAACTGGAGCGCTACGAGCTTGAGAAATCAGGCGATTCAGAAACCAGTAAACAGCATTAAGCGGAGTAGCAGTTATGTGTTTAGGGATCCCAGGCCAGATTATCGCTATCAGCGACGAGGCAATACAAACCGGTATTGTGCAAGTATCAGGCGTTAAACGTGAGGCAAACCTGAGTTGTGTGGTACCACCCGACGGCAACCTGCAATCATTAATTGGCAGTTGGGCTTTGGTGCACGTGGGGTTTGCCATGAGCATTATCGACGAGGAAGAGGCCCGGCGTACGCTGGAAATTCTCGCCGAAATAGGTGAATTGCAGGAAGAGCTCGATGCGATGCAGCACGGTGCTCAGGGATAATTGCAATGAGCAAGCCTAGCGACAACCAGTCGGTTTTATCTGCTCTGTATCCCTTTACCGGCCACCCAACCGCCGATAAACCCGCAGACAAAGACGAGCTGGAACGGGCCCTGTTGGCGTCTGTACAGGCCAAAGCTAGCGACAGTATTTTTGTAAAGCAGGCTTTTTTTGCCAGGCACAGCGAAACATTGCTGGCGGCGGCAAAGCGCATTGCAACGACTTACGCACAGCAGGGCAAACTGCTTACGGCAGGCAATGGTGGCTCAAGTTGCGATGCGGCACACCTCGCGGTGGAGTTTATGCATCCGGTTACGACCGGGCGCAGAGCGTTGCCAGCAATAAACTTGTCGCAGGATACCGCGATGATGACGGCGGTGAGCAACGATGTGGGTACCGAACATGTATTAACCCGCCAGCTATCAGCTTTGGCCAATGCCGGAGATACGCTGGTGGTCTTTTCAACCAGTGGTAATTCGGCCAATTTGATTGAGGCCAGTAAAAAAGCCCGCGCGATGGCGCTGAGTGTCATTGCCTTTACCGGTCAAACCGGCGGAGAGCTGCAGCGACAACAGCTAACCGATGTTTGTATTACCGTACCCAGCGACAGTATTCACCGCATTCAGGAGTGCCACCTGGCCTGTTATCACATTTTATGGGATCTGGTACACAGCCTGCTGGCTGACAGCCGGTTGTCTCAGGAGAAGAAATAATGAAGTTTGTTGATGAGTTTCGCGATCCGGATATGGCCAGGCGTGTGCTTGAGCGTATTCATGCTGTAGTAGAGGAAATTCCCACTACCGCCCAACGACCGTTACAAATAATGGAAGTGTGCGGGGGCCATACGCACTCCATTTTTCGCTACGGACTGGAAGAATTATTACCTGATAAGATTGAAATGGTGCATGGTCCTGGCTGCCCGGTTTGTGTGCTGCCGATGGGAAGAGTAGACGACTGCGTTGCCATTGCTGAACAACCTGATGTGATATTTACCACGTTTGGTGACGCCATGCGTGTGCCAGGCTCGAAGAAAAGCCTGCAGCAAGCAAACTCCGATGGTTGTGATGTACGCATGGTGTATTCGCCCATGGATGCATTGGATATTGCGCGGAAAAACCCAACTAAAAATGTGGTGTTCTTTGGCCTGGGCTTTGAAACCACCATGCCAAGCACCGCATTAACGCTACTGCAGGCGGATAGGGAAGGCATCACAAACTTCTCGCTGTTCTGCAACCACATCACAATCATTCCTACCATCAAAGCGATTCTGGACTCACCGGATATGGTGATTGATGGTTTCCTTGGTCCTGGCCATGTGTCGATGGTTATTGGTAAAGCGCCTTATGAGTTTATCGCCAGCCATTATAAACGCCCGCTGGTGATTGCCGGTTTTGAACCGCTGGATATCCTGCAGTCGATGCTGATGGTCGTTGAGCAAATCCGTGATGGCCGCGCTCAGGTGGAAAACCAGTACAAACGAATTGTACCAGAGCAGGGCAATAGTAATGCGCTTAATGCCGTTGGCGAAGTGTTTGAGTTACGCGAATTTTTTGAGTGGCGGGGCCTGGGCTCAATCGATCACTCAGGCGTTCGCATTCGGGAAAAGTATGCCCGCTTCGATGCCGAACGTTTATTTGCTGTGGAACCAGCCCACGTAGCGGATCCCAAAGCCTGTCAGTGTGGGGAAGTACTTAAAGGCGTACTGAAACCCTGGGAATGCAAATTATTTGGCGAGCAGTGTAATCCGGAAACACCTATTGGCGCGCTAATGGTGTCTACCGAGGGCGCCTGTTCAGCCTACTACAGCTACGGCAAAATTGATGTAAGACAAGCCGTATAACCGACCGAGTAAGCAGTATGAATAAACCTAAACGGACCCTGCGGGCCAAAACCATTACTATGGCTCACGGCGCAGGCGGAAAAGCTATGCGTGACCTTATTGAAGATGTTTTTGTGGGCACTTTTGCTAATCCGAATCTGGAGCAACTGGAAGATCAGGCGCGCTTTGAACTGGCTGAACTAATGCAAAGCGGTACGCAACTGGCCTTTACCACCGATTCTTACGTAGTAGACCCGGTTGAATTCCCGGGCGGCGATATTGGCTCGCTGGCAGTGAACGGTACAGTTAATGATATTGCCGTGTCTGGCGCGATCCCGAAGTATTTGTCCTGCGGCATGATATTAGAAG
>OJDQ01000413.1_pt1 | contig 19571 bp, 18 predicted proteins | sample 1592851 | NCBI WGS metagenome assembly OJDQ01 (sample SAMN05416774, study PRJEB24817) | seawater metagenome | isolation source: Sea water | place: Canada:Atlantic | collected 2013-07 | reverse complement strand
GTCAGATGTGTATAAGAGACAGAGGGTGTAGGGGTGGCCGATAACCTGCAGTTGCGTTTGGCTTTTAAGCGTCAATGGGCGGAAGCTCAAGCAATCAATGAAGCTGATATATCAGCGGTTTGGTATTTTTGATGCGTTTTAAATTAGTTTGTCTGTTTTTGTTGTCAGGGGTATTGGTTGGCTGTAGCTCTTTAACCAGTTTGTATTTTGTGCCGCGCACTGTGTGGATACAAACGCCGCAAGATGTTGGCTTAGTGTATGAAGACGTTTATTTAACTACTGCCGACGATATCACCGTACATGCTTGGTGGATTCCGGCGCAGCAAGATGGGGTGCTTGAGCACAATGAAGAGCAGCAGGCGGATGCGCCGGTGGTTCTGTATTTGCACGGCAATGGCGAAAATATAAGCAGTCATTTTCGCAGTGTCGCTTGGTTGCCTGCGCGTGGTGTTGGGGTATTGGCCCTCGACTATCGCGGTTATGGTGCTTCCGAAGGTCGTGCCATGATGCCAGCAGTCATGATGGATATCGAAGCCGCTGCTGTTTGGTTGAAGAGCAGGGCTCCAGAACAGCCTTTGGTGGTATTAGGACAAAGTATGGGAGCCGCGTTGGCGGTTAATTTCGTTGCTGCGGCGCAACACACTTATTCAATTGAAGCCTTGGTGCTTGATGCGCCGTTTAGTGGTTTTCCTGCTGTTGCCCGTTCGGCGTTGGCGCATTCTTGGATTGGTTATCTGTTTTGGCCAGGTACTTTGTTTGTACCGTCAACCTGGGATCCAGTGCGCTTGGCGCCTAACATTGAGGTGCCGGTGTTGGTTTTTCATAGCCCTACGGATGGTGTTATTCCTTATAATCAGGGCAAAGAAGTGTATGCGGCACTTAGGTCGCCTTCGTGCTGGAGAGACAGTGTCGGCCCGCACATTCAGACCTTTGCTTACCCCGATTTGAAAGAGGCTGCTTATCGCTTCATTGAGGCTCAGGGTTGTTCGTCGTTTACCGGTGACTGACCTTTCGGTATAATGCGCCGCCTGGGAGTCTAAGGACTTCCGAATTACCTTCATTCTCCTCGTTCTGGAAGGCACTCTATGTTGCGAATCGCTCAGGATGCACTCACTTTTGATGACGTGCTATTGGTTCCCGGTTATTCCGAGGTTCTGCCCAATCAGGTTTCTCTGAAAACACGCTTAACACGCGGCATTCAGCTTAATACGCCTGTTATCTCGGCTGCCATGGACACTGTAACCGAAGCCCGCCTAGCTATTGCCATAGCGCAAGAAGGTGGCCTTGGTATCGTTCACAAAAACCTCTCTATTGAAGAGCAGGCTGCTGAAGTACGTAAGGTTAAAAAACACGAAAGCGGTGTGGTTAAAGATCCAATCACTGTGCCGAGCACGACGACGATTCGTGAAATCTTAGAATTAACCAATCAGCACAACATCTCTGGCATGCCAGTTGTCGATGGTGAAGAGCTGGTGGGTATTGTGACTAGCCGCGATGTACGTTTTGAGAAAAATCTCGACGCAACTGTGGCTTCAGTTATGACGCCAAAAGATCAGTTGGTAACGGTTCTAGAGGGTACTAGCCCACAAGAAGTACAAGACTTGCTGCACTTGCACCGAATTGAAAAAGTGCTTGTGCTGAATGCCAACGGCAAGCTAACCGGCATGATGACAGTTAAAGATATTCAAAAAGCCAAAGCCTATCCAAGTGCAGCCAAAGATGACCAAGGTCGTTTACTAGTTGGCGCTGCAGTAGGTACTGGTGCAGGTACTGACGAACGTGTTGATGCACTGGTAAAAGCTGGCGTTGATGTGATTGTTGTTGATACCGCCCACGGCCATACCAGCAATGCGAATGGCACAGGCGTTATTGACCGCGTACGCTGGGTGAAAGAACGCTACCCTCATATGCAGGTCATCGCAGGTAATATTGCGACTGCCGCTGCTGCGGTTGCATTGGCTGAAGCTGGCGCTGATGGCGTTAAAGTTGGTATTGGCCCGGGCTCAATCTGTACTACTCGTATTGTTGCCGGTGTTGGTGTTCCGCAGATTTCTGCTGTAGCTAATGTCGCGGCTGCAATGGAACCGTATGGCATTCCTGTTATCGCGGATGGCGGTATTCGTTTTTCTGGTGACATCGCGAAGGCGATTGTTGCCGGTGCCAGTGTGGTGATGGTCGGTTCTATGCTAGCCGGTACTGATGAAGCGCCAGGCGAAGTCGAATTGTTCCAAGGCCGTGCTTATAAGTCATACCGTGGTATGGGGTCTTTGGGTGCAATGGGACAGAGCCAAGGCTCTTCAGACCGTTACTTCCAAGATAAGAAGGATGGCGTCGATAAATTAGTACCAGAAGGTATTGAAGGTCGTATCGCCGTTAAAGGTCCATTAACCAATATCGTTCACCAGCTCATGGGCGGTGTGCGTGCAGCCATGGGTTACACCGGTTGTGCCACGATTGACGAAATGCGTACTAAGCCAGAGTTCGTTCGTATTACGGCGGCTGGCATGAAGGAATCTCACGTTCATGACGTGCAGATCACTAAAGAAGCACCAAACTATCGCTTAGGCTAATTAACCGCCTAGCAAGAAATAACGGGGATGATGCGTCATCCCCAATTTTGTTTTTAACGCCTACATTCTGGAAAGCCTCATGTCTCAAGACATTCATGCCCAACGGATTCTGATTCTTGATTTCGGTTCACAATATACTCAGCTGATTGCTCGCCGCGTGCGCGAAATTGGTGTGTTCTCTGAAATTCGCGCTTGGGATATGGACGAAGAAGAAATTCGTGAATACAACCCTAGCGGTATCATTTTGGCTGGTGGTCCTGAGTCTGTGCCTGAGCCGGGCTCGCCGCGCGCGCCTGAAATCGTCTTTAACATGGGGCTGCCTGTGTTGGGTATTTGTTACGGCATGCAAACCATGGCCGAGCAGCTTGGTGGTAAGGTTCAAGGGTCGAATATTCGTGAATTCGGTTATGCCCAAATTCAAGTGGATAGCGAAAGCCGACTATTAAAAGACATTAAAGACCACATTGATGCAACGACTGGCAAGTCGTTATTGGATGTGTGGATGAGTCACGGTGATAAAGTCGTTACCATGCCTGAAGGCTTTGAAATTATGGCGTCTACGCCATCTTGCCCTATTGCCGGTATGGTGAATGCAGCGAAAAATTTCTACGGCGTGCAATTCCATCCAGAAGTGACTCATACCCTGCAAGGTAAACGTTTATTAGAGCATTTCGTATTAGAAATCTGTGATTGCGAAGCTCTGTGGACCCCAGCGAAAATTGCTGAAGATCAAATTGAACGTGTACGTGCACAAGTGGGCGATCAAAAAGTTCTATTAGGTCTGTCTGGTGGTGTTGATTCCTCCGTTGTTGCTGCATTGCTGCATAAAGCCATTGGCGATCAATTGACCTGTGTGTTCGTTGATAACGGCCTATTGCGCAAGAATGAAGGCGATATGGTGATGGACATGTTCGCTAAGAACATGGGCGTTAAAGTTATTCGTGCCGACGCTGCCGATTTATTCTTAGGTGCGTTGGCTGGGGTATCTGACCCAGAAGCCAAGCGTAAAATCATCGGTGGAAACTTTATTGAAGTATTTGATGCTGAAGCAACCAAGCTTAAAGACGTTAACTTCCTAGCGCAGGGGACTATTTATCCCGATGTGATTGAGTCAGCGGCATCGAAAACAGGTAAAGCGCATGTGATCAAATCGCACCATAACGTCGGCGGATTGCCAGATGATATGAAGATGGAACTGGTCGAGCCGCTACGCGAACTATTTAAAGATGAAGTACGTAAAATCGGTTTAGAACTCGGTTTGCCGTACGACATGGTTTATCGCCATCCATTCCCAGGCCCTGGTTTGGGCGTACGTATTTTGGGTGAAGTTAAAAAAGAATACGCCGATATCTTGCGCGAAGCGGATGCCATCTTCATCGAAGAGCTGCATAACTTCGATTGGTATCACAAAACCTCCCAAGCATTTGCCGTATTCATCCCGCAGAAGTCGGTTGGTGTGGTAGGTGATGCCCGTCGTTACGAGTGGGTCATTGCCTTACGTGCGGTAGAGACCATCGATTTTATGACCGCTCGTTGGGCGCACTTGCCATATGAATTGTTAGAGAAGGTGTCGAATCGCATTATTAATGAGATCGAACATGTCTCGCGCGTGACATACGATGTGTCGAGCAAGCCGCCAGCTACGATTGAGTGGGAGTAGGGCTCGTCTTCGCGTCCGGCACGCAAGCGCGCTTGATCTGCTGACAGCAAGGAAAATGTTCCGTACGTAACTGACGACGGGCTGTTGGGGGCGGCCATCCGGCGATAGACTGACTGCCTGTACAGTATCGCAAGGACGCGAATCATGTTACCCACGCCTGCGGCAAGGATTGCCCAGCCGGGATTGGACGCTCGCCATTACCAGGGCCACCAACCCGAACAAACCCTGCTCTACCAGATCATCGAACAGCATTACCCGGCATTCGCCGCTCAACTGGCCGCCCAGGGCACGGTGTTGCCGGGTTATGTGCAACGGGAATTCGATGACTACCTTAAATGCGGCCGTCTGGAACACGGCTTTCTGCGGGTGCGTTGTGACAGTTGCCACGCCGAACACCTCGTCGCCTTCAGTTGCAAACGCCGCGGCTTCTGCCCCAGCTGCGGGGCGCGGCGCATGGCCGAAAGCGCGGCTACTGGTCGATGAGGTTTTGCCCCTGGAACCCATGCGTCAATGGGTGCTCAGTTTCCCGTATCCCTTGCGTTTTCTGTTTGCCAGTCGTCCGGCGATCATGGGCCAGGTGCTCGGCATCGTCTACCGCGTGATTGCCACGCATCTGATCAGGAAGGCAGGCTTTACGAAAAAGAGAGCCCACACCGGCGCCGTCACGCTGATCCAGCGGTTTGGCTCCGCGCTCAACCTGAATATCCATTTCCACATGCTGTTCCTGGATGGCATCTACGTCGATGGGGCCAATGGGTCATCCCGGTTCCGCTGGGTGAAGGCGCCGACCAGCGCCGAACTCGCGCAACTGGCGCATACCATCGCCCAGCGCATTGGCCGCTTTCTCGAACGCCAGGGCTTACTGGAGCGGGATGTCGAGAACAGCTATCTGGCTTCGGATGCAGTGGATGAAGACCCGATGACTCAATTGCTGGGGCATTCGATAACCTACCGCATCGCCGTGGGGCCACAAGCAGGTCGCAAGGTATTTACATTGCAGACTCTGCCGGCCTGCGAACCGGAGGATCAGTTTGGTGACACGCCGGGCTTGGTAGCCGGGTTCTCGCTGCATGCGGGTGTGGCGGCCAAAGCCCACCAACGGGATAAGCTGGAGCGGCTGTGCCGGTACATCAGTCGTCCGGCGATATCGGAAAAGCGGCTGTCGTTAACGCGAGGCGGCAACGTTCGCTACCAGTTCAAGACGCCTTACCGTGACGGCACCACCCACGTCATCTTCGAACCTCTCGATTTCATCGCCAGGCTGGCCGCATTGGTGCCCAAGCCACGAGTCAACCTCACCCGGTTTCACGGCGTTTTCGCGCCTAACAGCAAGCACCGCGCCTTGGTAACGCCGGCGAAGCGGGGTAAAGGCAATAAGAGCCAGGCGCACAATGAGACAGAAGAACGCACACCGGTCGAGCGGCACGCCGCAATGACATGGGCGCAACGCCTCAAGCGCGTCTTCAACATCGATATCGAGACGTGCGTTGAATGCGGTGGCGCCGTGAAAGTGATCGCCTGCATCGAAGACCCGGTGGTGATCAAAAAGATACTGGCTCACCTGAAAGAAAAAGCGGCCCCGGTACCCGCGGGGTTGCTGCCAGAAAGCAGGGCGCCGCCTATGGGCCTGTTCGCCTGACAAAAAAACCGACCATTGGATTCAAGACGCTGTGCCGTGAGCTGCGCGGCAGGGTTCAGGCTTGCCAGGGAAGGGCAGGAAGGGGACATAAATGGAGAAAAACGGGCAGATTCTCAGACGAGATACGCGGTATTCAGGGCGCACTCAGGATGATCGGACGGTGAAGTGGCAGACTGTTGAGGGTAAGCTGCTGCTGGACTTGGGCAAACAGGGCGTTTATGCTTCCTATACTCAAGCATGGCGGGTACGGCTAACACAGAGGCCATAGTAAACATGGGTATAGCCGCAAGTCCTGGCTGTCGGAAATTTTCGATTAGATGATAGATTTGCACGCAGGCCCTCAACATCGTGAAAGGCAGAAGATGGGCGCAGGACATGACGAAAAGGTCGCCGGGGCAACCGGCACAGTCGCAGGCCGACACAGTAGTGGCCTGAAATGGGCGTTGGCGATGACCTCGACCTTCATGGTGGTCGAGGTCGTCGGCGGTCTCTGGACAGGCAGTCTGGCGCTGCTGGCCGATGCTGCACATATGCTGACCGATGTCGGTGGGCTGTTGCTGGCATTGGTGGCCATTCGGTTTGCCGCCCGCCCCGCAACGCCGGAAAGGACTTTTGGTTATGTGCGGATGGAGGTTCTGTCGGCGCTGGCCAACGCGGTCGTGCTACTGCTCCTGACGGTCTATATCCTTAACGAGGCCTGGCAGCGCTTCCTCGCGCCGCCGGAAATCCTCAGCGGGCCGATGCTGGTGGTCGCCGTCGTCGGCCTCGCAGTCAATCTTGTGTCGATGCGTTTGCTGCACGCCGGCTCGCAGGAAAGCCTGAACCTAAAGGGTGCGTATTTCGAGGTGCTGGCCGACATGCTCGGCTCCGTCGGGGTGATCCTCGCAGCACTTGTGGTAATGTTGACCGGCTGGACACTGGCCGACCCGATTATCGGTGCCGCCATAGGCCTGTTCATCGTACCGCGTACCTGGATCCTGCTGAAAAGCGCGGTGCATATCCTGATGGAAGGCACCCCGCCCGAAGTCGATATCGGCCTGCTGGAGCGGCGCCTGCTCGGCCTGCCCGGTGTGTCGGCGGTGCACGATCTTCATGTCTGGACTTTGACCTCCGGCCTCGACTCGCTCAGCTGTCATCTGGTGGTCGAGGACATGGCGCGCGGCCGCGAAGCACTGTTGGCCGGGCGGAAGACGATGCAGGAGGAGTTCGGCATCACCCATTGCACGATCCAGATCGAAGATGCGGCACTTCGTGCTGACGAAGATGAATCTCACTCTTGAAGGAAACAAATCATGGGACATCATCGGTTCAAACCATCCAGACACGAGCGATATCGCGAGCCGGATGCGTATCATGACGAAGAAGACGGTTACGGGTATCGCGACCGCAGAAGCCTGCCTGCGCTGAATATTCCGGGCTCGGTCATCGTGGCCGGGCTGGTCTTGTGGTCCGCGCTTGCGCTTGGCGTGTGGTGGCTGGTCGATCCGGTGCTGGCGTGGATTTCCGGCGCTGCCGGTCCGCTGGCCGATACCGGCACCGGGTTTGCAAACTGGTTCGGCTTGGGCGCCGAGGCCAACGCCTTGCGCGATGCGGCCAATATCGAGGGGCTGGTCGGCTGGGCGATGGGGCCGGTTCACTTCCTCGCCAAGGCGGCCCTTCTATTGGTGTGGGTCGTCGGGCTGATCGGGCTGACTGTCCTGCCTGCGGTGCTGCGCCGCCGTCGGGCGGCATGGGACTGACGGGCGGCGCGTTCATGGTGACAACAGTGCCTGAACGCCGCCCCGAACCACAGTACACATGACATCCGAACCGCCGATCGTGACCGGTCCGATCCTGTTTCTCGATGATATCGGGGCGTCCGGGGCGCAACTGTCTGCCCTTTTCATCGCGACCGGGCGCGCGCGCCCGGAGCCGGTCAAAACGGTCGACGGCGTCCATGCCGCGGAACGCCTTGCCGACTACGATCACGCCACCGTATGGCGCGCAAGGTTCCACCTGCCAGCCGACAGGCCGTCCAGTTACCAATGGAGCGGCGAAAGCTACGACGTGGCAGGCGATTTGCGAGGCGATATGCGGATTGCCTATGTGTCCTGCAACGGCGAGGAAATCGGCGATCTGGAGCGCGAAGGCTCCGAGCGCAACGCGATGTGGGCGCGCCTGCGGGAAGATCACCGGAGCGCGCCCTTCTCCCTGCTGCTGCATGGCGGCGATCAGGTCTATGCCGATCAGGTGACCGAGGGGCATCCGCTGAGCGAGGACTGGCCCGAGCATATCCCGAAGGACCCCTCCCGCGCCGATCTGGCCGATCTGCGCCATCACCTGCGCGAACGCTTTCTGGAACGCTATACTGGCCTTTACCGCGCGCCGGAATTTGCCTGGATCGCCGCGCGCGTGCCTTCGCTCATGCAGTGGGACGATCACGACATCTGCGATGGCTGGGGGTCGCTGCCGCGCTCGAAAACCTATTCCCCGGTCGGCCAGACCCTGTTCGAGGTCGCGCGCGAGAGTTTCCTGACCTTTCAGCACGCCGCGGCGGACGGCGAGCTGCCGCGGCGCTTTCATGACCCGTCCGGCCTGCATCTGGGCTGGAGCGTCCGCACCGCTGGTCTGCGCATTCTGGCACCCGACATGCGATCGGAGCGCACGCGCCGTGCGATCATGGGAGAGGGCGGCTGGGCGATGATGCGCGCCGAAGCCGCGGCACCGGTTCAGGGCCACACGTTCCTGATGTCCAGCGTCCCGTTGCTGGGTCCGCGCCAATCGCTGCTCGAGGCGCTGATGGTTGCCGTCCCGAAGATGCAGAAATACGAGGACGATCTGCGCGATCAGTGGCAAAGCCGTGCCCATCGCGCAGAATGGTGCGACATGCTGCGGCTGGTCCGGGATATGGCGCTTGCCGACGGCCATGACGTTGCCGTGCTGTCGGGGGAAATCCATCTGGCGACGCGCGCCACGATGAAGCTTCGCACTGACCGCTGGCTGCACCAACTGGTCGCATCCGGTATCGCGCATCGCGCCCCGCCCAAGGCCTGGGCGCGATTCCTGGGTGCCCTTGCACAACTCGGTGAATCGCCGCTCAGGGGGAATCCGATCCGAATCCGGCGCATCCCCGGACAGGCATCGCGCTATATCGCGGAACGCAACTATCTGCTGCTGGAAAGGCATTCGGACAGCTGGCGCGCCCGTTGGGTTCTGGAACAGAGCGGGACAACGCCGCCCCTCACGCTGTGATGATGTCGCCACATGTGGATGTGCCGCCCCGCAAGCGGCTGACCTGTGCTGTCAGGCTGCCGCCCTGGTGTCCGGGGCGGGTGCCGCCTCCACAGCCGCGGTCGGCGGCGCAAAGCGGAATGCGAGCAATCGCAATGCGTTGAAGACAACGACAACCGTCGATCCCTCGTGGACGGCCACCGCAGGACCAATGCCCAGACCAAGGATTGTGGCCGGAACCAGAAAGGCGACAACCCCCAGGCTGAACCACAGGTTTTGCCGGATGATCGCACTTGTCGACCGGCTCAACGCCACGGCGAAAGGCAGATGGTTCAGATTGTCCGCCATCAGCGCCACATCGGCGGTTTCCAGCGCCACATCCGAACCCGCCGCGCCCATGGCGATGCCGACCGTGGCGTTCGCCATCGCAGGCGCGTCATTGACACCGTCGCCGACCATGGCGACCTTGGCCTCGGCGCGCAGGCTCTTGATCGTTTCCACCTTGTCATCCGGCATCAGATCGCCGCGCGCCTCGTCAAGGCCGATGGCCCGCGCCACAGCGTCGGCGACTTTCTGATTGTCGCCCGAAATCATGATCATCCGGCGGATGCCGATCTCGTGCAGCGCCTTGATGACCGCCGGGGCCGCTTCGCGCGGTGTATCCATCAGGCCGATCACCCCGAGATACCTGTCCCCCTGGCGCACGACCATCGTGGTGCGCCCGCCTGCTTCCAGCGCCTCGACCTTTGCGCGCAACGTGTCGGGCATGGGCGGGCCGTCGACTTCGGCAAACAGATCGTCCTTGCCGACATAGGTCGTCTCGCCATCGACCTGGGCCACGACACCGCGCCCGGTGATGCTGCGCAGATCGGACGCCTCGGCGGCGGGTATGTCGCCAAGCCGTTCGCGCCCGTCCCTGACAACGGCGGCAGCGAGGGGATGGTCGCTCAGCGCCTCGACCCCGATTGCCACGCGCAGGAGGTCTTTTTCCTCGACGCCCTCGGCTGTCACCACATCGACCAGCTTCGGCTTGCCTTCGGTCAATGTACCGGTCTTGTCGAACGCGATGGCTGTCAGCCGCCCCAGATTTTCAAGCGGCGCGCCGCCTTTGACCAGGACGCCGCCACGCGCGGCGCGTGCGACCCCGCTGAGAACCGCGCTTGGCGTCGCAATTGCGAGCGCGCAGGGGCTCGCCGCCACCAGAACCGCCATGGCGCGATAGAACGTGTCGCTGAAGGGTTCCTCGACAACGAAGCCCGCGAACAAAAGTGCGACGACGAGAACCAATACCGCCGGAACGAAAATGCGTTCGAATTGATCGGTAAGGCGTTGTGTGGGCGATTGATTGGTTTCGGCCTCGTTCACCATCTTGACGACACGTGCGAGTGTCGAATCCGCGGATGTCCGCGTAACCTGAATTTCCAACGCGCCGCCGCCGTTAATCGTGCCGGCGAAAACACGGCTTTCAGCATCCACAGAGTCGGGGTTATCCGCGGCACCGGTCGCATCCTCGACGGGTGATTTGTCCACTGGCACGCTCTCGCCGGTGATCGGTGCCTGATTGATGCTGCTTTCGCCCTTGGTGACAAATCCATCGGCGGCAAGCCGCTCATTCGGTTTCACCAGCACCATGTCACCGACCCGCAAGGCGTCGACAGCGATCTCCGCCACCTTGCCGTTGCGGCGCACGGTGGCGGTCTTAGGCGCCAGGGCGCCAAGCGCTTCGATGGCCTGCTTGGCACGGCCCATGGCATAGCCTTCCAGCGCATGACCAAGGCTGAAGAGGAACAACAGTAGCGCGCCTTCTGCCCATTCGCCGAGTGCTGCCGCACCCGCCGCCGCCACCAGCATCAAAAAATCGATCTCGAACCGGCCATTGCGGACACTGTCGATGGCTTCGCGCAAGGCGTAATAGCCACCGAAGAAATAGGCCGCGACCAGGATGGTGAGGGGCGCCCAATCCGGAACCGCTACGAACTTCGGCAAAAGCCAGCCTATGAGCAAAAGCACGCCGCACAAGGCTACGAAGATCAGTTCCGTTCGCGCACCAAAAATGCCCCCATGATCATGATCGCGTGTTTCGCCAGTAGGCTGCTCATGGGAGCTGGGTTCGTCTCGTTCCAGCACGACCCTCATGTCCTGGAGGGTATTACGGAGGGTATTCTCATCGGTTTGTGTTCGATCAAATTCGATCCGCAACGGGCCGTCGGCGTTGGCCTCAGCCTCTACAACTCCTGGGATACTGCGCACTTGCGCGCTGACCGTTCTTGCCCGGCGTTGATCCAATATACCCTCGACTTGCCACACGACGTGCCCGAACTGAGCGGCAATTTCCGCCCCGAAAACCTTGGCGAATTGGCGGATACGTTCAAGCGAAAGCACAGCGGGGTCGTAATGAATACACAACTCCGCGCGCCCGCCATCCTCTGCATGACGAATATGAGCGCGCTCGACGCCTTCACGCGATACCAGACTCTCGGTTAGACGCTGTACACAGGCATCGCGCGCGCCCTGCGTATCGGGAAGCAAGAGCGGGAGGTCAAGGCGAAGTGTTTTATCCATCATGGTCATCCACCCTACCGCTTATCGTTGGAACTAAGCGAAGCTGGGCGCAGGTCGAGATTACGCCATCGTTGGTGATCTCTTGAATGCGCTCACGACCTTGCAACGATCGCATTTCGAATGACATTTTGTTCATAAGTTGTCCTTATCTTCAGTACTATGTTCATATTTAGCGCCCAGCTAGGGTAGGTGATGGGCCACCAGAATGAGAAAAATGATGAGGGCCGCTAACGAACTGAGCATATACATCCCGTAACCCACACCGGTTCCGACCGCCGCGGTCGCCCAGATCGTAGCCGCCGTGGTCAAGCCGTGAGTACGGTTGCCATTTCGCATGATGATGCCGGCGCCCAGAAATCCAACGCCCGTCACAATGTTGGCGGCCATACGGGACGGATCGGCACCGGGAATATGTTGCGAGACGAGCGCAAAAACGCAGGCGCCCATGGCCACCGACGCGTAGGTCCTCACGCCAGCTTCACGGCGATGCCATAGTCGTTCCAATCCTATGAGTCCACCGAGTACCGTGGCGACTATTAGTCTGCTGGCAAGTTGCATTTCCAATTCCCAATCCATCACTTATCCCTCTCCTCTCTCCTGATAGTCGCAGGAACTTTTATTTTTCATTGCGCCAGTGCTCTGTTTGCCGAAACATCAATACCGCACTCGTATACGAGTTGCTCCTCGAAACAGGCTGTCACCACAATCAGAGCTACCAGGACGAATTAAATGGCTCAACGGTCCAACTCAAGTTTCTGGATAGAGTAGTGTCTCGCCACCAACGCGAATATTGGCTACGACCAAACGACCGCCAAATATGGCTAACAACAGCGTGAATATGATAGGGAAGTATACTAACTGAGGATGAAACTATTCAATGGGCAACATGGGCCTCGCTCCTAACGTACTTTTCCTGTGTATACACCTTCATAGAAACCAAATGCGAACACCAGATTGTCGATGCCGTCTCCATCAGCACGGGTCATATCCGCCGTATTGCCATACTATCACAGCTAGTTCACACCGACATAGGGCGCGAATTCACGTCAAAATTCATAAAGCAATCGCTAACCAAGCTGCACATCGTTTACACCGCGGGTGTACGTCGCGCGCGCCGGCGGGTCAACCCGGTTTCGCTGGGTCAAAGCACTGACCGGCCATGAACTCACCCAACTCGCACACACCATTGCGCAACGGGTCGGCCACTTTCTGGAACGCCAGGGATACGGTGGACGACGCCCCCATGAATCAACTGCTGGGGTCTTCTACCAGCTATCGTATCGTCATCAAGCCACAAGCAGGGCGCAAGGTGTTTACGCTACAAACCCTGCCCGCTTGCGAACCGGAGGATCCATTCGGCGACACGGTCGGCAAGGCGGCCTGTCGCGATTGAATCAGGCGTGCCTATCCGGTTTTTTACTCACAGCTGAGCGATCATCCCACAACGAGGAGGAATTACGTTCTTCTCGGAAAAAGTTTATTGATTACATAAAGTACTCAAGAACCGGAACCAAGATCACCAATCCCGGTGGCGTATGAGGCTCTAGGCCACCGGTGTTATATACCCAGATAGCGGGCGATATCGGCTTGGGTTACCCGTTTCACCAGATGAGGCGACCTTTCCGCCAACAACTGATACCGCTCCTGCGCGGACAGGCATAAAACCTCGTGTTCACGTCGCTCTTTTTTTAGTGCCAGCTGAAACAAAGCCTCATTAAGGGCGTTGGATATCTCGAGATCAGTGGCAGCGAGTGACATCAGTCCGCGAATATCCAGTTGAATTATGGTGCTTGGTTCAAGGCAAATATCGATAAATGAACTCATTTCTCCCAGCATCAGCGAGCGCAGGCTTGTGATGAAAGCGTTTTCAATAATAAACGATTTAATGAACTTACGTCCGTCCGGCGTGAGGTAAAAGACTATAACCAGGCCTTTTTCAATAAAATACAAATCCTTACATAGCTCACCCTGTGAGAAGAGAATACCCCCCTTATTGTAATTCAGATGTTTTCCGTGGCGCCGGATATATCCATTTAAATCCATGGGCGTGTAAAAAACTGTAAAAAATTATTCGAGGTTAATTACCGGGTATGCGGGTCAAGCATATCCTAGTCTGCACACTCGAAGCCACAGGTGTTTAAACACCAAATTATAACCACACAATACCTTAGGAAAAACAATGAAAATTCTTGGTCGAATAACCGCAGGACTGATACTGATAGCGGTGCCTATGTTTGCTCATGCAGAGACGGTCAATGTTGAAGTTAACAACATCAGGGTTAGCAAAGGTGGCAATGTCATGGTGCTGCTGTTTACCGGAGAAGGATTCCCCATTAAACACGACCAAGCGGTGGCCTTGCATACTAAACCTGCGAACGCAGAACGCCTGGATTTTAAATTCAAAAACCCGCCTTCCAAATACATCGCCTTTAAAGCGCTGCATGACGAAGATGGGAACAACAAAGTCACCAAAAACTGGACAGGTATCTGGCCGAAAGAAGGCCTGGGATTTTCCAACGGTCGTCAAATGGGTGCGCTTGGGCCACCGGATTTTGAAGTAGCAAAACTGGCGGTAGCCGATATCGTAGACAGCGTAAGTCTGACCGTAACCTATCCGTAAATTAAAACAGGTATAAAGTGAGAGTACTGATAAAAACGTTCCTGGTGCTGTTCGTCGCGTTTGCCTCAACATTTGTGATTATTAAGATGACCGGTATCATCACCGTCGATGATATAAAGGGACGGATTGAGGCAGCGACCTCGGTAAACTCGCTCTATGTTGCATTGATCGTCGCCGCGTTCTATTCGTAGACCTGTTTATCGCAATTCCAACCCTCACGGTGTGCATTCTAGCGAGGTATTTTCTTGGCTTTGGTGGCGGAGCGATGGCTGCAGCCACGGGAATTACTCTTGCTGGCATCTGCGGGCACGTAATCAGTAGGACCTGGGGCCGTGGAATACTGAACAAAATTGTGAAAGATAAGGATAACCTGGTAGGTATGGAGCAGACGTTCCAAAGACACGGGTTCGTCATGATTCTATTGTCGTGCGCAATGCCCATCGTGCCTGAAACCACAGCCTGTCTGTCGGGGCTGACAAAAATGCCACTGGTGAAATTTATTGTGGCATGGATGCTTGGATCGTGTCCATACATTCTGATTACGACCTATGCAGGGTCAGTAAGCACATTTGAAAACCCTATACCTGCTATTTACACCGCAATCACGATTACGTGTGCCATGTGGATAGCATGGTTGCTGTTTTATAAATTGCGTAAACGCAATGCAACCAAAAAGCCAGCAGCATGCAAATAGATAAGCTGCTTGCGTCATTATTGAGCATGCAGCTGGAAATCGTCAGGAACTGGGAGCAGCTGGTGGCTGGGAGGCAGCTTGATCACAGTTATGCCGTGTTGAATCATACCGGCGCACGTTTCAGGATGGATGATGAAAGCCATCGGAGCGCAGTCGGTGTGGTGCTACATTTTGGCCCAAGTGAGTCGTTACCTCGATAAAGGTTTATGACATCCCTGTCAAAAATCCACTCGCCTACGCGACGATTAATTCCTTTTGCCCCGACCGGCCTGCGTCCGTCACGGCTACGTATGACCTTGTTCGTATAACTCACTCGTCACACTTTGCCATGACTACCACAATGCCTCTACGGCAACGACAGCCGCTGCTGCATCTTCTCCGCACCTCGCTCGCTCACACTCCGAATATGCAGACGGCGTTGCCTATCGGGGACTAATCGCCTTCGCTTCGCTCTCCATGGCGATCAGCGGATACGGCTATTCCGGTTTTGCCTGGGGCCACCCGTGAAATCTACACCACCAGCTTTGCGCTCGAGAGCCTTCGCCCCTGGGATGAACGTGATGAGGAAGATGCCGAAACGGAAATTCAGCTTGTCGCTGAGGCGGAGTTGGAAACATCGGGCTGCATCGCTCTCCTGCAGCAGGTCGATCCAGGACTCGCTCGGCCGTACATCGGTGCTCGGGACGCCCTGCATGGAAACAATGCCGACCGGGCAAGGCACATACTGAGCTCGCTCAGAGAGCTGTGGAACCATCTGCTCAGACGATTGGCTCCCGATGAGTCCGTTGCCGTATGGATTCCGGGGATTACCAATCAGAAGGACCTGTTACATGAGGGCAAGCCAACCCGTCGAGCCAGGGTACTGTATGTCTGTCGGGAGCTGAACAACGATCCGCTGACCGACTTCTTGATGCACGACACTCGGGCACTGGTGAAGCTGATCGAGTTGTTCAACCGGGTTCACGAATTGGAGACTGAGCTGAGCGATGAGCAGCTCAGGGCTATTCTCCTCAAGACCGATTCGTGGTTGATGTACATCCTGCAGATTTGGGCAGGGGGAGATGGCAAATAGTCCAGCGGCCTTGTTACGCAAGCATCATGAGCAAGATGGATGGCCTGCCCGGGAATCACTCTGAGCATGTCAGTTTCGTCGTCAAGAATGACTACAAACTCTTTAGGCGGGGTCGGGAGAGATACTGTAAAATAGGCAGCGGAGAGGGGCATCTCAACAGAATTGGACGTTCTTTGCCCCGATCTGCTTGGTTCCTGGACCTAGTAGATGGATCATACAGGTAAGTAACGAAATTATTTTTAAGAAATTTCTGAACATGGTATTTTTCATGGTATTACTAATTAGTAGGAAAATAAGCCATTGAATATAAAAGATAAAAATTGCTTATTTACAATCGAGTGGGAATAACTTGGTACTGGCTGCTTAAGTATGAAAAGAAACCACCTTCGGGTGGTTTTTTTTGCTAAAAAATTCCGTTTTACTTCTTTGATATCTGCATACAAGTATTTTGATATTAAGTTCCGCTAGCTAAGCTTACAAGTGTCTACTTTTTGTAATTTTTATCCTGACAATCAAGCATTTAAAAAATCTAATAGACACTTGTATATTTTTAAGTGTTTGTTTTTTATGGTTTTTTTTATCTTTCCTTGTGATTCTGAAGCAAATTAGTCAGCATTTTGGCTCATTGCGTCTAAAGGACGATATCGTTACACTCCGAGTAAATTTGTAACAGTTGTGTAGCAGAAGTGTTACTCGATGTTGCGAGATGTGTTCTTTGGTAGCTCTGCCGTTCCCAAATTGGTGGTAGCTAAATCGAAATTGCTGAGGATGTCACTAATGACAAAAAGCATCGCCCGCCAATTGGTGTTTTTTACTATCGCTATTGTAAGCAGTTCTATTGTTTACTCGGCGGCACCATCGCTATTAAGTATTGAAGGCGTAAACCCTGATGGTCGTTATAACCAAGGGGATACGGTAAATATCACAGCGAAGTTTGATGATTTCATCAGCACGTCTCCTAACAGTCAGATGTCTGTTACGTTAAATGTCGGGCCAGAAACGGTCGATGTTCCTTTAACCTTTTCGGCCACGTCTCTGGTTGATAAGTCTTTCGGTGTACCGAATACCGTCAACGCAAAAGGTAAGGGTGATGCCTCGTCGGAAGGTATTGTCATGGCAACCGAATTGAAGGTTGGTGCTAATGCGGGCCGCATTGTTGTTGTCGGTAGTTTTACTGAGTACGAAAACAGTGGTACCGGCAAGGCTAAAATGATGGTCTTGAATGCGGACGGTACGATTTATAAGACATTCACTTCAAATAGCTCTAGTTCGTTTCCTCATGTCGCGCCGCAGTTTGATGCTAGGAATATCCAAATGGTATTCGAGACGAGCGAAGGCAAGATTTTAGTTGGTGGCGAGTTCACTAATGTCTGGGGCGATACCGCCATTGATTACTTAGTCCAATTGAATGCCGATTTTACTCTTGATACTGCTTTCATGGATAACCTCACTCCAGGTAGCGCTGATAGCTCAAATGGACAAGTGGGTTCTAGTGGCACCTATGGTAGCGCTAGCTATTACTCTGCGAATACGCCGGTTGTTGAGCAGGATGGCAAGCTCTATATTGCTGGTGATTTTACCCAGATCGCCGGTGTCACAACTCGTCATATTGCATGTTTAAATCTCGACGGTACGTTTTGTAGCGGTTTTACCTCTCCGTTTACTGGCGGTACGCGCGCTATGTCATTAGCGATTGATGACAACAAGTTGTGGGTTGTCGGACAAAATATGACGGTATCAGGCGCAGGTACTAACGTAGATGTATGGCGTCTGAATTTGGCCGACGGCTCAGTTGATAACACTTACGTTAACCGTTTAACGGGTGACTTAGTCGGCGGCATTGTAGTTTTACCAGAAATTGCTGATGGCGGTGTAGGCGGTGTTGCTATAAGCGGCAATAGTTTAGACATGGCGGCCCATACAAGTTCATCTAATGGCGGCACAGCAGTCTCAACCGCGAATAACAAACCTCTTTTCGTTATCAACGATGATGGCACTCAAAATACTAACTGGAGTGTACAAGGCAACGCGTTCGCGGTTAATCCTTGGTCGGGTGAAGGTTTCCAGATTGTTAAAGACAAACTTTTCTTCGGTATGCATTACGCCGGTAACGATCTCTCAGCGGATGATATCCGTGACGCGGCTGGCTACTATAAATCACTGAATAGCACAGCTTGCCCATCAAATACTGCAAATGGTAACAACAGCACAAGTGACACTTGTGGTGTGTCTTCCTTGATGGTGTTCAACTTAAATGACGGCTCCATCAACCAAGAGTTCATGGACATTATTAAAGCTCAGGGATCGTTCATAAAAATTGATAGTAGTGATGACGTACATGATTTTGAATTATTAAGCGACGGTGGTTTATTAGTCGTTGGTTCGTTTAGCAGTTATCGCGCTACGGGTGCCGCGGGTGATTCGGCCGATGATGAAGCGATGATTGTTAAATTTCGCTTTGATCAACTTAGTGGTAGCTACACTGTTCGAAGTCCATCTAATGACTTGACTGGCCTTGTTAAGAGCACGGGCATTAGTTCTTACCAAATTAGTAATATTTTTGATTCTAGTAATGTAGATACGGATGGTAATGCTGCTTATGCAAATTTAGTTTCTACAAATCAGAGATTCGAAGACAACACTAAGTACGCCTTTAACCGCGAGCTGGCGAATGCAATTGAGCTTTATGCTGAAGATAACTCATACCCAGTACCTACCGTTCAAGACTATATAGACGAAGGAGCAACGGGAGTCACCGCGGCCAATCTCGATGATGTAAATGCTGCTATTGATTCATTAGTTGGTGCTGATGTTGATACCTTGGCTGAAATTCAATCGGTTGTTAATGCAGTAAATACAGATAGCGATTCTGACGGTGTTAATAACTTCTTCGATACATGCCCAGGCACTCCTAGTGGTTTAGTCGTGAATGCTAGTGGTTGCCCTGCGGTGGCTAGTGCCCCCACGGTTAATCCTACTAGCGGTAATCAAGTTTCTGGTACTGCGCAAGCGGGAAGCACGGTTGAAGTTAAGAATGCTAGCGGTACTTTATTGTGTACGACTGTTGCTGATTCATCTGGTAACTATAATTGTACGCCACTATCACCAGTACCAAGTAATGGCGCTGTATTGAGTGTTACCGCGGATAATAGTGCGGGTCCTTCAGCAGCAGCGACGGCTACCGTTGATTCTGCAGCTCCAAATGCTCCAATTATTCTTGTGAGTAATGCTGCAGAGTTAAGCGGTACTGCAGAAGCCAACAGCACAGTAACCATCAAAGATGCGAGCGGTGCCGTGGTTGCGACTACCACTGCTGGCCCAGACGGTATTTATACTTTTAATCCAAATCCCCTTATTGATGGCGCTTTGGGATCAGCAACTTCAACGGATGCCGCGGGTAATGAATCAGTTCCAACATTATTTGGGCCGGTTGATGCAGCCGCACCGACAGCGCCAAGTGTTGCGGTAAGCAATGCCGGTGAGTTGAGTGGTACAGCAGAAGCCAACAGCACAGTGACCATCAAAGATGCGAGCGGTGCGGTGG
>OJDQ01000412.1_pt1 | contig 19596 bp, 16 predicted proteins | sample 1592851 | NCBI WGS metagenome assembly OJDQ01 (sample SAMN05416774, study PRJEB24817) | seawater metagenome | isolation source: Sea water | place: Canada:Atlantic | collected 2013-07 | reverse complement strand
CGTTTTAACGAATTGATTAGTGGCGTAAGGGCAGATTTGGGGATAAGGCTATTTGGGGATGACTTAGATACGCTCTTTGCATCTGCTTCTGACATTTTGACCGTTATTTCAACGATTGAAGGAGCTGATGACGCGAGGCTTGAGCAGGTAGAAGGCATTCCAATCTTCACCGTCACACCAAAGCCTGATCAATTGGCACGCTTTGGTTTGGATATAGCCGACTTGCAGTTATGGCTCAATGCTGCGACAGGTGGAGAAACCGCTGGAATGATTTTTGAGGGCGACAGACGCTTTAAAATTGTCGTGCGATATGCCGACGACATTCGAAATGAACTCACTCAGCTTGAGACCATTCCCATAGTCACGCCCTCTGGTGAGCATGTACCAATGAGCGAATTAGCCACACTTGCATTTAAAGAAGTACCTAGCCAAATAAGCCGGGAAAATGGCAAACGTAGTATTGTTGTCACAGCAAATGTGCGTGACAGAGATATTGGCACTTTTGTTGAGGAAGCTCAGGCGAGAATTAATGATGAAGTAAATTTACCTGCTGGTTATTGGCTCGACTATGGTGGAACCTTTGAGCAGCTCGAAAGTGCGAGTCAACGATTGACGATTGTGGTACCGGTTACGTTGTTTGTGATTTTGACTATGCTGGTAATTGCGTTTGGTTCAATACGTGATGCGTTAATTATCTTCACAGGTATCCCTTTGGCATTAACAGGCGGTGTAATGTCTCTTTGGTTAAGGGATATGCCTTTATCCATATCCGCGTCGGTAGGGTTTATCGCACTGTCTGGGATTGCCGTATTAAACGGATTGGTAATGCTGTCATTCATCAAGCAACGTTTGCTAGAAACCGGAGAATTAGTGAATAGCATTGTTGAAGGGGCTCTTATTCGCTTGCGTCCGGTATTAATGACAGCATTAGTTGCAAGCCTTGGATTTGTGCCCATGGCGCTGAATACGGGCATAGGTGCAGAAGTGCAAAGACCGTTGGCCACTGTTGTGATTGGCGGCATTTTGTCCTCGACACTGCTTACTTTGGTTGTTCTACCAGTTCTCTACAGAATAGTGTATGGGAGACATTTAACTAAATTGGCGATTAATCACGCTAGTTAATACTGGTTATGGAGAAGGTCGATTCCTAGTATCGACCTTTGAAATACAAGCGCTGGAAAGTAATAGTTGATGGTGTCATTGGTTTTTTTTTGTAACTAAATCGATAATACTATTAAGAAAATGAATAGGACGCTCCAAGCAACTACATTAGATATGTGGGAGGGGCTTTATGAACTTTAGTAAAGCAGCAAAACATCATGTGTTTAAAAAGTTAAATCATGCACAGTCACAATCATAGTCACGACCATTCACATGGACGTTCGAGTGATGCGTCAAAGCGTATTGGTTGGGCGTTTTTCCTAAATGTGGTGTTCACCATTATCGAGTTTATTGGTGGCTGGCTAACGAACAGTACCGCTATTAGAGGTCCGGCCGGTAAAAGCGTTGGATTTAGCCACTTTGAGCATAAGCGGCTGATATTATTCAACATTATGGCGCCTTGCCTAACCGGCCGTTGGCTGTATAACGATGATGGTAACCCCTACCAATGCGACCAAAGCCCCCGCGATGTCCCAACGGGTGAGCGCCACTCCGTCAACAATACGCAACCAGAGGAGAGCAACGCCCAGATATATGCCCGCATAGGCAGCATAAGTGCGACCTGCCGCCGTTGGGTGAAGCGTCAACAGCCACGCAAATAACGCCAGCGAAAGCGCAGCAGGAATTAACAACCATACCGACTTGTTCTGTTTCAGTACCAGCCACGGCAGATAACAACCTACAATTTCGGCAACCGCAGTAATTACAAATATTGTGAAAATTGACAGCAGATTCATTGGCAAAAGATCCTTGATGTGAAGAAGCACAGAAGCTTCAAGTGGAAGAACCGACAAATTTGATGAGCTACGACGATTCCACTATTAAGCTGCCGGGCGCTCAAAATACATCCATCCGGCTACAGCGAACTTTGGAGCTGTTTAAATTGACCTTGGATCACGGCTTTTTCCTGAAGAATGACTTTATTCTCGTCGATCAGAAGCGCCGCTTTATCCTGGGTGGTTTTCAATTCGGTTTTTGTGGTCTCCAGTGTTTGGGATAAGACGGCCACTTGCTTATCAACATCAGCTTTCTGAGTGGTGAGCACGGCCATGTTTTGCGCCAAATGATCATTTTGATGCTGGTATTCCCGGCACTTTGCCACGGCTTCTTCAAGCTCGTGTTTCAGGTTCTGGACATCTTCTATCTTTCCCTTCACGTCGCTATTTAGCGCCCCATTGGCCCGTTTTAATTCATCGGCATGTCGTTGTAACTGCACATTGGCGTCAAACAGCTCTGACGCTCTCGACTCAGCCTGGGCGAGCCGGTGTTGCAGATCCTGGATCTGATCGTTCAGCCCCTGGTTAACTGAACGGAATTGTTCGCGCTCCTGCTGGCGGTCTTCGGCAGTACGCTGCTGGTAATGTTCGAAATGATCGCGGATATCCTTATTTTCTTGTTTGAGTTCCGCAACGCTCTCCTTCAATTCAACAATCCGTGCAGCAGCTTCGTCCCGCTGGGACTCGGCCTTGGCCAGGCTGACACGCGCGTCTTCCAGGGACCGACTTTGCTCGCTTTTTTCTTTGCTCAGCCGTTCGGTCTGGTTCTCCAGGTCCCGTTGTCGGGCAGTTAGTTGCGCCATGGTGTTGTCGGCATGGGTCAACTCTTTGCGGAGTTCTTCCTTTAAAGTCTCGAATTCCTGGCGAGCTTGTTCGATACGGTGGTCGGCCATCTGCTGTACCCGCTCATGCAGGGACTTTACCACCTCGACGAGGTCGTTCGGCAGCCCACTGACATCGGCCGCCTCCCCATTGTCTGACCGCCAACGCTTGAGCAATGGCGCGATGGTGCTTTTGCTGCCGGTGCCCAGGTGTTCGCGCACCCGATCCACCGTGGGTTCCTGGCCTTGCGTTTTAATGGCTTCAGCGGCTTTAGCGATATCGTGATAAGTGACTCCGGCACGGGCCATGGTGATTCCTCTCGGATTATTTAGTAACATATTACATAACACGTAATATAACATTATATTGGTTCGTTTCAAGATCGCTTGAATTCATGATACTAACCACTGATAATCATCCTTATCGTGGGCTAGTTGATCTTGACGTAAATTTTCGACTTGTAACGCCGGTACATAGCCGCCTTTTGAGCGACATCGAAGGAAATCCTATTCATGAACAACAAACCGCCAATACAGGCTAGCAACTTGTCGTTACGTAATAAGGATGCGACCCTGGTTGAACGCCAGGGGCCCGAACCACTACGGCAATACCTCCAGGCAGCGACATCCGACAACACACGTAAAGCCTACCGTTCGGCCATTCGACAATTTGAAAAATGGGGTGGTCGCCTGCCCTCGGATCGGGATACTGTCGTGCGTTACCTGCTGGCCAGAGCCGAATCGCTTAATCCCCGAACCCTGGATCTGCACCTGACCGCTATTAGCCAATGGCACCATTATCAAGGGCTCATCGATCCAGTAAGTGATCCGTTGGTCCGCAAAACCATGGAAGGCGTTCGTCGTACCCATGGCCAACCCAAGCGCAAAGCCAAGGCATTGCGCTTGGAGCACGTCGCCCAAATAGTGAATCATTTGCGGCAACTACCAACCACCAAAAAGAAACTGAGGGATATCGCGCTGGTGTTGACCGGCTTTTTCGGTGCCTTTCGCCGTAGCGAATTGGTGGCCATTCGCTACGGTGATCTGGTGTGGGAACCTGAAGGACTTCTCATCCGGCTGTCTAGTTCCAAGACCGATCAACAAGCCTCCGGCTTAGTGCGAGCATTACCTTTCGGTGCACCAGACTGCTGTCCTGCTACGGCCATGAAAAACTGGATAGAACTGGGTGGCATTAATGAAGGTCCGGTTTTTCGCCCCATTAACCGGTGGGATAAGATTCAGCCTAAAGCGTTGAATCCCAGTGCCATTAATGAATTACTCAAGACTTTGGGTAACGCCTGCCAGTTCGATTTTGTACCGGAATTGAGCAGCCATAGCTTCCGGCGCGGCCTCTCTACATCGGCAGCCCGAGAACGAGTTGATTTTGAGTTGATTAAAAAGCAAGGCGGATGGAAGAGCGATGCCACCGTCTGGGAGTACATTGAAGAAGGACAGCAGCTCTCCAATAACGCTACCCATATATTGATGGAGAAAATGGCGGTTCTTATAGATACCGTTCGGGTAAAAGAGATATGAACATGACAAGAACTATCAGTAAAGTTGCCAAAGAACTGGCTATCAATATAGAAACCGTTCGCTTCTATGAGCGTCGTGGATTAATAGAGCAACCGCCAAAACCCGAGTTGGGCTACCGCCATTATCCCGATGAAACGGTTAATCGCATCCGGTTCATTAAGCGGGCGCAAGAATTGGGGTTTACCCTGGAAGAGATCGCCAACCTGCTAAGCTTGAATGACCGCCCATGTGCTCAGGTGCAGGAGCTGGCCGAGTATAAACTCAGCGCCGTCATGGAAAAAATTGCCGATCTGAAGCGGCTCGAAAGCGCACTCAAGGCATTATTGACGCAATGTCAGAGTAATAACGATGACTCACATTGTCCCATTATCGACTCCCTGCAACCTTAATTAGTTTTACACGGGCATCACAAAAACGTTTGACTCCGTACATCGGTACGGAGATTACACTTGCTCCATACACTGAAATCAGAGGAGTAAGTCGTGTCACAGAAAGAATCCAATCTACCTATTATTGGCGGCGTTATCGCGGCTGTTGGCGCTGGCCTGTGCTGCGCTGGTCCTTTCGTGTTGTTGCTGCTAGGCGTGAGTGGCTCCTGGATTGGTAATTTAACCTTGTTAGAACCTTATCGTCCCATTTTTATCCTGCTGGTTTTAGCCTTATTTGGCTTCGCAGGCTGGAAGGTCTATCGCCCCGTTGAGGACTGTGAGCCAGGCACCGCCTGTGCAGTTCCTCAAGTGCGAAAACGCCGGCAGGTGATCTTTTGGTTAACGGCACTGACTGCGTTGGTGCTAGTCACCAGCAATTATTGGATTGTCTGGTTTGCCTGAATACTTTCTTACCGCTCACTTTTATTAATGACTTAATACGTTACTGGAGAAAATGATGAAGAAAATTGCCTTGTTGTCTTTGCTAGCCTTGACCAGCCTGACCGCTTTTGCTGCGCCGAAAACAGTTACTTTGGAAGTTCCAACCATGAACTGTGTGACCTGCCCCTTTACGGTCAAAAATGCCTTAAAAAATGTTGAGGGTGTGAGTAAAGCTGAAGTCACCTTTGAAACCAAATTGGCAGTTGTCACATTCGACGACGAAAAAACCACAGTAAAAGCACTGACCGAAGCCACCACTAATGCGGGTTATCCATCAACGCTCAAGGAGTAAAGCATGGAAATGCTAATACAGTTACTGACCCGTTTCGGCGATAAGATTAGCTCATTGGGCGCGCTGGTTTCTGCTATGGGATGCGCCATGTGTTTCCCGGCCATCGCCAGCCTGGGCGCTGCGGTCGGGTTGGGTTTTCTCAGCCAATGGGAAGGTTTGTTTGTTAATACCCTGTTACCGTTGTTTGCCTGGATTGCCCTGGTACTCAACGGACTTGGCTGGTTCAGCCACCGGCAATGGCACCGTAGTGCGCTGGGTGTGGTCGGCCCCATTTTATTGCTGTTATCGCTCTATCCGTTTTTCCAATACGGCTGGAGCAGCTATGTCACCTATTCAGCGTTAGGTCTGATGGTTGCCGTATCGCTTTGGGATATTTTTTCACCCGCGAATAAACGCTGTGATGATGACAGCTGTGCTGTTTAACACGACGCAATGCCTGACTACTATTTGAGGAAAACGAATGATCTTACTATCGATAGAAGGGATGACCTGTCCAAGTTGCGTCGCTCACGTTAAAGAAGCGCTCGATGCGATCGAAGGCGTGAATAAGGTTGAAATATCTTATGAAAACGCCAGCGCAACGATCACCACAAACGGTGGGGTCAGCGTAACCGATCTCATTGGAGCGATTGAAGCCCTGGGTTATACCGCAAAAGAAAACCCCTTAGCGGAAAACACAGCACCGAACGCCTACTGTGACAACGAAAATACCAGCAACACAGAAAGCAACCGAACTCAACATGTGGCGATTATCGGTACGGGTTCCGGCGCTTTTGCCTGTGCTATCAAAGCCGCTGAAGGTGGTGCCAAGGTCACTCTTATTGAGGGAGCCGATGTGATTGGCGGCTGTTGCGTGAATGTCGGCTGCGTACCCTCAAAAATTTTGATCCGCGCCGCTCAATTGGCACAGCAGCAACGCAATAATCCCTTTGCCGGACTGGAAAATCATGCGCCCCAATTGAGTCGAGCCTTGTTGGCTCAGCAGCAGACCGCTCGAGTCGAAGAGCTGCGCGCTGCAAAGTATCAGAATATTCTAGAGACAAATCCTGCGCTTAGTTTACTTAAAGGTTGGGCGCAATTTAAAAATGCAAACACCCTGATAGTCAGAAAAAATGATGGCACTGAGCAGGAAATCTTTGCTGATAAAATCCTGATCGCCACTGGCTCCACGCCAACCATTCCTCCCATCGAGGGGCTGGCCGAAACGCCTTACTGGACCTCTACCGAAGCGCTGTTTGCCGAGGAATTGCCGCAGCACCTGGTGGTGATTGGTTCATCGGTCGTGGCGCTAGAAATTGCCCAGGCTTACCGACGATTGGGCAGTGAAGTCACCGTGTTGGCAAGACACTCACTACTTTACAGTGAAGACCCCATAATCGGTGAAAAACTGGCGGGCTGTTTTGAAAAAGAAGGCATTCGAGTTTTAAACAACACGCAAGCCACCCAAGTGACCCACGATGGAAATCAATTCACCCTGAACACTAATGCAGGCGAGCTCAGTTGTGATCGTTTGCTGGTAAGCACCGGGCGACACGCCAATACCAGCCAACTCAATCTGGACGCGGTGGGTGTCACCACCAACAAAAAGGGCGAAATCGTTGTTAACGAACGCATGGAAACCAATGTTGCTGGTATTTACGCTGCCGGTGACTGCTCTAACATGCCGCAATTTGTCTATGTCGCCGCGGCCGCCGGTAGCCGTGCTGGTATCAATATGACGGGCGGCAACGGCAAACTGGATCTGTCCACCATGCCCGCCGTGATCTTTACCGATCCACAGGTGGCTACCGTCGGACTGACCGAGGAGCAAGCCAGGGCTCAGGATATTGAGACCGACAGCCGCGTACTGGGTATGGAAAATGTCCCACGTGCGTTAGCCAACTTTGAAACCGACGGTTTTATCAAACTGGTCACAGAGAAGGAAACGGGGTTGTTGCTAGGCGCGCAGATCCTGGCTCACGAAGGCGGCGAACTGATCCAGAGTGCGGCTTTAGCCATCCGCAACCGTATGACGGTGACGGAATTAGCCGACCAGCTTTTCCCTTACCTCACCATGGTGGAAGGTTTGAAGCTCTGCGCGCAAACCTTTAACAAGGATGTCAAAGAACTGTCCTGTTGTGCAGGATAGGAGAGGGCAGTATGGGAACGGCACCCGCCACGCATTCACTGACAGCCCCAACGGTCAATGCGTTGGCGGATGGATTGAACAAGGGTGAATTCGTTCCTTTTTACCAGCCTCTATGGGATGTTCAACACCAATGCTGGGAAGGCGCTGAAACGCTCATTCGCTGGCAACATCCAACTGAAGGATTGATCCAGTCAGACACCTTTATTCCCGTTGCCGAACAAAGCGGATTAATTCTGGAACTGGGCGCGTTTGTCTTACGGGCGGCCTGTCAACAGATGATGCATTGGCGTCAACGCGGTTTACCCGAGGGTATCATCGCGATCAACGTCTCTGCCTTACAAATCCACCAACCTGACTTTGTCGAAGACCTTGCCAGGATATTGCGTGATACGGGACTGCCTGCTCCGGCATTGGAACTGGAATTACCCGAAACACTGGCCCTGGAGGATACGCCAATCCTGATCGAAAACCTGCATCGCTGCCAGGCGCTGGGCATTCGCCTGTCCATCGACGATTTTGGTACCGGGAGTTCGTCGCTGGCACGCTTGCAATGCTGCCCAGTGACCCGCCTAAAAATCGACAAAACCTTTGTCACGCATATGACAACCGAGCCAAAGGATCGCGCCATTACCGAAAGCGTCATCACCCTTGGCCATAACCTGAATTTATCCATCGTCGCGGAAGGGGTTGAGACGGCCACTCAACAACAACTTTTAGAGAAGCTTGGCTGTGATGTATTACATGGCTATCGGCTGGCGCGGCCAGCCGATGCCGAAACGACTGAAGCGTTGTGGCCAGGCCGCAGTGTTTGAAACGAACGGAGACAAACCCATGTCAAAAGCCGCCGTGTCAAAAGATGTGTCACGATACTTTGAGGTGATCCCCGACTTTGCGGCATTCATGGATGCCGATGGGCAGGCACTCGAATTTCCCCTGACGATCTCGCAACTGGCGAAAGCCGCGCAAACCACAGTGCATACCGTCAGGAATTACGTCTTGGAAAATTTGGTACTTTGCCCAGAGCATTCCGCGGGTGGTTTCGGTTTATACAATCAATGCGCTTTAAACCGGCTGCGCTTCATTCGCGCAGCGCGTGCGGCGGGCCTGCTGATCCTGGATATAAAACCCTTGCTCTACGCCATCAACGAAGGCGACCAGCAAGCCTGTGAAGCCGCCATGCGCGAACTGCAAACCAAAATTGATGAACGCCAGGCTTACTTGCAGGCATTGGATTCACAGCTGTCGGAGCTGCGCCAACTGGCCTGATCGCCATAACAAAGGAGTATACGATGTCAGAGAAATGTGAAACCGGCCCCCACGACTGGGTAGCCAATAAAGGCCGATTTATTCTCACCTGGGTATTGCCAGCGATACTCATAGTGATTACCGGCATGATGCAACTTGCACCGTGGATGACCGGCAGTATCTGGGCGATCGCTTTAAGTTGGATGGGATATGCCTGTTTAAGAAATGCGAGTCAATGTGGGCGAATGCATTGTTTTTTCAGCGGGCCATTTTTTCTGGGTTCCGCCATGTTGGCATTAGGCATTGGGATGCAGTGGATACAATGGCTCACCTTTAACGGATTAGGACTCTCTTTACTGATCGGTACACCACTGGTTTGCGTGTTACCGGAGATGTTCTGGGGAACTTACAAAGTTGCGACAAACGGCAAAGAAGAATGAATGCGATAGTGAAGCGCGCTACAAACTCTATAAAACGCCTCTGGTCACTTGTAGTGTATGCATTTCAATCGCCGGTTCAGGATTCTCACTCAAAACGGCGTACCGCGATCCTCTTTAGTCTGGTGCTGGTCGTCCACTTGGTTGTCCTGCCAGCGCATGAACTGGGTTCCGATATTGGCTTGCGTTCTTTTGCACATCTTAATCTGAGAATCGCGCTATTTGCGTTTTTGTTCGCAACGCTGGAGAGCGTTCTCATCAATTTATGGGTTCAACTGATACGCAAGAAGACCCATTGCAGAACGGCACCAGCGGCGGGCGGCATAGTTATCGGGATTGTAAGCCCCCTGTTGTGTTGTACCCCGCTGCTGCCGACCATCTTAAGTTTTATCGCCATTTTGTTTCCTTCCGCTGTTTCTGGTATGGGTCTCAAAATTCAGTATGCGGTCAATGTGTATCAAACCGAACTGTTGCTGTTGGCGTTGGTATTACTGTTGTTTGCGATTGTTCAAAATGCTTGGCATCTCAATTCAGGCGACGTAATGGCAGGCCATCACAAGGAATAAAGCAATGAAAGCCACTTGCGACTAATCTAGGCATATCCAAATGACGACTAGAAACCTGATAACTATAACGCGATGCTTTTACACAATAATGCATCTATCAGAGAAAATTTAAGTCGATGGCCGCTATCTATCAGACAGCTTATCCACGAATTAAATCTAATATCACCGAAGATGAGTTAGGGGATGTCTATACACCTACGCCGGAAGATCAGAAGTTTGCACTGCGTCACTGTAAACGAACCAGCGCATCCTTTTTGGGGCTCCTGATTCAGCTAAAAATCACGCAGCGATTGGGCCGGTTCGTAAACCTGGGTGAAATACCAAAGGTGATCATCACGCACATTAAAAATCAGTGCCGTTCGCGGGTGACACTGAAGGATCTCCAAACCTATTACACATCGGGCGCGAAGGATCGTCACGTAAAGCTGATTCGGCGCCATCTTAATATAAAAGCCTACGATGCGGCCAAGACCTCTGAATTGGCACAGATTTGGGCACTTGAGGCAGCGACTACCAAAGAAGCATTACCGGATATCATCAATGTCACGTTGGAATATTTGGTCAAAGAGCGATACGAGTTACCGGCGTTCAGTGTACTTGAGCGGATATGTCAGGCGGCCAGGGCCGAAGTCAACACTCGGTATTACGATCAATTGTGTGGCTTTTTAGAGTCTGAAAGTCGCCAATGCATCAACGATATTCTTCGATCTAGCACAGGACTGAATGGTTTTGGTTGGAGCACGCTGAAAAATGAACCCAAACGCCCGACCCCTCGCAATATCCATGCGTACATCCAATACCTGGAATGGCTTACATCCTTGCAAACACTTTTGCCCACGGATTTGGGGTTGCCGCCAGTTAAACACCAGCAGTTTATCAACGAGGCCAAGGCCCTGGATTACGCCGAATTGATGAAACTAAAGCTGAACAAGCGACTCGCACTCGTCATCGTTTTAATCCGGCACCAATACGCACAAACACTGGATAACGCCGCCGATATTTTTATCAAGATGTTGTTAAAAATGGATCGCTCGGCGCAGAAGCTGTTGGAGAAGTACCTTGCAGACCATCAAAAGCAAACCGATCATTTGATTTCTGTGTTGTCTGGGACGGTCAAGGTGTATCTTGATAAACCCGATTCGGTGGCAGCTTTTGATCCGATACTGGGAAAGAACAGTGATCAGCTAATGCAAATGTGCGAACAATATATGTCATTCGCAGGCAACAACTATTTGCCGTTTATGGTTCGACTCTATAAAAAGCAACGATCCACCTTGTTTCGTACGATTGAAATACTCAACCTGGCATCGGCCACGGAAGACAAGGACTTGCTCAATGCGTTCCAGTTTATTTTGACGCACAAAAAGCGTCGCACGGAGTTCCTGTCAATTCAAAGCGATCCGAACGATCCCTCTTCCAGAAATGTCATTAATATTCGCTGGATTCGCGAAAGCTGGTGGAAATTAGTCACGGGAAAATCAACCAAATCAGCACAGGTGTCGGAGGTTAATAAAACCTGTTTTGAGCTGTGTGTGTTTGAACGGATCGCTGAAGAACTAAGTACCGGTGACTTGTTCATTCCCTACAGTGAAACCTTCGATGATTACCGGGAGCAGATGATCACCTGGGAAGAATACGAAGCGCAGTTGCCTACCTATTGCGAGGAGGTAGGGCTCGTCGCCGGTGATACTGAATTTACAACAACGCTGAAGAAGTCCATGGAAACGAGCTGCCGGAAAGCTGACAGCCAATTCCCGGAGGACGAACTGGTTCGTATTGAAAACGGGAATCTGATTATCGGTAAACCAAAGCCTGATCAACCCTTACCTGAAGTCGAAGAAATTGGAGCGCTTTTGCGCGATCGGTTGGACAAAATCAACCTGCTTGATGTGATTATCAATGTCGAAAAGTGGCTGAACCTGAATAAACATTTTGGCCCGTTGTCGGGCTTCGAATCACGTATCAGCGACCCGGAGTTACGTTTTGTCCTGACCGTGTTTTGTTACGGTACCAACATTGGTCCCACCGAAACCGTGCGATCTGTGCAGGGCGTTTCTCGCAAGCAAGTCGCCTGGCTTAACTTAAAACGCACGACGGAAGCGCGTCTCGATAAAGCTATTGCGAAGATCAATAGCGAGTATAGGGTTTTCTTAAACAAAACTCTAGATAAACGCATAGCAAATGATAATCATTTTCGCTGCAAAAATATTTAGGTATTTTCAAAAGCAAAAACAATGTTCTTGTTACTTGAACAAATAACAGCGTTATTTTAAGTTGGTTTTAAAAACATGGAGACCTTAGTGGTAGCACTAGAATACAGTAATATTTTCGAAGCAATCACGGCAGATACGGCTGAATCGACTGAGTTACAAAGTCGTTCTGATTTAATCTTAGCCATCCGAGACGTCGTGCATGCTAAAAAGTGGGATCTAAAGCAAGCAGCAGCAATTTGCATAACTCAAGTAACTGTAACCGACCTTGTAAATGGCCGCATAGATAAACTTTCTATCAATAAGCTAACAACTTACTATCAGGCTATAGTCACTCAAAATACCTAGCTAAAAGATTACCCATTGCTATTCCGCTCATTTTATCAGTTACACATCTCGCTTTTTCCCGCTTTCTGCACGTTTTTTCGCTACGGTTTGAACGTAAATTGTATCGGTCGTCGCCATACTGGCGTGGCCTAAATCTTCAGATACATCTTTTAAAGCACGGCCTCGTTCAATTTCCATACTAGCGCCGGTATGACGTAACCAGTGTGAACTAACGTCCTGAAAAATTTGAGCTTCTCGGGGGCCCTGAGTTTCTTTCATTTTATCGTATGCTTGCTTAAGGACTGCTTCAACCAAGCGTGAAAGCTGACGTGCTGTCATTCCTCCGGTACCGCGTAACTTTTCTACAATGGGTTCTCGTTCATTTCTGCTAGGTATATCAGATAATCCACGATAGTGGCGGTAACGTATTAAGTAGGGTAAAAAACTATCAGGGACAGTAATATCTCGTAATTTGCGTCCTTTACCATAAATCTTGAGCCACCAGTTTTTTTCGTCATCCTGCCAAAAGTGATTCATTGCCGGTGACCAATCTTCACGTTCTGAAAGTTCTGATATACGTAAAAATAGTGTTTTCATCGCTGCCAGCAGAAATAAATTGCGCTCATAGATTGGATCTTGTTCGGCCATAGACTCGGCCATTTGTAGCAAAAACTGCCATTGTTCCTGGTCCAAACGTTTTGTTTCTTTTACCTGAGCATCCTTAATTAGTCGTTTACAGTCTTTTTTAGCGATAGAAGCCGGATTGCCAAGCGCGTATTCTTCATCCATCAGATAATTATAAAAGCCTATAATCGCCGTAAACATTGACTGCAGTGACTGTTGAGATGGCCGGTATTTTTTCTTGTCCGGGACTTCAGCCTCAGAAATGTATCTAAATGGTTTCCAATCTTTATTTTTCTGAACATAGCCATTCAGCAAAAGAAATTTATCTACGTTCTTTAAGCCAATCCAGGTTTGTGGCGGTTTAAAGAAAAACTCGGTGTAATCGAGAATGTCTGATTTTTTAAACTGCGTAATTGGCTTCTCAATTATAAGCAGGCTCCACAGCAAAAACTTTTCGATATCCGATCTGAAACGCACATAAGTATGCTCAGACTTATTACGGCCAATATAAATAAGATACTCTTTGGCCCATTGCCAATGTTCAAGCCACCAGTCGGGACCATTCGTCAAGAATGCATTGAGTTCGGCATAGTCACGCCAATCTAGATCTTTCAATTCAGCTAGCGTGGGAAATAATGGATAAGGTGCAGGTGTTGCCATAGAAGGATTTAACTTATTGATTAACTTCACTCATCATAAATTACTTTATACGCTATGTCCAATACCCAACGGTATCGGAAATTTTAGTGGTAGTGTAAACGCCCCATTTTAAACAACTCAATGCTGACGCAATCTCGTTTCTCTGCTGTCACCAACTCTTTTTTGCAACAAGCTCCTTAATCGCATTATTTTCTAAGCTAACGTCAGTGAACATCTTTTTGAGCGTGGAGTTGACGGCACACTTCCTAAACTTTTCTACCAGAATCCACTTCTTTCAATACTGCGATGATCTGAGATTCTGTATAGTGTGATTTTTACATAGTCGTCTCCTGCGTTAATCATTGCAGAAAACTCCAATTAAGTCTGTCGCAGTCAACTCCCGAGAATCAACCGTAGTGACTTCGCGCTTAACCTGAACAAAGTAAGCAATGGGATGGATTCCTCCTCTTTTGCAAGTAATATGTTCGATAACTTTGGGTATGATTGCCAACGTGTATCCGGTTTCTTAATGATGCGTTTCTGTGTATGCATCGAACCTCTATGGGCTATTCGCACACTTGTTCCTTTGCGCTTACACGAGCTTTAAAGCTCTTCGTCCGGGTAAGGTTTTTCAAGTGTCGGTCTTACCTGTTAGCCATCTCACATTTTACTTTGCAACTGGGATGAACATTTTCTTATTTATAAACTCGTTTATGCGTGTGCAATTAATTCTGGATGATAACCTTCGTTCTTATTTACCATAGCCCAAGCCGCTCGTGCCGTTTTATTTGCCAGAGCAACAACAACTGTATTCACATGCTTGTAAGCACACAGCTTTGCTATCCATTTGCTCAGGTTGTCATCATGTCGATGAGAATGCCTGATGACCGAGCGAGCTCCATGAACCAACAGTTTTCTCAAGTAGCCATCACCTCGTTTACTGATACCTAACAATCTTGGTTTGCCACCTGTACTATGCTGTCTCGGTGTGAGCCCAATAGAAGCAGCAAAATCTCGTCCTTTCCTATAGCCTTTAGCATCTCCTATTGCACAAGATAAAGCGCTGGCACATAAAACGCCAACTCCTCGCAATTCAAGTAATGAACGTGCTACTGGATCTTTCTTAACTTCCTGTTGGATCAGTTTGTCTATTTTATCTACTCGCTCTTGTAGCTGACATAAATCATCATATAAATCAGAAAGTAACGAACGAAACAAAGCTGACAAACCATTTTCGGCATCTTCTAGCCATAAGGGCACGGATTCTCTCAGTTTATTGATACCAACTGGTGCAACCAATCCATATTCACTTACCAATCCACGTATTTGATTCGCTTTGGATGCTTTTTGCACCATCAGTTTATCTCTGATCCGATGTATAGACTGAATGTCTTGTTGCTCCTTCGATTTTAAACTGACAAAGCGCATATTTGGTCGCCCCATCGCTTCGCATATTGCCTCGGCATCGATCGCATCGTTCTTATTACTTTTTACGTAAGGCTTAACAAACTGCGCGTGCAAGATTTTGACCTTATATCCTCGTTTTTGTAACTCTCTACCCCAGTAATGTGATGAGCCACAGGCTTCCATACCTACTTCAGCTCCACGAGGCACTTTATCTACAATCGCGTCTAACCATTTTGTCCTGGAATACTTGCCTTTCCACTGACGTTCACCAAATCTATCTACCGCGTGAACATGAAAAACTGATTTTGCAATATCAACACCGACTCTAGTAATCTGGCCCATGGGCTTCTCCTAATTTGAAAACTGGTAACTCATCATCACCATATTGACCAAAAAAAGGTCTACTATTCAAGTTGAGGAGGAATCCATCCCATTGCTTACTAACAACCCTCGATTATTGAATGCAAAACCCGCCGAAGCGGGTTAGGTTTCATATAAGGCAGATGACTTCACATCATTCAATTCATCACTTTGATGAAAATTGCGTTAAAGTATATGCAAATGAGTTTGGTGATATATCTTTAAGCGCAGCTGTCAGAATAAACTCTGAGGCTTCTACTTTACCATTTTCATTTAACGAATAACTTAAATAGGCCATTGCGTATCTTATTAATAACGGATCACTAGTTAATAATTCACGCTCAAGTAAATTATCAATTATATTCTTAGAATATTCTTCTAGTGTTACAAAATCCCCAATACTTTTATAAAACTCCATCATTGCCAAATGATATAGAGGGAAGTTACAAAGCTGATAGCAAAGTTTTTTCAAGCTTTTAAACTGTGATGGCTTTTTCTCAAGGAAAAGCCTTAGCGCTATGGAATAGCGTTTACAGCTTTCTGTCTCACAATTCATATAGTTCGAATTCTTAAGGCTATTACTATCATTTGCAAAAATATTTGAGATAATCCTAAGCTTTGCATCAAGCATAAGATAGTCAGTATGCTTAGGCCCAATAGTATCTATATTGCTCCTCATATATTCATCTAGAGCGTTTATCGAAGAATGAATTTCCAAATGTTGAATAGTCTTAAGAATTACCTCCTTTCTTTCAAGGGTTCCTCCAGAGGTAATAGCAAGCTTTTCAAGTTTTTCCAAGGTTTGCTGACTAATTTTCTTGTTGAATATTGTTGAATCATATTCAGAGACAAGATCCCAGAATTCAACATTTTTCTCTTCTGCTGAGGGCAAACTGTGATAAGAAAAAAGCAAACTAATCAATATTAAAGTCATCCTCATATTTTACCCCTGACACGCTTTTAAGGCAGGACCATATGGTGAAGAGCAAATACTTTTAGGGCCTGTTTTTTGCAAGCTTTCAGGTTGATAATATCTCCTAAAATTATTGAATAGAGGTATTTTAGTCATATCGTAATGATGTACTTGGCTGTAAGCTCCAGAGAATATACCTCCGCTTATACCAACCTTCCATTCCACTGCCAATATCCCATTTTGATCAGGCTTTAACGATAACGCAAAAGAAGCAGCCTTGACATCTATCTGACCTTCTAAACCATATTTAGAGCCATCAATACTGTAACCTATTTGTTTCCCATCGCCGCCCATAATCTTTATTTGTCCATTTGAGTCTAGCTCTAAATTCACCCCACCGTCTTTTAATGCTGATTTGAATTTAGCATCAAAACCTTTGTCGGTGGAAATCTCCGCTTCCAACGCCCCAAATAACTTCTCAATACCAACTGAAACCTCAAACTTTGAACTAACATACTTGTTCATTGCAAACTGAAACGCCGCAGTTATCGCTCCATTGGAAAATTTTCCTCCAGTGATCTTCGAAATAGTTCCACCTACAATTGCTGACTGCATTGCACCTTGTATTAATTTATCAGAAATCACTCCACCAACTTGAGCAGCTTTAGTAATACCTGCACTAATGAATCCGTGCCCAAACTTACCACCTTGAAGATCAGATATTATTCCACCTGTCACTCCATGCGCTATTACTTTGACAGCATTATGTGCCCCCATAGTTGCTTGACCCACCCCCAAAAAGGCCATTGAGGTAAATGCTCCAGTTAGTGCCCCCCTTAAGCTTCCTGTACTCACATATCCAGAAGCAAACCCAGTTGCACCTGCGATACCATAAGCAGTACCTATAGCTCCGGCTTTCAACGCAGCCAATGCGTAATAACCTCCTACCGCCGCAAATCCAACTGCGACAATAGTGCGCCAATATTTCTTAACAAACTTACCAAGTGCTTTAAAGAAATAACCGCTCGGATCGGTATAGCTCATCGGATTATTCAGCACATAGCTATAACGGTTATAGTTCTGGCTATTCATTGGTGCTTGAATAAACGGATCAGCTTGCAAGAACCGACCTAAGTTTGGATCGTAGATCCGACCTTTCATATGAATAATACTAGCCCCTTCTTCAGAACTTAAATGATCTACATGTTCGTGGCCGGTGAAACCCCTGAATGTTAGTTCTGATAAATCTACCAAAGTTTCTAACGCAAAACCGCGCACTTCTTGAGTCATAGACTCTTTGTCGACCCGATATTTTCGGCCCCAGGGGTCAAAATATAATTTTTCAGATAACAAACCATCTTCATTAGTTACACTATCTATACTACCCAAATGGTCATAATGAAAGTAGTTAGTTGTTGAGTTCCCATTCGTAAAAGTTGTGGAGACTCCGCTAGGTATATAACGCCTAACTTCTGAATAACTCCCGTTTTTATATACGAACTCGACACCTCCTGCATAATATATTTCGATGGTTTCATCAGGAGTTGTGGTAGTTCTTTTTATCCTATTGTGGCTGGTGTTATATTCAAATGTGGTCACGCCATTTTGCTGATTATCAATGGAAGAAACCTTGTTAAATTTAGTGTATTCAAAACGAGTTACATTTCTGCCAATTAGCGTATTCCCATTATTATCGTAGCTATACTCAGTAGAAGTACAGCTTGAACTCGTTCCGATGCCAGAAACTGCATGAGGTTTTGTTCCTGCATAACAGTAATAGTCACCATCTTTCTTCTTGATATTGCCGTTGGCATGGTATTGAACACGTTCAACACCATTGACACTGGTAAGGCGGTTCAATCCATCGTAATCGAAGTCTTCAGTTTGACGATTATTCTGGTTGTTAGTTGCTAAAAGCGTATTTCTAACTCTTTTCTGTAAATTTCCTATCCCATCGAAAGTAAACTCGCTGTCTTGAATCAATCGTCCATACACATCCTCAGTTAGAATTCTACTAACCAATCCTGTGATTGGGTCGTGTTGTTTGGTTGATACAATTTTACCTTCATTCTGCCGGGCCTTTGTAACATTGCCCCATGCATCCATCGATAACACTTCGCGGAATACTTGAGGGGTGTCACTTGCACTTGTTCTAGCTTCGACCTGTTTATAAAGATAGCCAGCGCCGCTATATATGTTTCGCACACCATTGAAATTCCCCGATGCATCAAATACCTGAAACACTCTACCGAATTCGTCGTAAGTTTTTGACTCATTAAAGTGAAGGCCTTCAAAGGTCGTCAGTGTACTTTCCAACCTTCCAAAGGCATCAAAGTAATAACTAACGATTGGTTTGTTATAATCACAATCGTTGTCACCAAACACGCATTCGAAGTTTAAGTGTTGTCTGTCGTACTCATAATAAGTGTCGTCACCACCGCTTATTTCTTTGAATGTAGTCCTACCTACGCTGTCCCTAGTAAATGTTGTTGTAACCTGATTACCATCCTTCTGCGAAATGAGTTCACTCAGCGCATTATAACTGTATTCCCATACTCCTTTATCTGGGTCTATGGTTCGTGTCTTTCGGCCTAAATCATCGAACTCATTTACAATACCAACTCGGTCTTGATCTTCTACTAAGGTGAGATTTCCAGTCGAGTCATATTTGTATATTAATGAAGTGAATTCATCACTAATCTGCATATCACCTTGTGTGACATTTACCACTCTCCCCAGGATATCGATGGTTTCACTACGGATTTGTTCATGAGTACCATCTGTAGGATCCTCAAATGTCGTGGTAGTTGTTGTTCGAAGGCCGTCATAGAAAACTGTATTAACTGTATTCTCAGGAGATACACTTTCTTGTATTCGACCTAAATAGTCATACTCATTTGACGTCGCTTCACTTACCCAGTTAAAGGTTGCTCCAGTTTTACCCGTCACTAACTTGGGAATTGATTGGTTGATAACCCGCCCATAAACATCGTAACGGGTATATTGATGAATCCATTGTTCCTGACCGGCAGAATCCCCCTCATCAAACCCTTCTTTGACCGTTGCGACTTCTCTTCCCATAGCATCGAAATATTTATAGATAGTAGGGCCTGTCAGTGATGAGTTTTTTTCTGCATAGGCAAATGGTTCGGTTACTGCAGGCGCGTCTACCCAAAGATTACTGGCTAATCGCCTGAAGATAGTAGAGGCTTGCCCCGTTTCTTTTGCCTGTGCAAAGACTGCTCCGAAGCCGTCAAAAGCATATATCGTACGTACTCCATTGAC
>OJDQ01000405.1_pt1 | contig 19846 bp, 15 predicted proteins | sample 1592851 | NCBI WGS metagenome assembly OJDQ01 (sample SAMN05416774, study PRJEB24817) | seawater metagenome | isolation source: Sea water | place: Canada:Atlantic | collected 2013-07 | reverse complement strand
TTTCAAGGTACTTAAAGTACTTAGGGTATAACGTTAAGTATGTGCGCAATATTACTGATATTGATGATAAAATTATTACTAGATCGATTGAATCGGGTGAGGATTTCAAGCAATTAACTAAGCGCTTTATCGATGAGATGCATCAAGACGAAGCTTCATTAAACGTCCTTTCTCCCGACATCGAACCGTTAGCAACCGACTCGATGGAGGCTATTATTACTATGATCGAACAGTTGATTGCTAATGATAATGCCTATGTTGGGCCAAATAATGATGTGTATTATTGCGTTGAATCGTTTGAGAATTATGGCCAATTATCAGGCCGAAAACTAGATGATATGAATGCAGGAGAGCGGGTAGATGTTGATAGCAGTAAACGTAACCCCTTTGATTTTGTTTTATGGAAGTCTGCTAAGCCTGATGAACCTTCATGGTCATCGCCTTGGGGTAATGGTCGGCCTGGATGGCATATAGAGTGCTCTGCAATGGCAACGTGTTGCCTTGGAAACCATTTTGATATTCATGGAGGTGGAATGGATTTACAGTTTCCTCACCATGAAAATGAAATTGCTCAATCAGAAGCAGCAACAGGTGAAAAATACGTTAACACTTGGATGCACAATGGTTTTGTGCGTATTGATGATGAAAAAATGTCCAAATCACTGGGTAACTTTTTCACCGTGCGAGATGTGTTGAAAAAATACCGCGGGGAAGAAATTCGCTTTTTCGTGCTATCAAGCCATTACCGCAGCCCATTGAATTATTCAGACGATCAGTTAACTGAGTCACGTTCCGCATTAGAACGGCTTTATACAGCGCTACGTGATGTCACGCCTGTAAAAAATGAGGTTAAATCAACGTATATCGAACAATTTGAAAACGCGATGAACGATGATTTTAATACTGCAAAAGCCATTGCCGTACTGTTCGAATGCGCAAACGAATTAAATAAATTAAAACATACACAACCAGAGCAGGCGGCAAAAACCGCAGCTGACTTATTAACTATGGCCGAACCGCTGGGTCTTTTGAGCCAAGACCCGGATCTGTTTTTAAAATCAATGGCGGGGCAGGATGCCAGTATCAGTAATGAAGAGATAGAAGCTCAAATTAATCAGCGTCTTGAAGCTAAAGCGAATAAGAACTGGAGCTTAGCTGATCAAATTCGCGATAGCTTAAAAGAACAAGGCGTTATTTTAGAAGATAAGGGGCCTGAAACAACTTGGCGCAGGGGTTAACTGCTTTGTAACTCAGCTGCTTGTAAGGTGTTTTCAAGTAAAGAAGCGATGGTCATTGGGCCAACACCACCTGGTACGGGTGTTATCCAACTTGCTTTTTTTGAAGCCGTTTCATAATCAACATCCCCAACCAGCTTACCTGACTCTAGACGGTTAATACCGACATCAATAACCACAGCGCCTGGTTTAACCCAGTCACCCTTTACAAAACTTGGAATCCCAACCGCGGCAATAATAATATCTGCACGTTTAACATGCGCCTCAAGATCAACTGTACGACTGTGACAAGTGGTTACGGTACAACGAGCCATTAATAATTCTAATGAAACAGGGCGACCCACAATATTAGAGGCGCCAATAACAACAGCTTCTTTGCCCTCAAGGGCAAGCCCAGTGCTTTTAAGTAAGGTCATAATGCCTTTAGGTGTACAAGACCTTAAAACCGGCATACGAAGCGCTAAGCGACCTATATTATAAGGATGGAAGCCATCTACATCTTTAAGCGGGTCAATCGCTTCGATGATTCTTTCCTCATTAATATGCTCTGGTAACGGTAGCTGGACAAGAATCCCGTTAATAGCCGAATTATTATTTAGGTCATCAATTAAATTAAGGAGCTCCTCCTCAGTAACACCATAAGGAAAGGTCTTTGATAAAGAATAGAAGCCGACTTCTTCACAGGCATTACATTTATTACGTACATAAACTTCAGAAGCAGGGTTTTCACCTACCAAAATGACCGCTAAACCGGGTTTTGATAAACCACGAGAAATTCGACCATCTGTTTGTTTTTTTATTGCAGCTCTTAGTTCAGCTGAGATTTTTTTTCCATCAATCGTTTGAAATGTCATATTTTTTAAATTTTTTAAGGTTCTTTGTTAAATTTGTTAAAGAAGCGTTGACCAAAATTACCGTGTGCCGTATTATCGCCCACCTACAGACTTATTGCATTATTTATGCATTTTTTCTGAAGGAAGTCGGGGTGTAGCGCAGCCTGGTAGCGCAACTGCTTTGGGAGCAGTGGGTCGGGAGTTCGAATCTCTCCACCCCGACCAATTTTTACTTATGCTGAAGCGCTTGTAGCTCATCTGGATAGAGCATCGGCCTTCTAAGCCGAGGGTAACAGGTTCGAGTCCTGTCAAGCGCGCCATTAAGGCTAGGTTAAGTTGGTTATACCCTTTAAGAGATAAAAATTGTAAATTTAAGTTCTGTTTAAAATCGTCGATGGTGGGTGTAGCTCAGTTGGTAGAGCCCCTGACTGTGACTCAGGTTGTCGAGGGTTCGAGTCCCTTCATCCACCCCATTTTACGATTATTCTTTCCGTTAAATATGCCTAGTCATTTCACTGTTTTAGTTTTTAAACTAAAATTCGGTGTTATTTTCTTAGCGGGCCATATTTTGCCATTTAAACCATTTCCCATCTTGCTCACTGAGCCAAGCGAACCACCTCCTGAGATCAAATACCTTATTAATAAGGGTGATTATCGACTCATCGACACTGACGATACCTCTGAAGCTTGTTTGTTAATCTATAACGATAGACGCCTTAACCTTCAACTACGAACGACTAATAAACCTTTGCAGCTATGCATTGATTTCATCAATGGTAAAGCTAAGCACCGTAGACAATATGGTGGAGGTAAAAATCAGCCTCTGGCAAAAGCGTGCGGGCTAAATAAACACCCAGATTGGAGTATTTTAGATGCCACTGCTGGACTTGGAAAAGATGCCTTTGTTTTAGCTAGCCTGGGTGCGCAAGTCACTTTATGTGAAAGACACCCCGCCTTATATGGTTTATTAGCCGATGCCCTTGATCGAGCCACTCATGATAGTAGCGTTGCAGATATTGCTGATAGGATGAAATGCATTTATCAAGACTCAATAACTCACTTAAATACTTACCAACATATTAATAGTAAATTACCGGATGTAATTTACTTAGACCCCATGTATCCCGAAAGAAAAAAATCGGCAAAAATAAAAAAAGAAATGCAAGTATTACAATATCTTGTCGCACATAATTCAAATAATAATGAGCTTTTAGAGACGGCACTGAAAACTGCCATGCATCGTGTTGTAGTGAAGCGACCAAAATCTGCAGCTCCACTCAATGAGTGCTTTCCGAGTTACACTATTAATAGTGTGAATACACGATACGATGTGTATGTTAATTCATAGATTATGCCTGTCGAGAAGATCCCTTCTTTAAGCTCAACATTTGTTATGAAAATGATAAGATAGAACATGAGAATAGTCGCCTATCAGTCTTAAAGTAGCCTGTATATTGCAATTAATCAGTCGGAAAAAAGCACACAATTAACCAGTTTAAATAAATTATTACGTGAATCAAAAAACGACAACTTCAACGCCTTCGCCCGCACATTTACAGATTGTAAAGCTGTTAAAAGAGTCGGCTTTTTTGGTATTACTTGCTGTCAGCTTATTTTTGCTGGGCTCACTTTTTAGTTATCACGTGGACGATCCTGGTTGGACGCATAGTGGCACGGGACAGGCTGTATTAAATATCACCGGAGTTGTTGGCGCATGGATAGCAGACTTCATGTTATCTATCATGGGATTTATGGCGTTTGCTCTTCCTTTTATGTTAATGAGCAGCGCATGGAAGTTCTTATCTGAAGCACGTTCCAAACATGTTGATACACTCACGCACCAAGTCATTCGTTGGGTTAGCTTTATTGTATTTTTAGTTGCCGGAGCTGGCTTGTTAGACATGCATTATTACCAACGTTGGCTCACCATTCCTGGTTCACCGGGAGGCATTATTGGCTTAGAGTTAACAGATTTTCTAACACATCTGTTTGCTTTTCAGGGCGCAACACTTATTCTCTTGAGCTTCTTCCTTATCGGTATCACACTTTCTACTGGGCTTTCATGGCTAGGTCTGATGGATAAACTTGGTGCCTTATCAATAAAAGCATTTCGCCTGTTGAAAGCCTACATTGAAGATAGCAAAGAACGTAAAACGTCTGTTACCGTCAAAAAACAACGTAGTGATTCATTCAAAAAGCAATCGAAAATATTTGCAGCCAAGCCGAAAGCACGAATTGAGCCTGTTATTAGAGAAATAAAAAGCAGTGAGCGTGTTGAAAAAGAGCGACAAGTAGCGTTATTTGATGAGCCTGCAGGTGCCTTGCCAGGCTTGGCATTATTAGATAAGGCTACCGAGCAGGTTGAAGGGTATTCTAAAGCAGCGCTTGAAGCACTGTCGAAATTGGTTGAATTAAAACTGCAAGATTTTGGTGTTGAGGTCGATGTAGTCGCAGTTAATCCGGGCCCTGTTATTACACGGTTTGAAATTCAACCCGCGCCGGGCATAAAAGCCAGTCGAATTAGCGGCCTTGCTCAAGACTTGGCGCGCTCGATGTCCACACATAGCGTACGTGTTGTAGAAGTTATTCCTGGCAAATCTGTGATTGGCTTAGAAATACCCAATGAAGCACGTGAAATGGTGAGGCTTAGTGAAATACTCTCTTCTCAAGCGTATGAAAAATCAAACTCTCCTTTAACATTGGTGTTAGGTAAAGACATTTCCGGTCAACCTACGGTTGCTGACTTGGCTAAAATGCCGCACTTATTGGTTGCTGGCACAACCGGTTCGGGTAAATCTGTTGCCATTAACGCGATGATTTTAAGCTTGCTATATAAAGCAACACCGGAACAAGTTCGAATGATCATGATTGATCCAAAAATGCTTGAGCTATCAGTCTACGAAGGTATTCCACATTTATTAACCCCTGTTGTAACTGATATGAAAGAGGCATCCAATGCATTGCGTTGGTCTGTTGCCGAAATGGAAAGGCGTTATAAATTAATGTCCTTATTGGGTGTGCGAAATTTAAGCGGTTATAACAAAAAAGTAAGAGATGCAATAAAAGAGGGGAGCCCTTTAGCTGACCCATTATGGGAGCCAACACCCTTTATTGATGAGGATGAGGCTGGCACACTGACTGAGTTACCCCAAATAGTCATCATAATAGATGAGCTTGCCGACATGATGATGGTGGTTGGTAAAAAAGTTGAAGAGTTGATTGCGCGGCTTGCGCAAAAAGCACGGGCCTCTGGCTTACATTTAGTGTTGGCAACACAACGCCCATCGGTTGATGTGTTAACTGGCCTAATTAAAGCCAATATTCCTTCAAGAATAGCCTTTCAAGTGTCATCAAAAATTGACTCGCGTACGATACTCGATCAGTCCGGTGCAGAATCCTTACTAGGTAATGGTGATATGTTGTATCTACCCCCAGGTTCTGGTTTGCCACAACGTGTTCATGGAGCATTTGTGGATGATCATGAAGTGCATAAAGTTGTTAAACAACTTAAAAAATCAGGCAAAACAAATTATATAGATGGCATTTTGACCGCCTCTGACCCGGCTGAGTTTGACGGGGGAGGGTCTGGTGGTGGCTCGGAAGATTCCGATGAGCTGTATGATCAAGCCTTAAAAATTGTAACAGAGACACGCAGAGCATCCATTTCTGGTGTACAGCGCCAATTAAGGGTTGGTTATAATCGAGCCGCACGAATGATTGAAGAAATGGAACGCTGTGGCGTTGTCGGTCCATTACAATCGAATGGTTCACGTGAAGTATTGGCCCCACCACCACCTGAGTTATAAATGATGAATACACTTCGTAGCGTTTTTTGCTGTTTTGTCTTATTTGCTTTTACTTTACCAAGCGTCGCAAAAAGCAGCGAAGATAATCTAGCGCTTCATTTGCAACACTATGTAAATCTTAGCGGTCAATTTACTCAGGTCATTAGCAGTGAACAAAGCTCTTTTATTCAATCATCAACCGGTGAGTTCTGGATAAAAAAGCCCAATCAATTTCGTTGGCACTACACAACGCCTTATGTGCAAAAAATTATCTCAAACGGGGATAAGCTTTGGGTCTACGACGAAGACCTTGAGCAAGTTACCATCAAAGATGCGTCGCAATCGGTTGGTTCATCGCCTTTAGCAGTAATTCTTGGCTCTATTGAACTTGATACGCTTTTTAATATTACTCAGTTGGATAACAGCGAGCAATTAGAATGGTTAATGCTAACGCCTAAAGAAGACTCCAGTGGTTTTGAATTTATTAAGGTGGGTTTTAAAGATGGCCTGCTCAACAAAATGCGTCTGCATGATAGTTTTGGCCAAACCACCGATTTATTATTTACTGATGTGTCTATTAACGAGCCTATTGTAGACGAAACCTTCGAGTTTATTGTGCCAGATGGCGCTGATGTTTTTGAAGAAACGCCGAACTAATGAAACCCAGTGAACCGCTAGCCGATCGCCTTCGTCCCACCTCGTTACAGGAATTTTCAGGTCAACAACATCTTTTATCTGAGGGTAAACCCCTTTATGAAGCAATTCAATCAGGGCAATTACACTCGCTCGTTTTATGGGGCCCTCCAGGTGTTGGTAAAACAACCTTAGCAAGAATCATTGCGCAACAAGCCGAGGCCGACTTTATTTCACTTTCAGCTGTTTTAGCCGGCGTTAAAGATATTCGAGCCGCTGTTGAGCAAGCAAAGAAAAATCGTATAGCTAAACAACAAAACACGCTTCTTTTTGTTGATGAAGTACACCGTTTTAATAAATCACAACAAGATGCTTTTTTACCACATGTAGAAGCCGGAGTTTTTACGTTCATTGGCGCGACCACTGAAAACCCCTCTTTTTCGCTCAATAATGCATTATTATCCAGAGCGCGTGTTTACACATTAAAATCACTTGAAGAAGACGATTTGCGCGCTATCCTTAATCATGCCTTAACGGATAAAAACAAAGGGCTCGATTGCCAGTTTGCTATCGATAATGAGGCCATTCAATTATTACTGAATGCCTCAGACAAAGATGCCAGACGGTTATTAAATTTTATTGAATTAAGCGCTCAACTGGCTTCTGCAAACGAACATAAAACCATTACAGTCAATATAGTTAATGAGGTTGTTCAAGACGGAGTGCGGCGTTTTGATAATCACGGTGAAGACTTCTACAATCAAATATCGGCGTTACATAAATCCGTTCGTGGTAGTGACCCCGATGCCTCGTTATATTGGTTAAAACGTATGCTTGATGGCGGGTGCGATCCGTTATATGTCGCACGACGTATTGTCCGTATTGCCTCTGAAGATATTGGTAATGCAGACCCACGTGCGTTACAAATAGCTTTAAATGCGTGGGAAACACAAGAAAAATTAGGCAGCCCTGAAGGTGAGTTAGCACTTGCGCAAGCAGTAATTTACTTGGCCTGTGCAGCAAAAAGTAACGCCGTATATAGTGCTTTCAATGCAGTTGACAGCGTCATAAAAAAAACAGGTAGTTTGGATGTTCCTTATCACCTTAGAAATGCGCCAACAGCCTTAATGAAACAAGAGGGCTATCATGAAGGTTACCGTTACGCGCACAATGAGCCAAATGCCTTTGCTGCAGGAGAAAATTATTTACCAGAGGCGCTTATTGGTTCAACTTATTACGAACCAGTTGATCGTGGACTTGAAATAAAGATTGCTGAAAAACTACGATACTTAAGAGAACTTAACCTACAAGCAAAAAAATAAAATACTCGTCTATATTTATAGGTATTATTGCCACCCATTAACTGACATATCATCTGGCTAAAAAATGAATAAATTTATTACTTTGCTTATTTTACCCCTTCTGCTTTTCCTAAGTGCTTGCACAACCGTGTTAATTGGTGGCGCTGGTGCTGGCGGTTATGCAGTTGGCACGGACGAGCGACCTGTTGGTGTTATATCAGAGGATATTTCTATAACCACTCGAGTCAAAACTACATTAATCAAAGATAAGCAGATTGATGCTTTTGATATTAATGTTGATACCTACCGTTCCGTGGTCACCTTATATGGACATGTTAAGAGCTCAGCTCAATTAAATCGAGCCATAAGTCTTACAAGCTCGGTAAAAGGGGTTAGTAAAGTGATTTCAAAATTGACGGTCATTCAATAATAGAGCTGCTATGAAAATTTTACTTATAATTGTTGTCATTGCAGCCGTTTTTTATCTGGTTCAGTATTTTTTAAACGGTAAAGCAACGTTAAACGCTAAAGATAATATTCAAGCTGGTGAAGAATTCTTAGCAAAAAATGCTGAACAAGAGGGCGTTATAACCACCGCATCAGGTTTACAATACAAAGTGCTTTCACCAGGTGATGGTGATGTGTACCCAACTTCGACCGATAAAGTGACCGTTCATTACCATGGTACTTTGTTAGATGGAACGGTCTTTGATAGTTCTGTAGACCGAGGTGAACCCATTGCCTTTGGCCTAAACCAAGTCATTAAAGGCTGGACTGAAGGTGTGCAGTTAATGGTAACAGGTGAAAAAACACGTTTTTTTATACCCAGCAAATTAGCGTATGGCAACCAATCTATGAGGGCCATTAAAGGCGGTTCAACGCTTATTTTTGATGTTGAGTTGATTGCTATAAACTAACGATCTTAAAAACACACCCCCCAGTTACTAAAATATATTAAATTAGGAAATTTATGATTCCAGTTATTATGTCCGGCGGCAGCGGCACACGTCTTTGGCCATTATCTAGAAAACAGAGGCCCAAACAATTTATCGCATTATTTGGCGAAAACACCATGTTTCAAGAGACACTTAATCGGTTACATGGCATTGAGTCTCTTCAGCCGCCCATTGTTGTTTGCAATAATGATCATCGCTTTATGGTAGCAGAGCAATTACATGAACTAGATATTACTTCACCCAATATCATTTTAGAGCCCGTTGGTCGTAATACAGCTCCAGCCTTGGCTATCTCAGCGTTAGTAGCTGAAAAAAATGGGGATGACCCTACTTTATTAGTGTTAGCTGCAGATCATGTGATAGAAGACCTTGCTGCGTTTCATGAAGCCATTGAAGCAGCAAGAACACAAGCAGAAGACGGTAAGTTGGTTACGTTCGGCATCGTTCCCACCTCACCAAATACGGGTTATGGCTATATTCAGGCTGATCAAAAAAACACCATCAGCCCCGTAAAAGCTTTTGTAGAAAAGCCAGACTTACAGACTGCTACACAATATGTCGAATCAGGTAATTTTTATTGGAATAGTGGGATGTTTATGTTCAAGGCATCTACACTTATTTCTGAATTAGAAAAATATTCCCCTGACATTTTATCTAGTTGCCGAGAGGCTTTATCTAAAGGTGCGAAAGATCTTGATTTTACTCGGTTGGATGTTTCTTCATTTGAAGCGTGTCACTCAGAATCAATTGATTATGCCGTGATGGAGCATACTAGTAAAGCCGTTGTTGTACCTTTAGATGCCGATTGGAGCGATGTTGGTTCATGGTCCTCCTTATGGGAGTGCGCACAACAAGACGGTGATAATAATGTTTTACAAGGCGACGTGATGGTTGAGGACGTAAAAAATGCTTATATCCATAGTGAACACCGTTTAGTATCTGTTATAGGGTTAGAGGATATTGTTGTTGTGGAAACCGCAGACGCTGTGATGGTTGCAAGTAAAAAGTCAGCACAAAATGTTAAAAATATTGTTAACCGATTGGCACATGATCAACGAGTAGAAGCTGAAAACCATCGTTTATGTTACCGTCCTTGGGGATATTATGATGCTATTGATGTTGGTGAACGGTTTCAAGTTAAACGAATTGCTGTTAACCCCGGTGCCTCGTTGTCACTACAGATGCACCACCATCGAGCAGAACATTGGGTGGTAGTGACCGGAACTGCCGAGGTGACTTGTGATGAGAAAGTCATGCTAGTTTCAGAAAATGAGTCTACCTATATCCCAATTGGTACAAAGCACCGCCTACATAACCCAGGACGAGTTTTACTTGAAATGATTGAGGTACAGTCAGGGTCTTATTTAGGTGAAGACGACATTATACGTTTTGAAGATAATTATAGCCGAGCTTAATTACTAGCTAAATATTAAGTCGTAACTACGTAGGCCTTTTTTAAGGTCTTTCACATTAAAATACTAAATTGCTTATTCTTTCTGTTTAGCTGATTTATTAATAATCTTAAAAATAGCTATAAATCATTAAAACTGGACTAAGCTTGCTAGTATCAGATCTGCCATTGTATAAAAATTAGGTTAAATAAAGAGTGAAACGCCAAGGCAAAATTAGGAAGTATGATTCAAAAATAAATGCAATAGCACGACTAATTGATAGCGTTATTATTCTATTAACCTTTTTATCAATTGCTGATTTGCTAGCTGTTGAATGGGTGACCTTGTATTTGCCACTTATTTTAACATCCATTGTATTATTCAATTTTTTTGCTGAATCACAAGATACCTATCGTTCTTGGCGAGGTCTAAGTGCTCGCGATGAAATAGGCGCTGTATTATTCTCATGGCTGATGACCACTCTTATATTATTGCTTGCCGACTTGCTAATTATTGAAACATACATCTACCAAGAAAAAGCAGTTCAATTGTGGTTGATATTCGTACCTATTGAACTAATTGCCTGGCATACGATAGTTCGTCAAATATTGAAGTACTTTAGATCAAAAGGGCACAATACACGCCATGTTGCCATTGTTGGTGCAACACCATTAGCTTTAAGGCTAAAGAACGCCTTTAAGCATATGGATTGGAGTGGTCTACAGTTTATTGGCTATTATGATGATCGGGTGATAACTGACGAGGGTAGGCGCTTAGATAACGACAAAGGTACTATTATTGGTGGAATTGAGCAATTAGTTAAAGATTGCAAAGAAGGTAAGGTTGATATTGTATATATAACGCTTGCCATGTCAGCAGAAAAGCGCATTAAAACCCTTACTGAGAAATTAGCTGATAGCACAGTATCTGTTTACCTAGTACCTGATTTATTCACATTTAATCTACTTAACTCTCGTTGGGTAGATTATGAAGGCATTACTGCCATCAGCATATATGAAACGCCCTTTGCAGGACTGGATAGTTTCATAAAGCGTTTGGAAGACATCATATTAAGCCTCATCATATTGATGCTGATATCACCCCTTTTATTATTAATAGCCATTGCCATTAAATTTACGTCTCAAGGACCAATTTTATTTAAACAAAAACGGTATGGAGTGGATGGTCATGAAATCAAAGTCTGGAAATTCCGTTCAATGACAACACTGGATGATGGACAGTCGATACAGCAAGCAAGGTTAGGTGACTCCAGAATCACACCTCTAGGTGCATTATTGAGAAAAACATCCTTAGATGAATTACCCCAATTCTTTAATGTTTTATGTGGAACAATGTCTATTGTTGGGCCAAGACCACATGCTGTTGCCCACAATGAAGAATATCGATCAAAAATACAGGGGTATATGCTGAGACATAAAGTAAAGCCTGGTATTACTGGCTTAGCACAAATTAATGGCTTCAGAGGTGAGACAGATACCATCGATAAAATGGAAGGTAGGGTTCATTACGATCTTCAATATATTCAAACTTGGTCGATGAGTTTAGATATTAAGATTATATTCCTGACTATTTTAAAAGGGTTTATCAATAAAAATGCATATTAAAAGTTAAACCCATCCATGTTTATTGCGTTTAATAACAAAAATATTATAAATTAAAATTTAGTACCAAAGTACTATTGATATGGCTGCTTTTATTATGTACATTGGATTCATCTAACTGGAATGGTCTATTTAGATCAGAACGGCCTGTTTTTTTATAAACAAGCGGTTTAGAGCCAAACTTGATGCGAGTCAAGGACGGAAAGTCACAGATCTTTAACGCATGCAAACCTGAAGATGGCTGGACTGCATTACTTAGGTAAATATTTAAATTAATTTAAAGGAAAAAATTATGAAAAAAGTAATGTTTTTAATAGTAGGAATGCTCTTGTCGGCTAACGCCTCAGCAGCAACACTTTCGCTTACGACTGCGGGTACCTTAAATGCTTCTCAAGAAGTATCAGCGGTTGTAAATAATGGTCCAGTTGCGATTGGTTCTGGTGAAACAACTGGTGGTTCTTGGTGGTCAGACTTTAATTTAACAACTGATGAGGATACTAGCGCAGTTGTTGAATGGTCTTTTAATCCTGAGTCAGCAGTGTCACAAGCTGAGCTTAGTATTTGGGATGATGGTGTTCGTATTATTCAAGAATTTGTTGCTGGCGATTTTATTACGAGTGTATTTTTACAAGCTGGGCACACATATTGGGTTGACTTTACAAGTGTAACTTCAACTGCATTAAGCTACGATATTTCAGTAAGTGCAGTACCTGTGCCTGCTGCTTTATTTCTATTTGCACCAGCGCTTTTAGGGTTCTTTGGCTTACGCCGTAAAGCAGCTGTTGCCGCTTAAGTTTCTAATACATTTGCTTTTAGCAAGTTATTAGGTAAAAAAGGGAGCTTTTGCTCCCTTTTTTTATATATTAAATTACAATTAGTTTAGTTTTATAAAAAAGGTAATATCCAAATGAGAAATGTAAATTTATGCGGCAACTTTTTACTATTGGTTGTGTTGTTAGTGAGCCACAATGCAATAGCCTCTGAAAAATATTTATTAAATGCAGGCGATATTTTGGATATATCAGTTTGGAAAGAGGAAGCATTAAATAAAACAGTTGCTGTTTTGCCGGATGGTAGTTTGTCTTTCCCGCTTGCGGGGTCATTACAAGCTAAGGGTAAAAGTATTAACGAACTTGAACGAGCCCTTAAGAAGAAGCTTGAAGAGTATATAACAGACCCTGTGGTAACAGTTGTTGTGGCAAGTGTTAACGGTAATACGGTTCATATACTGGGCAAAGTGCAAACACCTGGCAGTTTTGTTATGAATCAACAATTAACGGTAATGCAAGCATTAAGTTTAGCAGGTGGTTTATCTACCTATGCTCAGGAAAATAACATTATTGTGCTACGCGAAAATAATGGTAAGCAAACTGTTATGCCCGTTCATTATGCGAAGATAAAAGATGGCGATGACCTGTCCACAAATGTGGTACTGGAAAGTGGCGATGTTATTGTAATTCCATAGTCAGGCCTCTAATGTACAAAATAATTCCATTAACATTGTTTGGAACGATTGCGGTGAGCAGTTTACATGCTGCTGAGTGGTCTTTATCAGGTAGTGTCAATCCTTCGTTGGAATATGACGATAATATTTTTATGCGTGATGAAAATAAACTGGGAGATTATCATGCAAGTATGAGCCCTACATTAAAAGTGGCTCATGCACTTGAGAATGTCGAAACATCCTTAAGCACAGGTTATGTATTAGACCGGTATGAAAGGTCAAGTCAGCTTGATACAGAGAACCCTTTTTTGCGCTTTCAGACAGATTATAAAACAGAAAGAAGTACCTGGGGTCTTGACGTGAGTTATGTGGAAAGTACCAGTCGGTCTGAGGCCGAAGAAGATTCAGGTGATTTTGAAACAAACTCAATATCAACAACGGAAAGTATTTCACCCTCGTATAGTTTTCAACTCTCAGAACGAGATGTGTTATTGGTAAGTGCTAGTTATTCTACGAAAGAATATTCAACGGCTGACTTTAGTAATAGTAGAAACCGTTCCTTTTCGACAGGTTGGGAGCATCAGTTTACTGAGCGTTTTAATGGTGGTGTTAGCGTATCGGCGAATAATAATAAATCAAGTGGTCTGTTCACTACGACAGATGACGATACTTATAATGTGTCGCTAACAACAAAGTACGACCTATCAGAAATTTGGGCTATTAATGGCAGCGTAGGGATGCGACAGCTCGATAGTGAGCAAACCGGTTTGTTTGGTTTTAAAGAGGACACCAGTGATACAGGCTCTTCGGTAGATATGACTGTTTCCTATAAAGGTGAAGTCGATAATGCAAGTCTAAATTTGTCTCGTTCAATAAGTCCTTCTAGCACAGGTGGTGTGACAGAACAGGATAGGATTAGCCTTAACTGGTCTAGAGAACTAACCGAAACACTAACAGCACGAGTTAGTACCAGTTTTCAAAAAACAACAGCTGCCCTTGATGATAATGATGAACGTGAAAATATTAATTTTTCACCTTCTGTAAATTGGAAGTTCTCACCAGATGCTAGCTTAACTTTTTCATATATCTTCCGTCAGCAAAAAGAAGAATTAGATGACAGTGATGCAAGCAGTCAAGCAGTTATGCTGATGTTAAACTATAATTGGGATGGTTTTAGAGTCTCCCGCTAAGGTATAGAGAAAAAATGGAAGAAGATGTTAAAGGAATAAGTGATTATTTAGAAATACTTAATCGCCATAAAAAGCTAGTTATTTATCCTGCACTTATTTTGGCGATTATAAGCAGTGCTGTGGCCCTTCTTTTACCAGCTAGTTACAAATCGACTGGTTTGATTTTAATTGAATCTCAAGAAATTCCAAATGACCTTGTTCGTTCCACTGTTACCAGTTATGCAGATCAACGAATCGAAGTAATTCGGCAAAAATTACTGACAACAAGTAATGTAATGCGAATTGTCGATAAATACAAACTCTACCCAGAGAAAAGAAAAAATTCATCTCAACAGCTTATTGTTGATATGTTTCGCCAAAGTATATCGGTTGATATGGTGCAGGCAAATGTTACCGACCCACGAAGTGGACGAGCCAGGCGAGCAAGCATTGCCTTTAATGTTTCATTTTTAGATAAAAGTCCACAACGGGCTCAACAAGTAACCAGTGAATTGGTAACAGCCTTTTTAGATGAAAACGTTAAAACACGTACCGCACGTGCAAACGAAACGCGAGCATTCCTAAAAGAAGAGGGCAATAAATTTCAACGTAAAATTCAATCACTAGAAAAATCAATTGCTGAGTTTAAAGATGAATTTAGTGAAAGCCTACCTGAGTTATTACCCTATAACTTATCAATGGTAGAGAGTTTGCAAGAAGGCTTGTTAGCAAACCAAAACCAAGCGGTAGAACTGAAAGATCAAGTGCTGACAATGAGCGTTGAATTAGCTAACTTAGATGCGCTATACCCAGGCGTAGGCACAGACAACCCAATGAATAGTGAGCAAAAATTAGCTCAAGCAAAGGTGCAATATGCCCAATTGCAAACTAAATACTCCAGCAACCATCCTGATATTAAGCGGCTAAAACGTGAGATTGAGGGTTTAGAGCTTGAATTAAGTAGTAGCACGAGTAAGGCCGATGAATCAACAAAAGCAACTGCGTACAAAGGGCCTTTATACTTAAAAATAAGTTCAAAGATTGATTCAACAGAGCGTGAAATAAAACGCCTTGCAGCGAACCGAATAAAATTACAGGACAAGCTGGCAGAGTATGAGAAACGGGTAACAGAGACTCACCAAGTTAAGCGCGCTTACGACGATTTAACCCGTGATTATGACAACACACTGGCTAAATATAAGGAGCTTAGGGCTAAAGAGCTTCAAGCCGAGTTAGGCGAAAACCTTGAGTCTGAAAATAAAGGCGAAAGCTTCACATTAATTGAGCCGCCGACAGTACCCGAAAAACCAGAAAAACCTAACCGAGTAAAAATATTAGCCTTGGGGCTTACTGCATCACTAGGGGTTGGCTTAGGCTTGGCTTTATTATTTGATATGTTAGTGGGTGGGGTGCGAGGTTACAAAGCAATTAGCCGAATACTCGACGAAGCACCGTTGGTGGTAGTGCCGATGATTATAGCACCACAAGATGTAATTAATCGTACAATAACATATAAGGATAAACGCGTTATTATTGGTGCGCTAATACTTGTAATACTGCTTATTTTAGGTGTTCACTTTTTAGTGATGGACCTTGAAATTTTTTGGTTTAAGCTACTACGTAAAATCAGTCTACTTTAAAAGTTTAGGCGTAACACTGAAAGATAAAAAAATGGATAGAATACAAAAAGCTTTAGACAAGGCAAAAGGGCGGCAAAGCGTTAAACAAACAGAGGCCGCAACAACTAATATTGAGAAGGGTTCCGCATCTGAAAAAATACCTGCCGTCTCATTTGATGATATTACTTACACCCAAACAAAGGTAGCTAATATATCTCAACAGGTTTTAGAAGAAAAACGCGTGGTCGCGGGTGGTTATGCAAATCCACAATCTGCTGTGTTTAGAATGTTACGAACACATGTGTTACAAAAAATGCGAACTAAAAATTGGCAAACACTGGCAGTGACCTCACCAACTGCTGGAGAGGGTAAATCCCTTATCTCAGCCAATTTAGCTGTGGCGATGGCGATGGAGTCCAATCAGACGGTGCTACTGGTTGATATGGATTTGCGTAACCCTAGTATTAGTGAATATTTTAGTCTTAATGCTGAAATAGGCCTTAAAGATTATATAGAAGGTGATTTAGACCTTGCCGACGTACTCATCAACCCGTCAATTGCACGCTTAGTTATTTTGCCTGGAAAGGGACGGGCAGAAAACTCTGCAGAGCTATTAGCCAGCGCCAAAATGGCTAGTCTGATCTCCGATTTGAAATCACAATATGACTCAAGAATGATTATTTTTGATATGCCCCCGGTTCTACAGACAGATGATGTCTTGCTCGCTTCAAACCATATTGACTGTGCTTTGCTCGTACTTGAGGATGGGAAAAACAAGGAATCAGAAATAGTTAAGTCGAAGCAATTATTAGCAAGTAATCACTTGTTGGGTACGGTACTAAATAAATCAGAAAAACCACCTATGCACCAAAACTATTAAGTATGTATACGGAGCATTTTGGTTTAAAAAGTAAGCCGTTTAACCTCGTCCCCGATCCATCTTTTTTATACCTTAGTCCGAATCATAAGCGGGCGCTAACCATGTTAGAGTATGGGTTGGTCAGCCATGCTGGCTTTAGCGTAGTTACTGGAGAAATTGGTGCAGGTAAAACAACGCTGATTCGTGCTTTACTAAAAAAAATAGACAGTGATTGTGTTATAGGGCTTATTAATAATACTCATGAATCATTTGGCGACTTAATGGGCTGGGTGTTAGATGCACTCGATATTGAAAGTACAGCCACTGATAATGCTGGCCGCTATAGGGATTATATTAACTTTGTTATTGACCAGCATGCGCAAGGTCGCCGTGTTGTTTTAATTATCGATGAAGCGCAAAACCTTAGTGTAAAAGCACTTGAGGAGTTAAGGCTCTTATCAAATGTAAATATTGACAGCGATATATTCTTACAATTAATCCTAACAGGTCAACCAGAGCTAATTGATAAGCTTAATTTACCAGAGCTAAAGCAATTTGCCCAACGTATCGGGGTAGAGTTTCACCTGAGTGCCTTAAATTATAGGCAAACAGAAAACTATATAACGCACCGTTTAAAAACAGCGGGTGCAAGCCACCGTATCTTTACACACGAAGCGTGTGCAGCCATATTTTGTTATAGCGAAGGTGTTCCTAGAAGAATAAATAATCTATGTGATTTTGCTTTGGTATACGCCTTTGCCGATGATCTGGAAACGATAAAAATAGATACAATCCTAAGCATGATGAAAGATAAAAAAACCTCACGTATCATCAAACCATCGGGGAAGCTCAACCCACAGGTAGAAAGTGTACGGAAGTTATTAAAAAATAAATACGATATAGTATTAACATAATTATTATTTTTACTTTGAGTTTTCAACAAACAGAAAACGGGTTCAATGTGATTGTTCAGCTAGAATATTAACAACAGCCGTTTCAAATGATAATGGCAACGATGTTAAGAGTGCTGAAAGTAACGATAATGTGAATATTAACCTTTCTTTTTTTGCCATATTAAACCTCTGATTCCTAAACATAGCTAAATAAAATATTGCTCATTATACAAAAGGGCGTGGTTCATCAATATCAAGTGTGATTGATAAGATCGGCATATTACAAACAACTTAAGTAATAGCTTGAAGCTGCTTCAGTTATTGAGCAACTAAAAACCTGTTTTGCTGCTAAAGAAAAACTGGGTAAGCTGCTGTTATCGGGTCTGTAAGGTGCCTAGCTCACTTTAAATTTGCTTTATGATAAAGTGTGACCGAGTATACGTTCTCTATTTAAAATTCTTCTATTCTTCATCCATACCTAATTAAACAGCTGGTTTGCCTAGGTGTAATAAGTGCTTACAACCCTATATGAACAAAAGATGAAAATGACCGGAGTATTAAAGATGAATACATTTAGAATAAATAAAATGCTAACCGCCACTATGTGTGTTGTCGTATTAATGCTTGGTTGCACTGATACAGCCCCTAAGGAAAGTGCTAGTCAATCTAACAACACTAAGCCTGAGCAATCCAATATAAAAATTGATCAATTAGCCGGAGCGCATAACCTTATTAAGCAAATTAATACGGAGCTGGAGAATAACCCATCCGCTGCTGGTGGCAAAACATATTATGTGTGTGATACGGGTAATGATGAAAATACAGGCTTGTCAGAATCAAGCCCATTCCGTAGTTATGAGAAAGCCATGTCAACGTTTGCAACTATATCAGGTGGCGACAGTGTTTTATTATGTCGTGGTGGACAGTTTCCTATCACAAATGGTAAAGGCATTAATAACTTAAACTGCTCGGTAGATACCCCTTGTACATTGGGCGATTATGGCGATTCAGCAAAAGCTAAGCCGTCCATTATTTCACCTGACTCAACCGCTGCTTTGAAGTTTTACGGGAATGTAAACCCTGCTAAAAACGGAGGTGGTTACGTTATTAAAAATCTTAGTTTGTTGTCTACAACCGGTACTGGTAACGGTGTTTTTCTTTATGTGGGCGTACACGATATGCTATTAGAAAACCTTCATATTCAAGGTTTTAGATTAGGTGTGCAGCTAGCAGGTTCAACCATAAATTCAATAACACTTAAAAACTCAGTGATAATAAATAATGTTGGGCAAGGTATTTTAGGCGGCTGTACTGATTGTCTTTATGAAAATAACTACTTTCAAAATAACGGGGCTACTGTATATCATCACAATATTTATCTTAGCTCTGGCTCAGATGAAAACTCCATAACAAAAAATATGGTTGTGCGAGGGAATACTTTATATCAATCTGCCTTAGACGATGAGGGCAAGTGCGGCGGGGTTTCATTGGTGGCACATGGGCGGTTTGAGGGGCTTACCATTGAAAACAACCTTATTAAAGAAGATGTAGGGGCAGTTAAAGGTACATGCTACGGTATTAGCGTAGACCCAGGCTATGGCTATGATGAATACTTTAAAGATGTCGTGATAAGAGGGAATACCTTGTTAAACGTGGGGGGTAACGCCATCGGTTGTGCATCATGTGATGGAGCCCTTATCGAAAACAATACCATTATTGATGAAGGTTCTGTGCTGGTTCATGGAATCAGTGTACCGGTAAGAACCGAAGACACGGTTAAATCTAAAAATATTACTATTAGAAACAATAAAATACTACTCACTAAGAATTGGAACCCAACGTCCGGTGTTCGCATAGGCGGCTTTCACCCAATGAGTGCGGAAAATAATGATATTTTTCTGGCGGATTATCCTTTAAGTGAGTGTGTTAGGGGGTCAGATAAAAACATTGATGTTGATGATACTTTAAACACCTGTAATAAAACGGTGTCTTCATCGAATATAAAAGGCCTTGTTCAAACATTATTAAACGATTCATATAACGAAACACCGGTACAAGAAACACCAGTACAAGAAACACCAGTACAAGAAACACCAGTACAAGAAA
>OJDQ01000403.1_pt1 | contig 19857 bp, 18 predicted proteins | sample 1592851 | NCBI WGS metagenome assembly OJDQ01 (sample SAMN05416774, study PRJEB24817) | seawater metagenome | isolation source: Sea water | place: Canada:Atlantic | collected 2013-07 | reverse complement strand
GAAAATAACTCCTTAACTAACGGCTTTTACTGTCCTAATGAGCGGAACCGCTTCAGAAAACAACACAAGTGATGACAGACAAACTAGCGATTGGTTTATCATTATTATGCACCTTCCATTGCTTAGCCCTACCGATTTTATTGGTTTTACTACCCAGTATGGCGGCACTGGGATTAGATAATGAGAACTTCCATCTATGGATGGTTGTGGCTGTCATTCCAAGCAGTCTTTACGCTTTAACCTTGGGCTGCAAACAGCACAAACGCTATCAACTGTTCTATTTAGGCGCAATTGGAGTGGCGCTACTCATCTTGGCCTTAGCTTTAGGAGAAGAGCGAATTGGTGAGTCAGGTGAAAAGACACTGACAGTTTTAGGCGCCTGCTTCGTTGCCATTGGCCATTGGTTTAATTACCGCCTTTGTAATGCACTAGACCATGAAAACTGCGCCTGCCCTAACGATAAAGATTCTGGTGTAAATTGAAACGCGACTACTTTATCGCCTTAGAGCAAAAAAGTAACAACAGTTTATTAGCATTACCTGAAGTTATAGAGCAACTTGCTTTTAACGAGCAAGGTTTAATTCCTGTTATTACTCAAGATGCAAACACCCAGTCGGTATTAATGTTCGCCTGGATGAATAAAGAGGCACTTGCACAGACAATTGCAACTCAGCGCATGACCTACTGGTCGAGAAGCCGTCAGCAGCTTTGGATTAAAGGTGAAACCAGTGGTAGCTGGCAAAAATTGCTAGCCATGTCGCTCGATTGTGATGGCGATGTTATTCTTTGTGAAGTCGAGCAACAAGGAGCTGCTTGCCATACCGGCCGCAAATCGTGTTTTTATTTACACGTTGATGTTGATAATCAGCACGTTAGGATCACTGACAGCAATGAGCTTTGAAAGCGGTAACATTCAAGCCGTTCCCACCAACATCATTACAGGCTTTTTAGGTGTTGGAAAAACCTCTGCAATTTTGCATTTACTTAAATGCAAACCAAACGATGAACGCTGGGCGGTATTAATCAATGAATTTGGAGAAATTGGTGTCGACGGCAGTGTTGTAGCCGGTCAACATTCAACCGACGAGGGGATTTTCATTCGTGAAGTACCCGGAGGCTGCATGTGTTGTGCTGCCGGCTTGCCTATGCAAACTGCCTTAAACCAACTCTTAGCGAAAGCTAAACCAGATCGTTTACTGATTGAACCCACCGGGCTCGGACACCCTAAAGAAGTATTGCAGGCGCTTTCTATGGAGTATTATCAGGAGGTCTTGTGCTTGCAGAAAACTATTACCTTGGTGGATGCAAGAAACTTGTCTGACTCACGCTATACCCAGCATGAAACGTTTAACCAGCAAATTGCAATTGCCGATACCGTTGTTGGAAATAAGTTGGACTTATATCAAGACACTGATAAGGCCAACTTAATTGCTTACGTGAAACAACGAGGACAGACCAACACACGTGTTATTTTTACCCAGCATGGGGAAATACCCTTTTCAGCATTACAGGGCTCAACCTCCAGTTCATACCAAGCGTCCCTTCCCCATCATCACGCATCGGGTTCAAAACCACTTGTTTCAGAGGCTGACATACCGGCTTGCGGATTCTTAAAGGCCATCAATGAGGGTGAAGGATATAAAAGTATCGGCTGGCGCTTTTCTCCTCATAAGGTTTTTCAGTGCGAAAAATTACTGGTATTTTTAACCGGCTTGCAAGTCGAACGAATGAAGGCCGTTTTTATAACTGAGGCTGGTTTTTTTGCTTATAACCTTGCTAACGATACGTTAACAGAGATTGGACTGGACGAGTGCTTGGAAAGCCGTATTGAAATTATTTCTGACCGCCTCGATGACGCCTTAGAACCGCAGCTAATGGCTTGTATCGCCGATTGATTTTTAATGGTTTATTCTGAGTAAAGCTCAAATGATTGCATCTGCATGCTGTAAGCGGCTGTTGCCACCTCATTTTCAACAAGCGATGTTTTTACAATACCCGATACCCAGAAAGGGTCATACAAAGCCTCTACTTTTAAGCCTTTTGGGTAGTTTACAAAAATAATTTGATTAGGTGGTGGTGGCGGCACATGAATGCAGGCACCAAAAAAAGGTACTAGAAAAAACTGAGTGATGGTTTGTTCATCATCAAACTCTAAGGGCACAATAAAGCCTGGAATTCGAATCGCTTGCCCATCCATTTCCTGAACAATCCGTGTTGAAGAGAGTGCCTGTTGATAGGGATCATCACTAGCAGCAGCAAGGGCATTAGCAACTTGGCTACTAATCTGATCTTCAAATGAACCATCTTCAATATCGTTTATGTAGCTAGGCGGATTAAGAAGTATTTCTAAGTCTTCTTTCGGCATCAACTTCGTCCATTCAATGGTTTTGAAGCTCGATTCTGACAGTGTTGCCTGTTCAGGCTTATCAGTTATTAACGGTTGCTTAGTTGGCGACTCTACTACTTCTGGCCTCAATACTGGATCTATTGCTTCGTTAACAACCTCACTATCTGGCATCTCACATGCTAAGAGCGTCAATGTGGCGAATATAAAAAACGTTACGTTTAATAGTTTAGGCATTATGTTAAGCACTCAAAAATTTTAAAAATTGATTTCATTCTGCAATGTTACATTATATCATTTATAGCACTTTAATTGATGCATTGTTGAGGCGTTTAATGGCCATTGAGCTCACCAATATCCGCTTTCACTACCCGGCACAGCCTGAGCAGAATATATTAAATATTCCCCATTGGTCTTTAGCTAGCGAAGAGCGGATATTTTTACACGGCCCTTCAGGTAGTGGCAAATCAACTTTACTGAGCCTGTTGAGTGGTTTACTTCCGCCGAGCGATGGACAGTTGAACGTTCTTGGCCAACCTTTAGATAAAATGAGCGGCCGACAGCGTGATCGCTTCCGTGCTGCGCATATCGGTTATGTATTCCAGCAGTTTAATTTGGTTCCCTACCTCAGTCCAGTCGACAATATCTTGTTGGCGACTCGGTTTGCAAAACGACAGTCCTCAATCGACCTAAACGAAGAAACTCAAGAGCTATTAAATGCATTGCACATCGCCAAGAAAGAATGGTACCGCCCTACCCGCGAGCTAAGTATTGGGCAACAGCAACGCGTTGCCATTGCCCGCGCTTTGATCAACAAACCGCGTTTACTGATGGCTGATGAACCTACCTCTTCGCTAGACATGAAAAATAGAGACGCCTTTATGGACTTGTTAATGACGATAGTGGCTGATAACAACATGACATTACTGTTCGTCAGCCATGACCTTAGCTTATCCAGTTATTTTGAGAATGTTGAATCTTTGCATGATATCAATCAATTAGGGGGTTCAGCCTCATGCTAGCCAAACTGGCCCTGCAAAGCTTACTCGACCGTAAAGGCTCAGTTATGCTCTCATTGATGGCGATGACAGTGAGTATTTTTGTGTTACTTGGTGTCGAGCAAATTCGTCAACAAACTAAAGAGAATTTCTCTAATACCGTGTCCGGTGTTGACCTGATTGTTGGTGCTAGAACAGGCAGTCTCAACTTACTGTTATATTCTGTTTTTAGAATCGGCTCGCCGACCAACAATATCCGTATGGAAACCTACGACAATATTGCCAGCAATGAAAAAGTGAAATGGGCGATCCCGATGTCTCTCGGTGATTCACACAAAGGCTATCGTGTGCTGGGCACCTCGACAGACTATTTTCGCTATTTCAGCTATGGCAAACAGCATCGTTTAGCATTTACTCAAGGACAGGCATTTGGTCAGTTGTTTGATGTCGTATTGGGTTCCAATGTCGCACAACAACTCGGTTATCAATTGGGTGATAAAATCACCTTGGCTCATGGTCTTGCCGCCACTAGTTTTAGTATGCACGATGATCGACCCTTTACCGTGGTTGGGATTTTAGCAGCTACCGGAACGCCGGTTGATCAAACCTTGCATGTTAGCTTGCAAGGTATTGAAGCCATTCATACCGATTGGCAACAAGGCGTGAAAACACATAACAATACACTCACTCAAGCAGAACTAGAACAAACCAATTTAAAACCCAAAAGCCTTAATGCTTTTATGCTGGGTCTTAAATCAAAAATGACCACATTCCAGTTTCAAAGGATGATCAATCAATACAAACAAGAACCTTTACTGGCTATTTTGCCAGGGGTTGCTTTATCAGAACTCTGGCAAATGATGAGTGTTTTAGAAAATACGCTACTGTTAGTCTCTGCATTGGTTTTTATTGCTGCCTGCTTGGGGGTTAGCGCAATGCTACTGGCATCGATTCGCGAGCGCAGCCGTGAAATCCACTTACTGCGTGTTATTGGCGCACCGCCCTATATTTTGTTTTTACTCATTGAGCTAGAAGCCCTACTGATTACACTGCTAAGTTGTGTTTTAGCAATCGCTCTTTTGGCTCTTTGCCTATTTTTCTTACAGGATTATTTAATATCGCATTTCGGGCTACCTATTCAATTAAATTTATTGACCGAAAATAGCCTGTATTTGATGGCTGCGTTAATCATTACGTCCATTTTTGCCGCCATCATTCCTGCGTTGAGCAGTTACCGAAAAGCTAGAGGATAGCTGGTCTAATTGGTAAGCAAAACAAATCCGGTAGATAGTAGTAGCTAAATAATAATAAATTAGGTTTCTTATTAATTGCAACTTATTGAAATATAGATGCTTTATAGAATCTATTTAACCCGCGCTATTTCTTTCCAGTTTGTTGTATAAAGGCTAGACCTATTAATGGGAACTGACTGCTGTAATGACTTATTACCTGCTGCAGCAAAACGAAGGCTGTTATTAAATCGTGAATTAATGGCATCCATCGTTTTCATCAGAGTTACGCTTTTTTCATTGCCTGTCGACTGACTGTTAAATATATCCTGCTGATGGATCACACTGCTTTGAGCCAGCTGTATATCTCCTAAGGTTACACCCGCTTTTTGATATTGATAGCCTGGGAGAAAAATACCCGCTAATAGTTTTTTTGCGATTTTAATTAAATCCCGACTATCTTGTGTGCCCGATTTTAATTTATAAGTCGCTTTTTCAGAATAAAACGGTTTTTTATCAAATGGGCTGGTACGAATAAAAACACTCACTTGCAGCGCAACACCTTTCTGGGCTCTTAGTTTTTCAGCTGCTTTAAGACAAAAAACACTCAATACTTGTTCAAGTTCTTGCCGATCAGTCACTTTATCTTTAAAGCTTCTAGAGCAAATAATTTGTTGCTTTGGTTTTTGCTCTTCATTAAAAGACATAACTGGAGTCCCTTGCAATTCTTGCACTGTTTGAGCCAAGGTAATATTAAAGTGCTTTTTTATTGAATTGATGGGTTGAGATTGCAAATCCCATACAGTTTCAATACCCAACGTATTAAGCTTTTCGTTTAATCGGCGGCCAACGCCCCACACTTCGCCAACCGGCGTTATTTGCATTATCTTCTGGCGCCTAATGGGTTCGTTAATATCTACTACCCCACCGCTACTTGGCCATTTCTTTGCCGCATAATTTGCCAGTTTAGCCAGCGTTTTTGTTGGGCCTATCCCTACCCCAACCGGTATACCAACCCAGCGTGCTAGGCTGTTTTTTATTTCTAGGCCTAAGTCAGTTGCGTTAACGTTATGTCGCTCCAAATCGATAAAAGCCTCATCTATCGAGTAAACATCTACCGAGGGCGAAAAAGCAGTCAGGCTATGCATGATGCGCGCGGATAAATCTGCATACAAAGGGTAATTAGAAGAAAACAGTTGTATATCGTGCTGTCTAACCAGCTGCCTGACTTGGTGGACAGGGACGGCCATTTTTATGCCTAAGTCTTTAACCTCTTGGCTACGAGAAACAATGCAACCATCATTATTACTGAGCACAGCCACTGGTTTATTCAATAAGTCAGGGCGAAATAATCGTTCACAACTGACGTAGAAATTATTGCAATCAACCAGTGCAATGTTTGCGGGGTATTTCACGGTAAGTTAGCGTTTTTATAGGTTTTTATACATTGTGGATAACGCTCGTTACCACACCCCAAATAACCATGTCTACTTCCTCTTTTATGGGTATATCTGGGTAATCTGGGTTCTCGGGAGCAAGCACCAATTTACCTTCTTTTGAGCGCAGCCGTTTAACAGTTAACTCGCCATCTAGAGCGCAAACAACTATTTTACCCACGCTTGCATGAACGGATCGATCAACCACAAGGATATCATCGGGGTGAATACCAGCGCCCAGCATAGACTCCCCTTCTGCTCTGACAAAAAAAGTAGCAGCCGGCTTGTTAATAAGGAGTTCATTCAGGTCAAGTCTTTTTTCTATGTAATCATCGGCCGGTGACGGGAAACCAGCGGCAACACTGACACCATAGAGTGGGATAGATGGTACGGGGCTATCTAAATCGGGTAAAAAAATATTAGGAAAAGGTATTTTTTCAGCGTTAATTTTTTGCTTTTTGTGTTCCAGTAATTCGCTAACAGTCGCCATAAGGCTTTCTGGTATTCTAACGGCCTTGGTAGGTTCGCCATAGCTTGAAGAGCCTTTTTTGCGACCTGCTCCAGCACGCGCTCCTCCATGTTTTGTTACTTTTTCGACCATGATAAAACTCTTTTCTATAAGACACTTGAATAGTGTACGTAAATCAAGTTGGAATGAAAAGGGCTTTTAAAAGTTATCCACTAAAACTGTGGATAACTTTGTGAAGAAGTATCGTAAAGCGAAAAAAAGGTAGTGCTGGCGACTACTTATAAAAACTGGTCTAATTTTGACCAGCCATAATATTTTGCTAGTTTCTAAGCGCTATAATCAACAACGTTATGCTGTTGAGTACCGAGTCCTTCGACTTCGGCAACCACTTTGTCGCCTGCTTTAAGAAACTGTGGTGGGTTCATACCAAGCCCTACTCCTTCTGGCGTGCCGGTAAAAATTAAATCACCCGGTTGAAGGCTCATAAACTCATTAATATAGCTCACCAATTTTTTAACTGAATGAATCATCGTATCGGTGTTGCTGGCCTGCATCCGTTTACCATTAACATCTAAGCTCACAGCGCATGATTGGTACTGTCTAAACTCATCCAAGGTCACAAAGTATGGTCCAATGGGGGCAAAGGTATCGGCACTTTTACCTTTAAGCCACTGGCCACTTCGGCTTTTTTGAAAATATCGCTCAGATACATCAATGCCCGTACAGAAACCAGCAATATGCGCTTCTGCATCGTCTTCTGAAATATACCGAGCTGGCTTACCAATAATAACGACAAGCTCTATCTCCCAGTCCACTTGTGTCGCGCCTTTAGGTCGCTCAATAAGGTCAAAGGGGCCGCTTAAAGCACTAACTGCTTTGGTAAATAGCACCGGCTCGTCTTGCTGCTTGCCCCCTGTTTCTTTAATGTGCTCATCATAATTTAAACCAACAGCAATGATCTTGCCTGGGTTTAATAACGGCGCAGCAATGCGGTCAGGCTTTTCTATAATGGGCAGACTATCAACATCGAGGTTTTTCAGTGCCTGTAAACCATCGTTGGCTAAAAAATCAGATGAAATAACATCACACACACCCTCTAAAGAGCGAATTCTATTGTTACTGTCTAATAGGCAAGGAATTTCATGACCGAGTAAACCAACATTGAGTAATTTCATAGAGGAGCCTTTTCATTAAGGGTTAATTAAATACTCTGATACTATATCTGAATCACTATGTTGGTGAACAGTGATACAAACTAATAATAAGTTTAGGAGATATAAATATGAGTAATGCAGTTGTAGCCCTAGGCGGGTTCGCGTTTTGGACCTTAATTCTTGTTTTATCGATAGCCACATTTCGTGCGGTTAGTGACCTTGTTCTTAAGCGCGGTATTCCTATAAACGGCTTTAAACCGGATGGCTCAGATGTACCGGGTTTTGGTCAACGATTAACCCGTGCACACTTAAACAGCCTTGAACTGCTACCGGTTTTTGCTGCCGTCGTATTAACGGCCTCTTTGGCGGGTCAAATGGCTTTATTGGAACCAACCGTTATGTACATTCTGTATGCTAGAGTGGCTCAATCTATCGTACATCTGATTTCTACTTCAGCTATTGCTGTGCTGATTCGCGGTATCTTCTTTGTTGTTCAAGTTGCATTATTAATCTCTTATATCTGGCAGATTGTTATGTAAGAAAGGTTACATTTTTTAGTGAGTCAACAAAAAGGCTAAACCTTATCTTCAGGTTTAGCCTTTTTTATATCCCTTGTTTTTTGTTAAATAGCCGTATAATTACTGGCATGCAATTGAAACAAACACAGCGACTCATCGCCTTTTTTATCAGCTTATTGATCAGCGCTAATGTACTAGCAAAACCTCAGCGAATTGTTTCGTTAAACCTATGTGCCGATCAGCTATTAATGGCACTATTACCGCCCGAGCGGTTAATTGCTATTACGCCATTAGCAGCGAACCCAGAAGCCTCTTATTTATACCAAAAAGCGGCTCAATATCATCAACACAGTAGCCGTATTGAAGAGATTATGGCACTTAAGCCAGACTTAATTGTTGCTGGTGAATTTACCGCCCAACCAACTAACCAGCTACTTGAAGAGTTAGGTTATAAGGTGATCAAGTTAGGCTTACCTATTAACAGTGACGGCATTTTTCAGCAAGTGCGCTTTTTAGGTCAGCAAATTGGTGAACCTGCTCGTGCCGAGGCGCTTGTTCTGGCTATGCATAAACAGTTAGCTAACATTATTGGGGCACAAGATAAAAGGTCTCAACGAGCAGCTGTTTACTATGCAAACGGCTTTACCGCAGGCCAGCAGACTATCGTCAATGAAATTTTAACAATGGCGGGGCTAAGAAATATTGCTGCGGAGTTGAAGTTAGATTTTGTTGCTCCGTTATCGCTAGAATCCCTGTTAGCATCAAAGCCAGACATTCTTCTATTAGGAGGCTCCAATAAAAACACCAACAGCTTAGCGCACCAAATTTTGCAGCACCAGGCTATCCATCGGTATGTAGCGCTCAAACAGGTAAAAAGAATAACCATTCCTGATAGGTATTGGAGTTGTGCAGGACCGTCTAGTTTCGCTGCAGCGAGTTACCTACAGCAGCAATTATTAGCGCAACCCCTTTAATACACCCATGCAAACTCGCTTAATGACTAACCATAACGAAACCCGTTTAACAGCAACCTTATTAATGGGCCTGTTAGTGTTAATGGCATTGTCATTAATAATAGGTGAATTAAATATAAGCATTATCAATAGTTTAAAAAGCATTCTTAATAACGAATCTACATTAGAGTCTATTGTATTTGAAGAAATTCGTTTACCCCGCACACTACTCGCTGTGCTGATTGGCGCGTCATTAGGTTTATCTGGCGCGGCCTTACAAGGCATGGTTAGAAACCCTTTGGCCGAACCCGGTGTTATCGGCGTATCAAGCAGTGCCGCCTTGGGCGCAGTGATTGTTTTTTACTTTGGTTTAAGCGCTATTTTCCCCATGGCCTTACCGCTCGGGGGGATAGCCGGTGCTTTATTAGCGGTTGTTTTTCTGTACTTATTAACCGGTAAAAATAGCAGCATGCTCACCCTAATATTGGCGGGCGTAGCTGTTAGTAGCCTTGCAGCGGCCTTAACAGCGTTAGCGCTCAACTTATCGCCTAATCCTTATGCTTCTCTTGAAATATTTTTTTGGTTAATGGGCTCCTTAGCCGATAGAAGCTTTACACACGTTTGGTTAATTTTGCTGCCAACCCTATTAGGTTGGTGGTTAATGCTAAAAGGACGGCGCGATTTAGATGTACTCTCACTGGGTGAAGACACCGCCCAATCCTTGGGCGTTAACTTAGCAAAGCTTAATCGACGTATTATTTTAGGCGTTGCCTTAGCAGTTGGCTCTGCGGTATCGGTAAGCGGTGGTATTGGCTTTGTAGGCTTGGTAGTCCCGCACTTACTGCGGCCACATGTAGGCTATCAGCCTGGGCGACTATTAATATGCAGCGCACTGGGTGGCGCTATATTACTATTAGCAGCCGATATGATTGTTCGCTTAATACCGACGCAACAAGAACTTAAAATTGGCGTATTAACCGCCTTATTAGGCGCCCCTTTCTTTTTACATTTAATTTTAAAATCCAGACGAGAGTGGTTGTCATGAGTTTAGTGGCATCAAACATAGCCGTTAGTTTATCCGGCCACAGCATATTAAAAAATATTAGCATTCAGTTTCCAGCAGGAAAACTCACTGGATTAATTGGCCCTAATGGAGCTGGTAAATCCACGCTAATGCGTGCCTTAGCTGGTTTACTGCCTATTGAATCGGGTGTAATACGTTTGGCAGGCAAAGACATTCACGCCTTGCAAGCGCTTGAATTAGCGACACAAATAACCTATTTGCCGCAACTCGGCGAATGCCATTGGCCGTTAACCGTTGAACGGGTCGTTATGTTAGGCCGGCACCCGCATAATGATGGCCATCATGCAGATAGTTTGAGCTTACAAGCAGTAGAAAAGGCTATTAAAGAAGTGGATATAGAACACCTAATAGGCCGCTCGGTTAATGAGCTATCTGGCGGTGAGCGAGCACGGGTTATGTTAGCCCGTGCGCTGGCCACAGAGAGCCCTATTTTACTAGCAGATGAGCCGATCGTATCGCTCGACCCACGGCATCAAATTGAGGTTATGGCGTTATTGCAAACGCTGGCGAAAAAAGGAAAAACAGTCATTATTGTTTTACATGAACTGCACTTAGCGATGAGGTATTGTGAGAATCTTGTTTTACTGAATAACGGGGTAAAAACATCTGAAGGTATCGCCAACGATGTGCTTTCAATTGAGAACATGCAGGCTGTTTATGGTGTTGATGCAATTTTTGGCGAGCACCAAGGGAGCCAATGGGTTTTACCTTGGCAGCATAAAAAAAGGGAGAAGGCATAAGCCCTCCCCCTAGTCCGTTTAGAAACTGCTAACGATGCTAATTAGCTGGTTGATAGCTCAATGAGAAAAACACATTGGCACCATCTGTGTTGTAACCCGCTACTGTTTCATATTCTTCATTAAATAAATTAGCAACTTTTACTTGTGCTGTTAAGTCCTTGTTTATTTTATAAGCACCTACTAAATCGACGGTGGTAAAACCGGCAAGACGGCGATTGTTTGCAACATCATCAAAGCGACGGCCCGACACAAACACCTTACTTGCAAGACTAAAATCACCAAATGCTTTATTAGCATTCAAGGTAAAGGTTTGTTCAGCACGTCTAGCCAATACATTACCATCGTTTACGCCGCCGCTTTTATTTTCAGGATCAATCCAAGAAAACTGGCCATCGACATTTATTCCAGCAATATCAGTGGCTGCTTGAAGCTCAAGCCCTTTTATCAATGCCTCGGAAATATTTTGAGGAACCCATAAACTATCCAGTGCAATCAAGTCTTTAATTTTTGTACGGTAAGCACTTGCCGACCACGTAATATCTGCGTGTTTGCCCACTAAACCTAGTTCAAAGGACTTAGAGCGCTCAGCATCTAGATTAGGGTTTGCACCAAATGGAGAATAAAGATCAACAAGGGCTGGCGCAACAAAAGCTGTTCCAAACGATGCGTTTAAGCGTAAATTATTAGAAAGCGACGTACCCCAAGCAATGTTACCCGTGGTATTGCTACCAAACTGCTCATTATCTTCATTTCTAACGGCTAATTGGTAAGAATGCGCACCATATTCACCTAATAATTGAGCAAAAACGGCATTGCTATGACGATTGGTTTCTGTGAAGCCACCCGATTCTTTTATTTTGTCATCTTCGTAGTCATAACCTAACACCAACACGTGTTCATCATTAATTTGAAAGTCATTTTGCAGGCTAAAATGGTCTTGTTGATTATCAGCAAAACTGGCTGCAAATGCTCCTTCGTTATCAGCCTCAATTCTGCCTTGGCTTAAGGTTGCTTTTACAGTCCATCTATCTGACACATCAGCCGTCAACTTAGCACCAAAGGTATGTTGCAAAAAGTCCGTTGTGTTGAAATAACCATCGTATTCACTTTGCCCCTCACTGTATAAGCTAAAAAACTCTAGCTCAGCAGAGTTTGCAAAGCGGTGCCCTGCTCGTATAGAGGCATTAGTGTTTCTATAAGCATCGTCGTCAGGCTCGGTAGCGAAACAACCAATAAATAATGTGCCACTTCGACCATCACAGCTGTTAAAACCATTTGTTTCTGTATAGCCGCCGCTTAAGCTATACCAATTAGATGCATCTCCACCAGAAATGCCAAACGTGGTTTCTTTCGTATCATGCGTACCAAAACCAACCGAAAGATGAGGTGTTAGCTCACCGCTTCCCTTTTTAGTGAAAATTTGAATAGTTCCACCAATAGAACCAGAGCCATATAAGCTTGATTGCGGCCCACGAACCAACTCAATACGCTCAATTTGGTTAAGTGGAATATGCTCAATTTGAGGCGCACCAAATGCATTCGTTGCCAACTTAACGCCGTTTAATAAAACCTGGGTATGGTTAGACTCTGTACCGCGTAAAAATAATGACGTTTGCTTGCCTAAACCACCTGTGTTGGCAATCGTTACACCAGGAAGTCCTGAAATAGCCTCTGCAACCGTTTTATATTGATACTTTTCGATCTCTTCTTTGGTCACAACCGAGACAGAGGCCAATGTTTCATCAGCCGTTTGAGCCGTACGTGTAGCCGTCACAATAAGCGCATCATCACTGGCGAATACAATTGAAGGAGTAAAAGGTATAACGGCGGCAACGCTTGCAGCCAAAAGGGTTTTTTTCATGAGATTTCCTCGTTAGAAGGCGCAGCCCCGCGCCAGTTAAAAGACGCACGTGAGGAAATGTGATGAAGTTGAATAAAGGAAACCAACGTCAGCCCAGTTGCCCACCCGCAACGTACCGGTTTGCCTTTGGCAGGTCTCCGGGCTCATAAGTGGCTAATGTTCTGTTAACCGATGTATCGCCTTCCCATGTTTTGACACAGTGGCTGTTGATACATGTTACTTATATACCGTTGCGGGGGCAGCGTTGGGTTTGATTAAATCGTACCAACTTCCCTTTTAATTAGGCTAAGGCCTAATACCAAAAAGCGTGGGCATTATCTTTGATTTAGTCTATGCTAGTCAAGATGAGCGCTAGGTTAATTAATTGAAGAAAATCAATATCTAATGAATTCGAATAGTATTAAGGTTCTACTTGTTGACGATCATGAGTTAGTTAGAAGTGGTATAGAGCACATCTTGCAATCTGACCCGGATATTGAAGTTGTGGCGATTGGCTCATCGGGTGAAGAAGCCGTTAAATTAGCCGAACAACTCAAGCCAGACGTTATCCTAATGGACTTAAATATGCCGGGTATAGGTGGCGCCGAAGCTTTGAAACGAATATTAAGGCGCGAACCCAGTTCTAAAATTATTGCCCTAAGTGTGTATGACGATGGCCCTATCCCGCATCAGGCTATAAAGTTAGGTGCTAAAGGTTATATCAATAAAGGCTGCGCGGTTAATGAAATGACAAGCGCGATTATGTCGGTTTACCAAGGTAAAAACTACCTGTCCTCTGCAGTGGCAACCAACTTAATCTTCAGTGGGCAAGAACCAGAAAAGAATGTTTTTAGCCAGTTAAGCAGTAGAGAGTTACAAATAGTAACAAAAATTGTTGATGGCCATAGAATTGCAGATATTGCGAATTCATTATCGATCAGCCCCAAAACAGTTAACACGCATCGCTATCGAGCACACGAAAAACTAGGCGTTTCTAACGATATCGAACTTGTTAAATTGGCCATTAATGAAGGTCTGCTAAAAAATTTATAAATTTATAATAATTTCCACTCGTCATTATCGTCATCATAGGGTAAAATTCGCGCTCAATTTGATTGCCTGGGTGGTGAAATTGGTAGACACACGGGACTTAAAATCCCGCGACCTTAACAGTCGTGCCGGTTCGATTCCGGCCCCAGGCACCATTTATATCAAGGCCTCAGCACTTACGGTGTTGGGGCTTTTTTATGGTGTAAGCCTCTTAATATTCCTTTAGAGAGAAATATATTTATCTCATGAGGTCTTCTAAGATATTTATGATTTCACTCCAAGGTATATCGGGAGTTTCAGGGCACCACGACATTCGCATAGCTCCGGCAATATTATCTTCAGAAAGCCCCATAACTACAAGAACGTGGCTAGGACTATAACTTGAAGAAGTGCAAGCACTACCATTAGAAAATGCAATTATGTTCTTCAAAGCTACGATTGCCGCTTCTGAATTAACACCTGGAATCGAGAAGTTGATTATATTTGGTAATGTATTTTCACCGTTAATAATGGCATTTAACGGTCGAATAGCTTCTAAGCATATCTGTTTCTGCCTTTTACACTCACTCCACCAAGAAATATTCTTTTCTACGGCAATTTCACAAGCTTTTCCGAAGCCAACAATAAGTGCAACTGGCAATGTTCCTGACCTTAAGCCTTTTTCTTGTCCGCCACCAAACATAATTGGTTTAATGCTCGGTTTTTTAAAATTTCTGCGCCTGATAACTAGAGCTCCAACACCTTTAGGCCCGTGGATTTTGTGAGCAGTTACACTGATAAAATCAATTCTTTTGTTTTTTAAGGGCTCAAGTAATTTACCGAAACCTTGAGCGGCGTCCGTATGAAGAAAGATACTAGAGTCAATTTCGTCCAAGTAATCAGCAATTTTCTCAATGGGAAACAGGCTACCTGTTTCATTGTTAACGTACATGCAGGAAATAAGCCCTGTATCCTCTGAAATTGCATCTATAACTGATTGAGGGTTTACATACCCTTTTATATCGGTATTTACATACGTTACTCTAAATCCCCTCTTCTCCATTTCTCCACAAGGCTCTAAGACCGCCTTATGTTCAATACGTGTAGTAATAATGTGCGTTTTCCCTCTCTTCTTAAGCTCTTCTTCCAACCCTAGAATCGCCAAGTTATTACTCTCAGTTGCTCCACTTGTAAAAACGATCTCGCCCTTTTGTGCATCAACAACATTTGCTACTTGTTGGCGCGCAATCTCAATAGCAGATTTTGCCCTTGCGCCGAACTCATGAGTTCTACTTCCAGAATTGCCAAATTCAGTATCAAAATAAAATTTAACTAATTTGCTAACTTCTTCATTCAACGGAGTTGTTGCATTACAGTCAAGATATATAGGCATAAATTTGTTTGTATGTTTTTAGTGTAATTGATTTGTTTGTATATTAACATACAAACAATAATCAACGATAAATGAGTCCAATATGAACACATCTTTTGAGTATGTTTTTCCAGCAATTCGCGGAATACAGGCTGGCAGAGAATATTACACTTCAATGTGCCCATTAAAGCTAATCCCTAAGCTATTTACATTTGATGACGAAGAGTTAGTTCCTGAACTAAGGGCTCAACGGATTCTTAACCGGTCCAGAATACCAGATATGACTCAATACCTTCTTAGCAATAAGGAGGATTATGTGTTTTCAGCAATCACTGCCTCAATTGATGGGAAAATACAATTCGACCCTTATGGGGATGAAGGTGAAATTAGTAGAATTGGGACCTTAAAAATTGATATGAATTCTCAGTTCATAATTAATGATGGCCAGCACCGCAGAGCTGCAATTCAAGAAGCATTAAAAAAAGATCCCCGTTTAGGTGACGAAACGATTGCAGTTGTATTTTTTATCGATAAGGGTCTTGCGCGCTGTCAGCAAATGTTTGCGGACCTTAATCGATACGCAATAAGACCAAGTAAGTCATTAGGGCTACTTTACGATCATCGGGATGAAAGTACGCAATTAACTAAACGTATAGCGCTTGAATCATCAACATTTTCGGATCTTGTTGAAATGGAGAAAACAGCATTGTCTCCTCGTTCAAGAAAGCTTTTCACCCTTAGCGCAATTCATTCTGCAAATGCTGCTTTGTTGCATAACAAAGAGCTTGCTGATAATAAAGAAGCATTGGGGCTATGTATTAACTTCTGGAATCAAGTGGGCAAGCATATAAAAGAATGGAAGTTAGTTAGGGAGTCAAAAATAACTTCTGGAGAGGTTCGTCAAGATTTTGTTCACTGTCACGCAATTTTACTTCAAGCCATAGGTGTAATGGGCAACAAATTGCTTGAATACAATAAAACTGAACAAAAGAAGAAACTTAAATTACTAGAAAAAATAAATTGGAATAGAAGTAATAGCAGAGTATGGGAAGGTAGAGCAATGCTTGGAGGCAGGATGCAGAAGGCTTCGAACAATACAACACTTACAGCGAACTATATAAAACACATGCTTAATATTGAACTTTCACCTGAAGAGCAGCGTACTGAAGATGCTTTATTGAGGGGTGACCATGTCTAAAATTGCTTCAGATAGAAAGACTGCATTTGCTGAACTTGGCTACAAGGCAACAATTGCAAACCTGATACAACAAACACAAGAAATTTATCTTTCCGACGAGATCCCTTGGGTTCTTGGATACAGCGGTGGAAAAGACTCTACCGCAATACTTCAATTAGTTTGGATTGCAATTTCCAAGCTTCCTAAAGAAAAGCACATTAAACCTATTCATGTAATCAGTACAGACACGCTTGTTGAAAATCCAATTGTTGCTCTATGGGTAGAAAGATCCCTAACACAGATGAAAGAGGCTTCAGAATCCCAAGAGATGCCAATAATCCCTCATCGATTAACCCCAGATGTTCAGGATAGGTTTTGGGTGAATTTAATCGGTAAAGGTTATCCCGCACCCCGTCCTAAATTTAGATGGTGTACTAGCCGATTGAAGATCTCTCCATCAAACAACTTTATAACAACGATGGTTAAAAATAATGGCGAAGCAATTCTTATTCTAGGCACTCGAAAAGCTGAAAGCTCTTCAAGAGCAGCCAATATGAAAAAATATGAGCAAGGGAGTACGCGTCACTTATTAAGCCGTAATAAGGAGTTAGATCGAGTTTGGGTATATACACCAATATCAGATTGGCACGATGATGATGTCTGGCAGTACTTGATGCAAGAAAAGAACCCGTGGGGCTTTAAGAACGAAGAGTTGCTTAATATGTATCAAGGAGCAACGTCTGATGGCGAATGCCCTCTTGTAGTAGATACAAGTACACCCAGTTGCGGAGACAGTCGCTTTGGTTGTTACGTGTGCACCATGGTTGGCGAAGATAAGTCCATGGCTGCCATGATTCAAAATGATGAAGAAAAAGAGTGGATGCTTCCATTACTTGAATTAAGGACTAAGTGGTTAGATATCACAGACCCGAACACAGACAAGAAAAACAAAAAAATTGATGCAGAAAGGCAGCACCGTGACTTTAGACGGATGAATGGAACGTTAACTCTTCATAACGATAGACTTGTTCATGGTCCGTACAAACAAAGTTATAGAGCACAGTTACTTGAAGCTGTGCTAAAGGCAGAAATCATTGCCCGAGAATTAGGCCCAAAAGAGGTGAAAACTCTAGAGCTTATAACGTTAGAAGACCTAGAAGAGATTAGAAGAATATGGGTTACAGAAAAACATGAAGTTGAGGATTTTCTACCTTCTATTTATAAGAAAGCTACTGGTAATGAATACCCAGGAAAACAAGTAGACGAACATCAGCTTTTTAAGGCTGATGATATGCAGCTATTAAAAGATGTATGTCTTGCTCAAGCTGACGATGAAGAAGGCTTACAGTATGAATTGATACGTGACCTGTTACACATCGAACAACAACACAAGGTTTTAGGTAAGAGAGCATCATTATATGACGCTATAGATAAAACTTTAGAACGCTGTGCATTCAAAACTGAAGAAGAGGCTTTGGCTTTTGCTAAGGGAAGACAAGCAAGCAGAGAAACGATTGATATAAGACTCGAAGAAGAGTCTGAAGAAGTCACCTTGTTTGAAGATATAATGAAAAAGAAGCGCACATAAATGATATTTTCAGAACTAATATTGCATAACTTTGGTATTTATAGAGGTCGACATATTGTTGATCTAAAACCCAAAAGCCAAACTAAGCCCATCATTCTACTAGGTGGCTTGAATGGGGGTGGAAAAACAACCTTTCTAGATGCTCTTCAGTTGGCCTTGTATGGTAATAGAGCTGACTGTTCCAATAAAGGTGATTTGAGCTACTCAGAATATTTAAAACAGGCAGTAAACCGTTATTCGGATAAGTCTGAAGGGGCTTCTATTGAACTTGCTTTTACTCACTTTAAGCAAGGCGAGGAAATAGAATATCGTGTTAGAAGAATATGGAGGGATACCGGCAAAAGAACCTTACAAGATAATGTTGAAGTTGTTGTAAATGGGAAGTTAGATAATGTTCTCTCTAATCATTGGGCAGAAAATGTTGAAGAGTTTATACCCAATAACATTTCAAGTTTATTCTTCTTTGATGGTGAGAAAATTGAAGATTTAGCTAACACCGAAAGCTCAGCAAATATTATACGTACAGGTATACAGTCATTACTGGGCTTAGATGTTGTAGATAAGCTCACATTGGATCTTAAAACAATTGAACGCAGAAGGCTTAAAGCCGTATCAGATGAGGGTACAGATAGTCTAATTAGTTTAATAGAAGATGAGGTTGTATTTCTACAAGCGAATATCAAAGAAAAGAATATTGAGCTAGCTAAGAAGAACTCAGAGATAGATAGTTTCCACAGTCAAATAAAGAAGACTAAGGAGTCCTATAGAACTCATGGTGGTGATCTTTTTGATCAAAAAGAAGCTCTAGAAGAAAAGCATAAATACAATCAAAAACAACTTAATTGGATATCTGAAGATATAAGAAAGTTTACTGAAGGCAGCTCCCCTTTATTATTAGTAAAAGACTTATTACTTAAAGCAAAAAAACAAGAGCAAAAGGAGCATAAGTCTTTTCTAGGCGAGAGTTTAGTAGAAGAAATAGAAGCTAGGGATAATGAAATATTAGAGAAAATCAAAAATCAAAAATTAGATAAAGGTCTTATTGACCAACTAAATAAGATTCTGACTGATGATATTGATAAAAGAAAGAGCTCTATAGTGGAAGATTCTTTTCTCAATATTCCGCCTGATAGCTTATCTCATTTTGATGCTCCATTTTTCAAGAATATATCCAAAGAAGCCAAGCAATTATCGGAGAAATATCAGGACACTTTAGAGGAGCTATCTCACAGTGATAAAGAAATTTCATCCATTCCAGAGCTTGGAATAATCCAAGATATTTCCGAACAGCTACAACTAGCAAATAAGAAGCTTATTCTAGCCGAAGATAAAAGTAAAAGACTTACAGAAGAGGTAGATGGGCACTTAAAGCAGCTTGATAATAAGCAAGCTGAGCTAGATCGAGCATTTCATAATGCGAATGAAAAACAACTGTCTGGCCATAGAAATAAACAAATACTTTCTCATACTGAAGATGTAAAAAAGACACTCGATATCTTTAGAAAATCCCTAGTAGAAAAACATATTGGGCATTTAGAATCATTAATTGAAGATAGTTTCAAAAGCCTAATTCGAAAGAATGACTTAATTGATAAAATCGCCATAGATGCAGAATTATTTACACTTGATGTATTAGATCAAAGTGGTGATGTTATCCCCTCCAATAGGCTGTCAGCTGGTGAGCGTCAACTCTTAGCTATCTCTGTTCTCTGGGGGCTTGCTAAAGCCTCTGGGAGACCGTTACCAGCAATTATCGATACGCCTTTAGGTAGGTTAGATAGCGAGCATAGAGAGCTTCTCATTGAGAATTACTTCCCTAATGCTAGTCATCAAGTGATATTACTTTCTACTGATACTGAAATTGATGCGCAATATAGAGACATGCTCAAAAAATCTATCGGCAAGGAATACCATATTCAATATTCA